>Ga0307517_10002873_pt1 | contig 27309 bp, 28 predicted proteins | sample 23_EM_MG_FD_194515 | JGI IMG/M metagenome (GOLD analysis project Ga0307517, IMG submission 194515) | Populus trichocarpa ectomycorrhiza microbial communities from riparian zone in the Pacific Northwest, United States - 23_EM | ecosystem: Host-associated > Plants > Roots > Unclassified | place... | reverse complement strand
TTGTGATCGGTATAAAGTACTATTTTCAAACATAAATCATAGTTGTAGATGATTAAAATAACACTCCCTGACGGTTCCGCCCGTCAGTATGACAAAGGAACTACTTCCATGCAGATCGCATTATCGATCTCAGAAGGTTTAGCACGAAACGTATTAGCGGCAGAAGTTGATGGCCAGGTTTGGGATGCAAACCGCCCCATTGAAAATGACGCACATGTAAAGCTGTTAACCTGGAACGATACCAGCGGCAAGGCAACTTTCTGGCATTCATCGGCTCACTTAATGGCTGAGGCGTTGGAGGCGTTGTACCCGGGTACCAAATTCGGTATAGGCCCGGCTATCGAGACAGGATTTTATTACGACGTGGATTTTGGCGACCGTGAGTTTTCTTCGGATGATTTTAAGCAGATCGAAGACAAAATGCTCGAGCTTGCCCGGACTAAAGAAGAATACATCCGAACACCGGTATCAAAAGCCGATGCAATTAAATATTTCACTGAGAAAGGCGATGAGTACAAGCTTGACCTGATAAAGGACCTGCCTGATGGCTCCATCACATTTTATACACAGGGGAACTTTACCGACCTATGCCGTGGGCCCCATATCCCTAACGCCGGTTTTGTAAAAGCTGTAAAGCTGATGAACGTTGCCGGTGCTTACTGGCGTGGCGATGAAACACGTAAGCAATTAACCCGTATTTACGCAGTTACTTTCCCAAAACAAAGTGAACTGACCGACTATCTGCACCTGATAGAAGAAGCCAAGAAACGTGATCACCGTAAATTGGGTAAAGAGTTGGAATTATTTGCCTTCTCTGAAAAAGTAGGCATGGGCTTGCCGCTATGGTTGCCAAAGGGCGCCGCTTTGCGTGAGCGATTAGTACGCTTTATGCAAACTGCACAGGTAAAAGCAGGTTACGAACAAGTGATTACTCCGCACATCGGGCATAAGAATCTGTATGTAACTTCGGGCCACTATGAAAAATATGGCAAGGATAGCTTTCAGCCGATACAGACACCGCAGGAAGGAGAGGAGTTCTTCCTGAAACCGATGAACTGTCCGCACCATTGTGAGATATATAAAACAAAACCACGCTCATACAAGGACCTGCCGGTGCGTTATGCTGAGTTCGGTACCGTTTACCGTTACGAGCAAAGTGGCGAACTGCATGGATTGACCCGTGTACGCGGCTTTACACAGGATGATGCGCACTTGTTTTGCCGCCCCGACCAGGTAAAGGATGAGTTTAAAAAAGTGATCGACTTGGTACTTTATGTATTCTCAGCTTTAGGTTTTGATGATTACACAGCGCAAATATCTCTAAGAGACCCTGAAAATAAGTCGAAATACATAGGTTCTGATGAAAACTGGGCATTAGCTGAAAGATCGATCATTGAAGCCGCTGGCGAGAAAGGTTTACCTACAGTTGTAGAATATGGCGAGGCTGCTTTCTACGGACCGAAGCTTGATTTCATGGTAAAAGACGCCCTTGGCCGTAAATGGCAGCTCGGTACTATACAGGTTGACTATAATTTACCGGAACGCTTTGAGCTGGAATATACAGGCAGCGATAATCAGAAGCACCGCCCGGTAATGATCCATAGAGCGCCATTTGGCTCATTGGAACGTTTCGTGGCCGTTTTGATAGAGCATTGTGCAGGTAATTTCCCGTTGTGGTTGTCGCCTGAACAATTTACGATTCTACCGATATCCGAAAAATATGAAGAATATGCAAAAAAACTTTCTGATATATTAAAAGATTCCGATATTTGCGGGCTGATTGATTTTAGAGACGAAAAGATAGGGCGGAAGATACGCGACGCTGAAGTCAAAAAAATCCCTTACATGCTTATTGTAGGCGAAAAAGAAGCAGCTGAAGGTTTAGTTTCAGTTCGAAAGCATGGACAAGGCGATTTGGGCAGCATGACTATTGAAGAATTTAAACAACAAATAATAAAAGAAATAACAGTATAACTTGGCATTAAGCAAACCCAATTTTAACAGAGGACCAAGGCCACCTTTTAAGAAAAAGGAAGCCGAACATAACATCAACCAATTCATCAGAGCTCAGGAAGTTCGCCTTGTAGGTGATAACGTGGAGCAGGGCGTATATTCATTGAAAGATGCCCTGGCGATAGCACAAGAGCAGGAACTGGACCTTGTTGAAATCTCTCCGAATGCTGTTCCTCCTGTTTGTAAGGTAGTTGACTATAATAAGTTTATCTACGAGCAGAAGAAAAAACTGAAGGAGATAAAAAATAACGCCAAGCAAACCGTTATTAAGGAGATCCGTTTCGGACCGAACACGGACGACCATGATTTTGAGTTTAAATTAAAGCATGCTATCAAGTTCCTGGAATCAGGTGAAAAGGTGAGGGCATATGTGCATTTCAAAGGTCGTGCCATTGTTTATAAGGAACAGGGGGAGATTCTTTTATTACGTTTTGCACAGGCGTTGGAAGAAGTAGGCAAGGTTGAACAATTGCCAAAACTGGAAGGTAAGCGGATGTTTTTGACCGTAGCTTCAAAAGGAGTAAAAAAATAATGTGCAGATGTGCGAATATGCAGATGTGCAAATGAAAATAAAACGTTGAGAAACGTGAATATCTAAAAACAAACAAATAGAGTTATGCCAAAAATGAAAACCAATTCCAGTGCAAAAAAGCGTTTTAAGCTTACTGGGACCGGTAAAATCGCAAGAAAGAACGCATACAAAAGCCACATCTTAACCAAGATGTCGACAAAACGTAAGCGTAACCTTACCCACACCAGCCTAGTGTCTGATGCGGATATGGGTAACGTAAAACGTATGCTTTGTATCGGGAAGTAATTAACAAATTTTTAAACCAGGTATTAGAGTTTACAAGATTCGCCAAAGGCGAACACTCACTACCAAAAAAAGAAAAAGATGCCACGTTCAGTTAACGCAGTAGCGTCGAGAAGACGCCGGAAAAGGATCATGAACCTTGCAAAAGGTTATTATGGTTCACGCAGCAAGGTTTACACAGTTGCGAAAAACACAGTTGAAAAAGGTTTACAGTACGCTTACCGCGACCGTAAAACCAAGAAAAGAGAATTCAGGGCTTTATGGATCCAGAGGATCAACGCAGGTGCCCGTCAGCATGGGATTTCTTACTCACAATTAATGGGTAAATTAACCGCTAAAAATATCGGCCTTAACCGTAAGGTATTAGCTGATTTGGCGATGAACAATCCTGATGCTTTCAAAGCAGTTGTTGACGCTGTAAAATAAACGCTCCAACAAATATTGAAAAAGGCTTGCATCGTGATGCAGGCCTTTTTTGTTTTACTTATATTTGGTTATGAACACTATACTACTCACCGGCCAACTTTCATTTGCTGTCGATCAGAAAGAAAAACGGCTTCGCCTTATTGTTTTTAATGGCGATGATGAACTGGTATGTCATAAAGCCGATCATTCGGAACTTAAAGGATTTATCCAGGCGGATGTAGGCCATCTATTTAAAGGCCGGTTACAATTGGATAAGAAAAACGATCACATTGTTATAAATGTAAAAGGGAACACTGCCGGGATCATCAGTTTAACAGATTTTGAGAGGCTGATTAATTAATCACAAAACCCACAGCAAATAACCCAATACCGATCCGCCTAAAACTACAAAAGCGCTGTTCAGTTTTTTAAGGGACAATGAAACCGCAAGGCCCAATATTGCGATTAATATAGTTTTCCAATCGGTAATAGCCGATTTGCCCATATCAACACATACTGCCAGTATTAAAGCAATCGAAGCCATATTAACCGTATCTAAAAAAGCTGACATCACCTTTGAACTTCTTAGCTTCCGCACAAGCGGGTTCAGGAAAGCAACAAAAAGGAATGAAGGCAGAAAGATACCTGCCGTAGCAGCAACAGCACCATTGAATCCCCCCATTTGCCAGCCAATAAACGTGGCTGATGAGAATACAGGACCGGGAGTAAACTGGCCGACAGCAACGGCATCGATCAGTACCTGGTGTGAAAGCAGTCCGGGTTTTACCAGTTCGGTATTAAGGAATGCGAAAAGCACGTAACCGCTGCCATATAAAATAGAGCCTACTTTAATGAATATCCAGAATATTTTCCAGTAAGCAGGAGTGAGGCGAATGTCTTCAGTCAGCAAAAATGAAAGTGGCAGGATAAAATTTACCGATGCTGCATTGTTTTTTGCCAAATAAATCAGGATACCTGTCAGACCTGCACCGAAGAGTATATAAATTTCGTTAATTCCATATAAAGCCAACAGTATACATATGATGCCAATAAACCCTAATTCAATACTCTTTAGCGCTTTTCTGCCTAAGGTGATCATGAGGGATAAGACCACGCCTATAATGGCAGGCTTGATACCGTAGATAAATGGGGCAACTTGCGGCAGGGTACCATATTGTTGATAAGCCCAGGCTAATAAACCGGTAATAATTACTGCGGGCAAAATAAAGCAGGCCCCGGCAACCAATAATCCTTTCCATCCGGCCCGTTCCTGGCCGCAGTGCAGGGCCATTTCGGTAGAGTTGGGGCCGGGTATCAGGTTGGTGGCGCCAATCAGGTCGAGGAAATGCTGATGAGATAGCCATTGCCGTTTTCTTACCACTTCTTCTTCCATCATGGTAATATGCACGGCCGGGCCGCCAAAACCAATCAATCCGAGTTTTAGAAATACGCTGGCTACTTCGGCTAATGTTGATCTGTCCTGTTGCAAAAACGAAGGAATTAGAAAGCTAAAGTATTGAATACTTTGTTATGAAATCATTAAAACCAGGTTGTATCTTTTCAATAACTAAACTTAAACTTTTTCAGATCAGGCTTATATTTTCTTTCCCGTTTTAGTTCGTATTGGTAGATCACCTGTCCCATATTCTTCATAAAAGGCAGGCATACGGTTTTGTATTCGTACTTATTGTCGTTATAAATACCATCTTCATTGGATTGCACTACTGCCGAGATGATGAACTCCACCTTATGCTTAAAATCGACGATGTACGCATTATCGATATCGTATCCGTATGAATCGCCGATCTTGTTAAATATCCGGATATTAGGATTGATCACCGCAAGACTGTCGCCACCATAAAACAACCACTTACAATAAGCCGGGAAATATTCAGGCGGACTATATGTCGGATGTTTGCTTTCTGTCGGCCACATGCTCATGTAATGATAGATGAAACGGTATTGATCGTTAGTTAAGTTAAAGCGATCGTTTTCCGGATAAACTTCGGGGAACAATAGTCTTTTCAAAACTGATTGCTGATCCACCAAAGGGTAGATATTGTTTTGCGAAAAATCAAAAGGTTCCATCACTAATTTATCGTTCTTATCCAGGTAACCTTTGCCCTGTATCATATTTTCCATGTGCATAGGATAATCCCTGGCATCGTATAGCGGCGGTTTAGTACAAATTAGTTTATCCCCATTATAGAAATTCACCGGGTTGGTATGGCGGGTGCTTTCACCTTTATCACCTATGGCCAACCTGCTAATAATGCGGGTTCCGTTCAGACCATATTTCTTTAGCTTGTCGTTGATCTCTTCCCGCCCAACAAATTCATACAATCGGTTGTAGGCATCATTATCGCTTACCAACAATATCTTTTTGATATAATTCTCCATGCTCGGCAGGCCGTTTTTTGACGAAGTATCTTTGGCCACTTTGGTTTGCCCGGCAAAAGCGCTATCGGTGATCATTGTGGATTTGATGGTAAATCCTTTGTTAATGAATTCAGTTAGCTTTTTACCTGTAAGGAGTTCTTCCTTCATGATTAGCCCTTTAAGATTTATTTCATTCAATTTTTCGAGGGCAAAAATAGCCGTAGGTAGTTTTACCGTGCTGGCAGGGTAGAAGTAGCGGTTAGCATTAAGCCGGTAACTATGTGATTTGAAATGCGGGACGTTATTCTCATCCCGGTCAATCTGTGTGTACAATACCTGCACCTCATTATGGGTAGGGTGGTGCAGTATATGATCAAACAACTCAGGATGTGACTCGATCAGACTTTTCAGGAATACAGTATCAGGCTGTTGGGCCATGGCAGATAAACTTAATATGAATAAAAGGCAGGTAAAATATAGCTTCATGAGGTTAAATATAGAGATTAGTTGATTGAGTTAAGTGGTTGATTAAGTTGAATGGTTTAGTCAGGCTGATTTTAAAACTTAATCGACTTAATCAACCCAGTCAACTAACATTTGAAAATGACAGATCCATCACCTACATTTGCAGCGCTTTAGGTTCACGGTGAATAACCGTGATTAAAAGGGAAACAGGTGTAAATCCTGAACTGTCCCGCAGCTGTAAGCTCCATAACCATTGTCCATCTACGGCCACTGTTCCGAAACTTCGGGACGGGAAGGCAGGGCAAAAGGGGAGTAAGTCAGAAGACCTGCCAGAGCACAGAATTATTCATAGCTTTCGGGGATTGAAGCTTGGATGTGAAACTCTTCTACTATTGTTTCCATTTCCAACTTTCCGTTTCTGTATGCTGTGGTGCTTAGCTCACAAACATGCAAGGAAAAGTAAATACTTTAAAATCAATACCAGCCTTATCAGCAGGATTGCTTTGCTTTTGCTTGATTTTCCCTTCTGTATCATTCGCCCAAACGGATACCGCTAAAAAGCTTAAAGAAGTCAAGATAAACACTGCTCCTATACCCGAAGTTCAATCAATAGCTCCTCTTCAAAAAATTTCGGCAAACGCATTCGAACAATACAACGCTTTCAATGTAGCTGATGCCGTCCGCAATTTTTCTGGGGTAAACATTAAAGATTACGGTGGGATAGGCGGGTTAAAGACGATCTCTGTTCGTGGCCTCAGTGCAAATCATACCATAGTTTTATATGATGGTGTGCAATTGAATGATGCCGAAAACGGCCAGGTCGATCTAAGTAAATTTAACCTGCAGAATGTACAGGAAATCACGTTATACAATGGCCAGCCGCCAAATATCTGCCAGCCCGCAAGATCATTTTCTGCGGCCAGCGTGCTTTCAATAAAAACTATCAAACCAGCATTAAGTTCCAATAAGTCTTACCTTATTACTGCTGGTATTAAAGGAGGTTCATTCGGTTTGTTTAATCCTTATTTGCTATGGCAGCAACGTATTAGCAACAATTGGTCGTTTGTTGTCAATAGCTACCTCGAAAACGCTAACGGTCGGTATAAGTATAAAAACCAGGGGGATGGGTCTGATTCTGTTCGAACGCGCACGGGCTCCGATATCAGCGCTCAGCAAATTGACGGCGCTTTATACTGGGCTAAAAACGACAGCAATAAATTCAATCTTCATATCAATTATTACAATTCTGATCGTGGTTTGCCGGGAGCGGTTATCCTTTACGCGCCACCTACTGTGGCCAGCCGCTTGTGGAACCAGGACTTTTTTGTGCAGGCTGGATATGAACACACATGGAACAATGGTTTTCATTTATTAATAAACACCAAACTATCTAAAAACTACCTGCATTATCTTAATCCTGTCTTTTTGAACATTGAGGGTAGATTGGATCAGCATTTTACACAACGTGAGTTTTATCAGTCAGCAGCCTTAGCATACCGTATTACCAACAATTGGGAGGTTTCCTATGCGATCGACGCCTCATTAAATGACCTTAATACGCAATATAATTTTACACCGGCTACACCGTTTCCGATTCCTACAAGATTTACTTTATTAAACGTACTTGCATCCAACTACACCATCGGCAAGCTTCATTTGCAAGGCAGTTTATTGAATACCAATACAGTCGAATCCGTTAAAATAGGGAAGGCTGCACCGAGCAGGAATATTTACTCACCTACATTAATGGCGAGTATACAGCCATTTGAAGCCCCTAATTTCCGGTTAAGAGGTTTCTACAAATCCATATTCCGCAACCTGACTTTTAATGACCTTTACTATGAACCTGTTATCAACCCGAATCTGAAACCGGAGTTTACAAAGGAGTTTGATCTTGGAGCAACGTATAGCAAGGGCTTAAACGGTTTTTTCAATTACATCACCCTAACTGTTGATGCTTATTACAATAACGTAACTAACAAAATTGTATTCATACCACACGACCCTTTTAATTCTTCGGTAACTAATGCCGGCAAGGCGGATATTAAGGGTCTGGATGTTGGTTTAAAAACGCAGGCAAATCTTACACAGGAATGGAAAGGTACATTGTCTGTAAATTATTCCTATGAGCAGGCGATTAATGTAACTGACCCAGCTTCATCCAACTACCTTAATCAACTGCCATATATCCCAAAAAACACGCTGGCTTTAAATGCAGGTATTGATCACGGGCATTTAGGGGTGTATTACAACCAGGTGCTCTCATCGCAAAGGTATTATAACAACAATAACGATTCGGGGGACAATTTACCGGGCTATTCAATAAGTGATGCATCAATAGTTTACCGTTTTTTAACCAAACGCATACCGGTAATGGCATCATTCGAGGTAAACAACATTTTCAATAAATATTATTCCGTCATTCAAAGTTACCCCATGCCGGGCCGTTCATACAGAATCTCACTACAAATAACAATTTAATATAATTAGTAACCATGAAACAAATCAGACTTAATTCTCTCTTTATCGCTCTTGCGTTGGTAACCATACTTGCCTCGTGCCACAAGGATAAAGTAATTCCAAAACAAGATACACCTATAGCCACCAGGGCAGGCGTATATGTGCTAAACCAGGGCGGATTTAACAGCAATAACAGCACGTTAACCTATTATGATTACACTACCAAAAGCCTTACTGCCGATCTTTATAAGACGATAAATGGCACCGATCTGGGCGATACCGGTAATGACGCCGAAATTTATGGTTCAAAAATGTATATCGTAGTCAATGTGTCCAACGTGGTTGATGTGGTAAATGCTAAAACCGGTAAGCTGATCAAACAGGATAGCCTGGTTAACAATGGGGTAGGCCGCCAACCAAGAAGCGTCGCTTTTTACAAAGGAAATGCTTTTATTACTTCATACGATGGCACAGTTGCCGTAATGGATACCGCAAGCCTGGCTATCACCAAATACATTACCGTAGGCCGTAACCCGGAGCAGTTAGTGGTATCAAATGATAAATTATATGTTGCCAACTCTGGCGGTTTAAGTTTTGGTAATCCCGATAACACAGTGTCTGTTATCGATCTGAATACATTAGCAGAAACCAAAAAGATACCTGTTATAGCCAACCCTGTAACCATAACAGCAGATAGCTATGGTCATGTATATGTATTGTCCTTAGGTGATTTTGCTAACATACTGCCCGGAATGACCATTATTGATAATACAACTGATGCAGTAAAATCTCAAACTAATTTGTCGCTTGGATATAATATACCGATTGCTGCAAGCGGCGATTTTGTGTATTACGTTACTGCTGATAATAAGATAGCTGTATACAACGCAAAAACACAAGCTGCCGCGCAGACTAATTTTATTATAGATGGCACCACGATCACTACTCCTTATGCTATTTCGGTGGATGCGTTATCGGGCGAGGTATTTGTTTCGGATGCTAAAGATTACTCATCAAACGGTACTTTGTATGCGTTCGACAAAACAGGCAAACTGGAATATTCAATTACCACTGGCATCAATCCCGGCAGGATAACCTTTGTAAATAAGTGATCTGCTGATTAGATTTTTATTTAAAGGATAAATCAGTAATTTTACTGCTTAAATAATACTATGACACTGCAAAAAGTAAATACGCGCAATACGGTACTCATCCTGATGATCGTTGCTGCCGGGGCATTCCGGTTGATAACTTATAAACTAAGCCTTAAATATCCTTATGAAATGAGTAATTTCAATACCATAGGTGCTATGGCGTTGTTTGGTGGTGCTTATTTCACAGACAGATGGAAAGCTTACCTTGTTCCTTTTCTGGCACTTTTTTTAAGTGACATTGCACTTCATTATTTCTATGGTGTACAATGGTATAGTAGTTCTATTTTGGTCTACTTATGTTTCGCTATCATGGTGTTTATAGGTAGTCTAATTAAAAAAGCAACTGTAGTAAGTGTTTTATTGGCTTCAATAGTATCGGTCGCCATCCATTGGTTGATAACCGACTTGCCATATGGTGATTTATACCCTCATACTTTGGCTGGCTACGGACAGTCGTTAGTTGCTGCTATTCCATTTGAAAGAAATATGATTTTAGGTGATATAGTATTTTGTGCCGTATTATTCGGGGGGTTTGAGTTAGCCAAAAGCAAATATAGTGCGTTACGCGGCAGAACAGAATTGGCAGTTTAAATAAAAACAAGATAAACATAAAAGCGATCGGCCAATGGCAGGTCGCTTTTTTTTGTTTCAGTATAATTTAATTATGAAACACATTGTAGTACTAACCGGCGCAGGAATAAGCGCTGAGAGCGGCTTAAAAACCTTCAGGGACAGCGATGGCCTGTGGGAGGGATACAACATCCAGGATGTGGCTACGCCCGAGGCATGGGAATGGAACCCGGTACTGGTACAGGACTTTTATAATCTGCGCCGTAAGGCGGTATTGGAGGCTCAGCCAAATGCCGCCCATTATGCTTTGGCAGCATTGGAGGATAAATATAAAGTAACCATCATCACCCAAAATATAGACGATCTGCACGAACGCGGAGGCTCAACCAATGTGATTCACCTGCATGGCATTATTACCCGTTCACAATCCAGCAAAAACCCGAATCTGACCTATCCGATTGATGGCTGGGAGTTAAAGATGGGCGAACTATGCGAATTAGGCACGCAATTGCGCGCGCATGTGGTTTGGTTTGGCGAAGCGGTACCAATGATCGAAACAGCCGCCGAAGTTTGTACCACAGCAGACTTGTTTATTCTTGTAGGCTCGTCTCTTGCAGTTTATCCTGCCGCCGGACTGATCAATTATATACCCCACAATGTGCCCAAATATATTGTCGACCCAAAAATTCCTTACCTGCCATCAGACCATTTTATAAAGATAGAAGAGAAGGCAACAGTGGGGGTACCTCAATTAATTAATGAATTATTGAATGATTAACCATTCAACTTAATCAACCTAATGACAAACTGCATCTTCAACTGGAGCGGCGGCAAAGACAGTGCGTTAGCATTATACCATTGCCTGCAAAATAAGGACCTGGACATTAAATACCTCGTCACAACTATTAATGATGCTGCCAACCGGATATCTATGCACGGCGTCCGGGTGGAGTTATTGATCAAACAGGCGGAAAGCATTGGGATCCCATTATACCAGGTGCGGTTACCCGAAATGCCTGGCATGACGGAATATGATGCGATCATGCGACAGACGATGGAATATTTTCGTTCGGAAGGAATTACCCATGCCATATTCGGAGATATATTTTTGCAGGACCTGAAAGATTACCGTGATGCACGTTTGGCAGAAGTTGAGATGACCGGGATTTACCCTTTATGGAAACGGGATACAAGCGAGCTTATCCGGGAGTTTTTAGATCTCGGGTTTGGAACTGTGATCGCCTGCACACAGGAACGGCTGGAAAGGATCGTAGGGAAGGAGATAACCGACGAACTGATCTTGTCTTTACCGGATGATGTGGACGTATGCGGAGAGAATGGGGAGTTCCATACATTCGCTTTCAAGGGGCCTGTCTTCAAACAAGAGATCGCTTACAAAACAGGGGAGAAAGTTTTCAAAACCTATGCTGCTCCAAAGAATACGGATGATACCTGCTTTTCATCCGCACCCGAAAAACCTGCCGGGTTTTGGTATTGTGATTTGTACTAAAATAGACCATTTTGGGTTCAAAATTCACTTTTTTCGCCGCAGAATATAATTTTGTTTGTTGATTTTGTAAATTATAAACTATTAATTAACAGATTATTATATAATAAATAATAAAGTAAAACTTCACATGGGCAATAATTTGCCAAAACCCCAAATCCGTCAAATACCTATAGAAACGTAATATTGCATACCAAATAAAATTTGGGTAGATTTATATAAAATATATAAACTATTATTTTACAATAATTTATGATATTTATATCAACTAATAGTTATACCTGTAGTAGGCATCCTTATAGTCTTTGCGCATTTCGATGAAGCGGGCTGCAATCTTCTTTAAAAACTCTTCGTCGAGCAATTCAAACACGCCGTTCACACCATCGGTCAGGTCCATCTCGGATATCTTGTAGCTTTGCTCCAGGGTGCCTTGTTCAGCCTTTACAATAAATTTCTGGTTCATGTTCAGGATGGATATCTTAAATTCAGGGTGGGGCAGTTCTGCAATAATTCTCATAATTCATCAAATTTAATTAATCCCTTTAAGGGATCTATATGATTCAAAGTTCCGATGCTGGCAATTGGTTTAAAGCGCGCGAATAGTTCCTCGCTATACCAGCCCTCATCTCTTGTCTTCTTAATTACTTCTACATGCTCTTTTGAACCATAGGCAAAAGCCTTTACGTCATCCAGGCTGTTCCAAACGGAGAAGGTAGCCTGCCTGTAGAATGGCCTTTCTCCAATACCTAAAGACATGACATATCCCGATGACCTTTTCATCAACTCAGATACCTCATCCACATTGGCCCAAAATTTTTTTAGACAGCTTAATCGTACGGTCGCCCTGGTTAATACTGCTACCGGGCCTTCATAATTTACAATATTGGCATTCCCAAATGGTTCTTTGTCATCCCATTTGCCATGGCTTTGCAGTGGTTCACACAATATCGTCCATTTCTCGGTGTCAAACACATTCCACCATTTTGCAATAAAGGATCGTTCATAAAAGCTGTCAAAAGCTTCCCGACTCTCCCAAACAGCCAATAATCCCCATTGGTGCCAGTCGGGCGAAAGGTCAAAAGTCCCTTTTCGTCCTGTGCCCAGCAGCTGCCAAAATGTGCACCCTTTTTGCATCAGCAAGGGCAGTCGGTGTATAGCCATAGCCAGCAAGGCAAACGGAATAAGCAGTTTACGGTAGCGTACTATGGTGAGACTGACGATCATCGGGACGAAATAAAAGATTAAATATGAGATTTGAGTTATTTAATTTCAATGGCACTTAGCTACATTTGTTCTATGTCCGAAGATTTAACGATAATACATTCAACCAGTAAACAGGAGCAATATCAATCTCTTATTCCGCAGATAGAGGCTTTGCTTAATGGTGAGACCGACCTGATTGCTAACCTGGCAAATATAAGTGCCGCGTTAAAGGAACAATTTAAATGGTTTTGGGTTGGCTTTTATATGGTGAAGGAAGGCCAATTGGTATTAGGGCCATTCCAGGGCCCTGTTGCCTGCACGCGGATAGCTAAAGGCAAAGGTGCGTGCGGTGCGGCATGGGAGCAAGGTAAAACACTGATCATTCCTGATGTGGATGCTTTTCCGGGACACATCGCCTGCAGTTCATTATCGCGTTCAGAAATAGTAATTCCGCTCCACCATAACAACCAAATAGTGGGCGTGCTTGACGTGGATAGCGAAGAGCTTGATCGCTTTGATCAAACAGACGCAAAATACCTGGAGCAGGTTGTTAAGCTACTGCATTTTTAATGAGTAAAATATTCCTGATCCCGGGTTTGGGGGCCGATGCACGCATTTTTCAGTACATCGATCTGCAGGGCCATGAAGCGATTCCGGTAAAATGGCTCGAACCCGATAAACAGGATACCCTGTCAACTTATGCACAAAAACTGATCGATTATTATTCCATAACACCACAATCCATCGTTATTGGCAACTCTTTGGGTGGGATGCTGACCATAGAGATCGCTAAAAAAGTTGAACTGGATAAGGCCATACTTATTTCCTCAATAAAGACCGCCGATGAAGCGCCACGATCTTTTAAATGGTACAGACTTTTGCCACTTTACAAGCTTATACCATCCAAATGGCTGACCTGTACAGGTTTCATGGTTAGAAAGGTAATGGGGAAGATGTCAAAACATCACCAGGACTTGTTTATCAGCATGCTTAAGGGTACTTCGCCTAAATTTATAAAATGGGCACTGGGTGCTATCCCATGCTGGGATAATCAGATCATTCCAAAAAACGTTTACCATATCACCGGGGATAAGGATAAGATATTCCCCCACAAAAGGATCAAAGGAGCAACCATCATAGAAGGTGGCACGCATATTATGATCTTTAACAGAGCAAAACAAATCAATTCCTGGCTAAAAGAAATATTATAAAATTGAAAGTTCCGCACTCTTTTTATCTCGGTTCCGATGTGGTTTCCATCAGTAAAGCACTGTTGGGTAAGTATTTATTTACTTCAATTAACGGTTTACATACTGGTGGATATATTATTGAAACAGAAGCTTATAATGGCATCATAGATAAAGCCTCTCACGCGTTCGGCAACAGGCGGACACCCCGTACAGAGATTATGTACAAGGAAGGTGGGATAACCTACGTTTACTTGTGTTATGGCATTCACGAGATGCTGAATGTAGTTGCTTCTGTTGAGGGAGATCCTAAAGCAATCCTGATCAGGGCCATTGAACCAACAACAGGGATCGATATTATGCTGGCCAGGAAAAACATGACCGTGCTAAAGCCCAATATTACCGCAGGGCCGGGGTCGGTAGCAAAAGCTATGGGAATAGACAGGAAGTTAAACGCGATCAGCCTGCAAAGCGACTCGCTTTGGATAGAAGATAAAGGACTTAGTTTTACTGACGATCAGATTGCCGCTGTACCGCGCATAGGAGTGGCTTATGCACAGGAAGACGCTCTTTTGCCCTATCGTTTCTATGTAAAGGGCAATATCTACGTAAGCAAGCCTAATAAATAATCGTGCAGACGCCAAGCATTGCATCTCTACTTTTTGTAATATTGACTGATGATTTACCAGGATACTTTAGAGTTTGCAGAAAACCTTGATGCACAGGATGAGCTAAGGCATTTTCGCAGTGAGTTTTTGATTCCCCAACATAATGGAGGGGATACGATCTACTTATGCGGTAATTCTTTGGGGCTGCAGCCAAAGTCGGCAGAAAAATATCTCAACGCACAGTTAGGTACATGGAAGGATCTGGCGGTAGAAGGATGGTTCCAGGGTGATGACCCATGGCTTCAGTTTCATCAACAGCTAAAGCAGCCTTTGGCGAACCTTATGGGCGCCAAAATTGATGAAGTTACAGTCATGAATTCACTTACAGTAAATCTTCACTTATTACTTGTAAGTTTCTATCAACCAAATGGTAAAAGATATAAAATATTAATGGAGGGCGGCGCTTTTCCGTCAGACCAGTATGCGGTAGAAAGCCAGGTGCTCTATCATGGCTTTGAGCCGGAGAAAGCAATTATAGAGCTATTTCCACGCGAAGGTGAACTGACTTTAAGAACAGAGGACATCCTTTCAGCCATCGAAGAAAATGCAGATGAACTGGCTTTGGTACTATTTGCCGGGGTAAATTATTATACTGGTCAGGTATTCGATGTGGCGGCCATTGCAAAAGCAGCTCACGATGCAGGTGCATACGCTGGTTTTGACCTGGCACATGCCGCCGGCAATGTCCCTTTGCAACTGCATGATTGGGATGCTGATTTCGCCTGTTGGTGCTCCTACAAGTACATGAATTCCGGGCCGGGGGGCATCAGCGGGATATTTGTTCACGAAAAGCACTTTAATAACCCGCAGTTGAAACGATTTGCCGGTTGGTGGGGATACAGACCGGATAAACGCTTTTTGATGGCTCCGGGCTTTAAACCGGCTCACGGGGCCGAGGGCTGGCAGGTAAGCACAAGTCCGATATTGCTGATGGCTGTGCATAAAGCGGCGCTGGATATATTTGAAAAGGCGGGAGGATTGGAAAAACTTCGCGCCAAAAGTATTTTGCTGACAGGTTACCTGGAGTACCTGATACAAGGCATTAACCAAAAACATGGTGAAGAGTTGTTTACAATCATCACCCCATCTAATCCTGATGAACGCGGTTGCCAGTTATCCATCGTTTGCAAACGAGATGGCAAAGCCACTTTCAATTATCTTGCAGAAAATGGCGTTATCGGCGACTGGCGCGAACCGGATGTGATCAGATTGAGCCCTGTGCCGCTCTATAACTCATTTAAAGACGTATACGAGGCCGCAAAGTACCTGGATAGGTCTTTGGTCGTTTCAGAATAATTTTTATGCTGAAGGTAGCTTATGACCCTATATACGCGCATCCGCTACCGGCAGGCCATCGCTTCCCGATGCTGAAGTATGAGTTGATACCTGCTCAGTTGATCCACGAGGGCATAATTACCAAAGCAAACCTGTTTTCGCCGGAACCATTGGAAGAGGAAATTATTCTCTGGACGCATGATGCAGATTACTGGCACCAGTTGCGCGACCTGACCCTGCCGCCAAAAGAACAACGCCGCATCGGCTTCCCGTTATCAGCTCGATTGGTAGAGCGCGAGATACGGATTGCCAAAGGAACTATAGAAGGCTGCCACTTTGCTTTTGAGTACGGGATCGCTTTTAACGTAGCCGGAGGCACACACCATGCAGGGACAAACTGGGGCGAGGGTTTTTGCTTGTTAAACGATCAATCTATTGCAGCTAACTATTTGTTAAATAAAAACTTAACATCATCTATCTTAATAATTGATTTAGATGTTCACCAGGGTAATGGAACAGCGCAAATATTTGAAAATGAGCCGAGGGTGTTCACCTTTTCCATGCATGGTGCCAATAATTTCCCATACCGGAAAGAGCGGTCCGATTTGGATATTCCATTACCCGACGGCGCAAGCGATAGGGAATACCTGGATATTTTGAAAGCCACTTTACCCAAACTGATTGATCAGCAGAAACCCGATTTTATATTTTACCTGTCGGGAGTGGATATTTTGGCAACAGATAAATTAGGCAAACTCAGCCTGAGCAAGGAAGCATGTAAAGAGCGCGACCGTTTTGTGCTCGAGCAATGCCATCAACACCAAATTCCGGTACAAGTAAGCATGGGCGGGGGCTACTCAACCGATATCAGGGATATTGTAGATGCGCATTGCAATACTTACCGATTGGCGCAGGATCTGTATTTTTAGTCCTGCGCAATAATTACTGCTGGTTTAAACTGATGTTTCCTGCTGCTTACCTGGAACCGGATAAATAGAAGGATGGAGGCTGTCAGCAGTCCAAGCACTAACCCGTACCAAACGCCGGATGCTCCCATTTTAAATGTAATTCCCAGCAAATAACCCACGGGCAAACCAATGATCCAGTAAGCAATAAAGGTGATAAGCGTCGGGATATTTACATCGCCCATACCGCGTAGTACACCGAGGCCTACTACCTGTGTCCCATCAAATAACTGAAAGAAAGCTGCAATGATAAGTAACTGTGCTGCAATTACTATAACATGATTGTCTGAAGTATATATCCACGGTAAAAGGTGATTGCCGAACGTGAAAACAAGTGCTGCAACCGACATAAAAACAATGGCAATGTGATAATTGGATATGGCAGATAAGCGTAATTCCTGGTGCCTCTTGGCCCCAAAGAAATTGCCGGATTTGATGGCTGCCGCTGCGGATATACCGCTTGCTGCCATATAGGTCAACGAAGCGAGGCTAATCGCAACCTGGTGTGCGGCCTGTGCAACGGGGCTTATCGTTCCGATCAATATGGCAGCACCGCTAAAGGCACTCACTTCAAAAATGTATTGCAGGGCCACCGGTGCACCAATTTTTAATATTTTAATACTGCGTAACCTGTCGATGTTTTTTAGTGCGAAATTGACAAGGTATTTTCTAAAATGCCTGGATCTGAAAACGTAGATACCCATCACTGTGGCCATTGTGCAACGGTCGATCAGCGTGCTGTAACCAACGCCTTTTATTCCCATGGGATGTATGCCGAACATCCCTTTCACAAATATGATCCCGAGGCAGACATTAAGTATGTTACCCCAAATAGATATCATCATAGCCTGTTTGGTAAAACCCAGACCTTCGGCAAACTGTTTGAACGTATTAAATACCAACAATGGGATAAGCGAGGTACCGATCAGGAACAAATAGGGCCTGGCCTGCCGTACCACTTCGGTAGATTGATCCAGGTGACCGATCAGGTGCATAGTGCCAAAGCTTATCAGCACAAATAAAATGATGCCGGAGATAGAATTGATCAGCAAACTGTTTGAGAGCAATTGCCCGCACTCGTCATATTCATCCCGTCCGTTATGCTGCGCGATCAATGGAGTTATCCCGTAGGAAATTCCTATTCCTAACACCATAGCCATTACAAAAATACTGTTAACCAATGATACCGCCGCTAAAGAGATAGTGCCCGCAAAATGCCCTACAATAATACTATCGGCAGTTTGAACCAGTGTATGGCCAAGCTGTGATATTACCACAGGTATAGCCAAATGGAGGCTGTCCCTGTAATAGGGCTTGTATTTTTGGTAAAGTGCTTTCATTTATAATTGGTGCAGGGGCCGCAAATGTAATAAATTATACTTTTCCTAAGCGGCAGTATAGTATTCTTCTTTTTCGGTGGTATGTATCCTTATTACGCCGGAGAGTACCATATTTACCAGTATTTTTTGTGCGCTACGACGGGTCAGTTTACGCAGACTGCAATACTCTTTGATATTGATACGCTGAGATTTGTCAAGATATTCCAGCAGGGCCTTTTCATTAGCCGAATATTCTATCAGCACGCCTTTGTCATCAGCGGATCGTTTCAATACATCAACCACAATTTTACTGGCCAGCACACTTTTATCCTTCACCCGCACATATACCCACCATTTGCCGTCTTCGGCCAATGCATAATGAGGTTTGGTATTACTTTCCTTTATTTCGACAACGACAACCAGCTTATCATCTGCATAAACCTCTTCAAATATGGGTTCCAAAGCGGGCCTTGCATAAAACTGCGCAGCTTTGGTGATCATATAGCGTTCTTCATCCTCAGATTTTACGCCTTTTATAGTGCCGTCATCTGCCACGCCGATGAGTAAACGGCCACCTTTATTATTGGCAAACGATACCATGGTACGGGCTATTTTCTCGCAACTGGTTATAGTTTTTTTAAAATCAAGTGTTACGCTTTCACCTTCAAAAATCAACTTTTTGATATTCATTTTTCTCCCTCCTGATTTTGCTTTTTATAAGGTGTAAAGATCTCCATCCAGTTTTTGGGGTTACTAAGCGCCGTAAAACCAAACTGTTCGTACAACCCGTGCGCATCTGATGTTGCAAGCGACCATCGCCTTAGTCCCCGGAAATCGGGATGTTCCTTTATCGTTTGCATCAACCATTTTGATAACCCCAATCGCCTGTATTCAGGTAATATAAAAACATCACAAATATAGGCAAAAGAGGCCGTATCGGTCACCACACGTGTAAAACCTGCTTGTTTCTTCCCATGATAAACGCCAAAACAGATGGAGTTTTCAATGGCTCTTTGTAGCCGGTCAGCCGTTATGCTCTGGGCCCAATAGGAGTCGTTAGTAAGATAATTATAAACCGTATCAAAGTCGATCAGGTTTTTGTCTGTAGAAATTATAAAACCTTTTTTTGCAAAGGCATCGTCGTTCATTAGTACTTTCATCAGATAGCAACAGTATTATGGGTTTCGGTTAACATCAGGTTACGAATGTAAACTTCACTCGAAACAGATACACATAACTCCCCTTCTTTGTTATACATCTCAATAGGGTAGGCCTTTACATGCTTACCGCTGGTATTCAGCACCTGTTCAATTTCTTCAATATCGGCTTCATTAATATGAATATCGAAAAACAGGTCGGTCCGGCCCGGTTTCAGATAATTAATTTGTGCTGATTTAAGCCAAACACGTACCTGGTACCCCTTGTGAATTAATATTTGGTGAAATAGCAGGGGGTAGAAGGGGTCGGCTGCTGCGAAAATCGTCCCCCCGAAAATGGAATTGTTGTAATTATTGTTGATCAGGCTCTTATTTACCTTGACTTTTACACCCCTAAAATCCTTTTCGAACCGTAACACCCAAATGCGTTGAAATAGCAGGGGAGGATAAAAGCGCAGCGCCCACTTCAATACATTTTCAGATATCACCATGATGGCTAAATATCCGAAATTTATGCCTAAACCTCAATGTCAGGACTAAAAAAGAAATCAACACCGGCTAAGTTATCACCAAACTAATTTATAACCAACCCCGCGTATATTGATAATTTGGACGTTGGGATCTGCCTCCAACCGTTTGCGGAGTTTTGTAATGTAAACATCCAGGCTGCGTGCATTAAAAAAGCTATCATCGCCCCACACAGCCTTTAGCAACGACCTGCGCGGGAGCACATCCTGTTCCTGCTGGCATAGCAGCTTTAATATATCGCTTTCGCGCGAGGTTAATTGCCAGCTCTCTGTTCCCTGGTGAATTGTGTTTTTATAAGGATTAAAGAGAATATTACCTATAGAAAAATTCTCTTCTTTCTTCACTTTTGGCTTTTGAAGCAAGCGGTTATCGCTCATCAGCACTTTGATTCTTACAATGAGTTCTTCTACGCTGAATGGTTTTTTCAGGTAGTCATTAGCGCCGGATTCAAACCCGGCCACAACATCTTTAGGCTGCGACCGGGCGGTTATGAAAAGGATAGGTGTGGTTTTGTCTTTTAAGCGGATATTCTTAGCTACTTCAAAGCCATCCATCCTGGGCATCATCACATCCAGCGCCAGTATATCCGGTTTACACTCTATATATTTTTGAAATGCCTGCTCGCCATTTGAGCATAGTATTACTTCGAAGTTTTCCTGCTCCAGGCTTTCGCGAACAATGTGTGCCAGGGCCAGTTCATCTTCGGCTAATAGTATCCGTATTTTATCCATTTATTAAGGGTATTGATATAATAAACTCGCTGCCGGCATTTACCTCGCTTTGCACAATTACACTTCCTCCATGCGCCTCAACTACATATTTTACATAGCTCAGCCCAAGGCCCGTTCCTTTTACATTATGAACGTTGCCGGTTGGTACCCGATGAAATTTATTGAAGATATGCCCAATGTGCGAAGCTGGTATGCCGATGCCGTTATCTTTCACCGAAAATAGTGCATTGTTGCCAACTTTATAGCAAGTTATCTTTATTAAAACGGGCTCATTTGAATATTTTACCGCATTATCTACCAGGTTGACCAATGCATTCCTGAAGTGCAGCTGATCGGCATCAATTGTTTTTATATCACTCTTATTTTCATATGCTATTGATACTTCTTTATTAGCTTTTAATTCTTCTGTGCCAATTATATCATTTACCAGGTCATCGATATCAATCTTTTCCCTTATCAATTTTACTTCGTTATTCCCAAAGGCTGCGACATTTAATACCCGGCTTATAATATCATTTAAGCGAGTCAGCTCGTTTCTTGATGTTTGCAGGTAACGCTGTGTTTTTTCGGGATCATTCAGGGCGTTAAATCTTTGCAGGCCCTCTATGGCTACTGTCATGGTTGCTATCGGGGTTTTTAGCTCGTGGGTCATGTTATTTATGAAATCATCCTTTAGTTCGCCAAGTTTCTTTTGCTGGATGATCGTTTTAAAAATATACCAGAAACAAAATACCGTGAACACAATAAGTAATACTGACATCATAAGGGTGAGCAACATCCCTTTTATAACCGCGTTTTGTGGGTTTCTGAACACAGCCCTGACAAAAAACTCCGGCCCGACAATCTTCATAAACATCCTGAACCCATGATATTTATACTTGTACTCCGTTGTTTCGCTGTAGTGTATATTTAGTTTTGAAGGGGCTGTTGCTGATGTGGAAATAGCCAGTTTAAATGGTGCACGGATATGAAGCCGGTTTAATTCAAGGTTCAGGTATTTTTCTAATTTAAGGCTGTCTGACTGACGAAAATCTTTATGCAAGGCGTAAATTGTATTGTGTAACGTACTGTCGAATTTCATAATACGTTCCCGGGGTATATCCATTTCACTTTTATCATGACTGATATAAGAACCCAGAATGCCATGCGAACTGATGTCGTAAAAACTAAAAACCTGCAAAATATTATGCATCAGGGCTGGATTATCAAATGATGCTTCTGCCAGTAGTTCCCTGAGATTGGCTTTATGGTCGATTCTCTTGCGAAAAACATCCAATTGGGAAAAGGGGATAAGCCGGTCATCCTTTATGTGCCAGTATAAATTAGAAATCGAATCTATATAGACATATTTAATTTTATGATCTTCCCGCTCGGTCACAGTATCAATTTTCAGCTTTGTTTCAGGAGGGGAGAGGCGTTTTGCGATAACAGTCCGGAGGGAGTCTAAATAATCTCTTTTACAATCGTTCATGGCCCGCTGCATTGCGACATCAATATCACCATCAAATTTTTCTTTATTAACGACATATGCATTTAAAGCCCAGTAGACCTGGAAAGTGATGATCCCGAGCAGTGATAAACCAATTAATAAAAGGATAATGTTTAGTTTCTTTCTCATGAAGAGTTTGATAATGAACTAAAGGTAACAGGGATGATGCGAAAAGCACTTATCTGTTAACATTCATTAACATAAAGTAAGAAAGAAAAGGAAATGCTTAAGAAGATTGACGTAGATAATTCTTTGTGAACTTTGTGCAAAATCTCCGTGTTCTTTGTGGTAAAACTATATAACCACAAAGGACACAGAGAGAAGAACACGAAGCACACAGAGTTAAATCAGAATAACTTAAAGTATACCTTTAACCACGCCACCATCTGCACGCAGCGCGGCACCATTAGTAGCTGATGATAAAGGACTTGCAACGTAAGCTACCAGATTGGCAATTTCATCCGGACTGGTAAAACGCTGTAATAAAGATGTGGGCCGAACGTGTTTGAAAAAATCTTTTTCAATTTCGGCAATGCTTTTATTTTGGTCCTTAGCCAATCTTTCGATAAAATCACCGGCGCCTTCAGAGAATGTCGGTCCGGGTAAAACGGTATTTACTGTAACGTTGGTGCCTTTGGTTAGCTCGGCAAGACCGCGCGAAACAGCAATCTGGGCTGTTTTCGTCATGCCATAATGGATCATTTCATCGGGAATCTGGATAGCAGATTCGCTGGAAATAAAAATGATGCGTCCCCAGTTATTTGCGATCATTTTATCAAAATATGCGCGCGCCAGGCGGACGCCGCTCAACACATTTACCTCAAAAAATTTAAACCAATCCGCATCCGGGATATCCCTGAATGCTTTCGGCTCAAAAATCCCGACATTGTTTACGAGTACATCGACTTCAGGTAATTGCAAAATGAGTTTGTCTACTTGTTTGCTATCGGAGAAATCAGCTATCAATCCGTGAATATTCTGATTGCCGGTTTCTTCTTTTAATTTCTTTACGGCTGAATCCACGCGTTCGGTTGTGCGGCCATTAATGTATACCTGTGCATTTTCTGTTGCCAGTTGTTTTGCAATGGCATACCCGATGCCGGCTGTTGAACCGGTAACCAGCGCTTTTTTATTTTTTAACTGCAGATCCATTTCTATTTCAGTTTTATAATACTAAACTACGGGATATGATACGGATCGCAGACTTAAAAACAAAAGATGTAATGAATCTGACATTTGATTATTATTTCTCATAATTAATATTATGTTAAGTAATATTAGAATTTTAAGAGCCTGTATCATCACAGGCTCTTAAAATATACTTCCCCTATCCTAATTATTTTGCAGGCAGCGCATCAATTTTCTTTTGAACATCATTTGCACCGTTTGTATCCCGGATACCCAGGTAATAAGATTTTAAATTTGTTAAAGCATCACGTGATTGCGGATTCAATTCAACTGCTTTTTGTAAATATGGTTTGGCAGCATTAAACTGATCGGTAGCCTTTTTCATGGCAGCATCATACGCTTTTTGGTCATTAATAAACTGAGCTGTATTATAAGCATCAATGGCAGGTGCCATGCTCACATATCCCAGGTTCAAAACAGCTTCAAAGTAATTGGCATCTATAGCAACCGCTTTTTTGTATGCATCAGCTGCTTTTGCAAAATTATCCGCACGGGTTTGCTGAATTTTAGCTATTTGCGGATTAGGTGCAACCTTTGTTCCCGGTTTTGCTTTTGCAGCAGCAGCTTTATCTGCCTTTTGCAATTTGGTTACATCCTTTTGCATCCCTTCGGCTATTTGTGAATAAGTTAAGCCTGCATAATAATAAAGGGCTTTATTATTCGGATCAGCCTTAATAGCTGCTTCAATTTTGGTAACAAGGTCGTTCTGCTGACCTGCTTGCAAGCTCACTTCAATCTCTTCCCTGCGCAGGGTTGCATCGTTTGGAAACTTGGTCACCGCTTCGCTCATTACCTTAACAGCTCCTGCAGTATCCTTGTTTAATAAGTACAAGGTTGGCATATCAGCATAGATCTTTGCTTTGTCTTTATAATCGGTAGCCAGTAATTTATTATAGTTTTCTATAGCTCCTTTATAATTTTTTGCATTTGCGGCTGAAACCCCGGTGTACAATATTGCGGTAGTATCACCAGGCATCGTCTTTTGAGCGGCCAAAAATGCATTGTATGCATCATCAAACTTTTTGTCCTGGTAAGCTTTTACCCCCTTATCCAATTGTATTTGAGCCAGTTCCCGGCTTGCATGTTCTATCAGGTTCTTGAATTCATTCTTGGTATCAGTTTCTTTGGCTTTACCAATAGCTTCTTCTGCAGTAGCAGCTTCGGAAGCGGCAGCAGTTGCATCTGCATCATGAGCAGCTAATGAGGCATAAATAGCCGCCTTTAGTGCGTAAGTTTGAGGTAAAGTGGCGGTTTTAGTATTGGTTGAAGCCTTATCAATTGAAGTTTTTGCCTCCATCAACGAAGGTTTTGCAAGTGTAAAATTGGCCCTTGCCAGAGGGTCATATTTTTCATATGCTGATTGAGCATTACTTAACTCTCCTTTTTGAGCAAAGGCACTTATTGTGATTACCCCGAAAAGGGTTGTCATTAAAGCTTTGATTTTCATGTTTTATTGATTGGTTAATAATTTGAGTTTTGCGTTTATTTTATCTGCCTGGTCTTCGTTTCCTGTTTTTGTATACACCATTTGTAATAACTGCAGGCATTTTACATCATTAGGTGATATTTCGTTTGCTTTTTCAAGCCACTGCCCTGCTCTTGAAATATCTTTTGTACTATCCTCGCCATGTTTTAACAGGCCTGTTTTAAAGTAAAGTATTCCCAGGTTATACACCGGTTCATACAGCGAGCCGTTCAATTCAATAGCGCGTAAATATAATGATTCTGCTTTATCAAATTTATTCAAATGGTCGTAACAATTGGCACTAATGAAAGCAACCTCTTCATTATTAGGATTTTCGTCCAATAATTGAGGCAACATAGGCTCTAAGGCGTGGTAATCCCTTTTGTTATTATAGATATTGGCCTCATCCAGCAATAAAAACTTATCATCGGGCAGGTGCTTCCTCCCCTTTTGAAGGATCTGAAGGGCCTTGGCGGTATCCCCTATCGCTTTAAATGTATTTGAAGCCGCTTCAATATATTCTGCTTTTGTGCTGTCGGTTTTCAGCAGATCAGAATAATATTTTCCGGCGTCCACCAGATTTCCAAGACGATTATTGGCATAAGCAATATAAGCGTTGAGATTCTTGAACTCAGGCGCATATTTTTTTGCTTTCTGAAAGATAGAAATTGCATTATTAAAGTCAGACATGCGCATATAGTCAAAACCCTGGCGCAGGTAAACATTGGCTATGCACCGCCTGCAAAAGTCGATCTCGGGCTGATATTTGTAAGCCTTTTTGTTGGCCATCAGCTTATCCAGGTGACGGCGCGTCTGATCAAAAAAATTAGCGGGCTGTTTTGTTTTATTCGTCGAATCGATATAAGCGATACTTGAATAAACAACTGCCTTATAAACATTCTTTTGCAGGTCAACTGAATCTGAATGCGTTTTGATCAGGCTATCAACGGATTTTTTGGCATTCGTTAAGTACTTGAGGTCCTTTTTCTGCTTATAAAAAGCCAGATTATTGACCACACTCTTAAATACTTCTGTCTGTCCAAAAGTGATCGTTGCAGAAAATAATGATATAACAAACAGTAATATTACCTTACGGCCAGCCATATTTTATTCAGTTTCTTCGCCATTTGTCGGCTCAGTATCCGGGTTTTCAGTGCCTTCAATGTTGCCCAATGTTTCGTCTTCCGAGTCATCATGTTCAATTTTTGCTACTGAAGCGATCTCATCATCACCTTTAAGCGTGATCAGCCTCACTCCTTGCGTAGCACGGCCCATTGTCCTTAGCTCGCTTATAGCGATACGGATAATGATACCTGATTTATTGATGATCATCAGATCTTCATTATCAGTAACACCTTTTATGGCAACAAGTTTTCCTGTTTTATCAGTAATATTTAATGTTTTTACACCTTTACCGCCACGGTTGGTAACGCGGTAGTCGTCGATATCGGTACGTTTACCATAACCTTTTTCAGAAACTACCAGTACAGTGGTCTCAGGGTTATCAATACTGATCATACCAACCACCTCGTCACTTGCATTCTCAAGGGTGATACCGCGCACACCGGTAGCTGTACGGCCCATCGGACGAACAGTCGACTCGTTAAAGCGGATAGCCCTGCCTGATTTCAATGCCATTACAATTTCACTGGTTCCGCTGGTTAAGTTAGCTTCCAGCAGCATATCGCCTTCGTTTATGTTGATGGCGTTGATACCATTAGCCCTCGGACGTGAATAGGCCTCAAGTGAAGTCTTCTTGATGGTACCTTTGCGGGTACACATGATGATGAAGTTATTCTCGAGATACTCTTTATCCTTCAGGTTGATCAGCTTGATATAAGCTTTGATATTCTCTTCCTTAGGAATATTGATGATATTCTGGATAGCACGACCTTTCGAAGTACGCGTTCCTTCCGGAATTTCGAATACCCTGAGCCAGAAACAACGTCCGGCCTCGGTAAAGAAGAGCATGTAATTGTGGTTGGATGCGATAAGCAAATGCTCAATAAAGTCGGCGTCGCGGCTATTACTGCCGATGGCGCCTTTACCACCCCTGCCCTGCCTGCGATATTCTGTCAAAGGTGTGCGCTTGATATAGCCCTCGCGGGAGATAGTGATCACAACGTCCTCATCCTCAATGAAATCCTCAGTATTCATTTCTGCAGATGAATGCACCATTTCGGTTTTGCGTTCATCTCCGTATTTTTCTTTTATCTCGAGCAGCTCATCCTTAATGATCTGTATACGCAGGCCTTCGTCTGCCAAAATAGATTTTAAGTATTCTATCTGTTTCATCAGCTCAGCATATTCTGCTTTGATCTTATCGCGTTCAAGTCCTGTTAAACGCCTTAAAGTCATATCCAGGAT
>Ga0307517_10002872_pt1 | contig 27318 bp, 26 predicted proteins | sample 23_EM_MG_FD_194515 | JGI IMG/M metagenome (GOLD analysis project Ga0307517, IMG submission 194515) | Populus trichocarpa ectomycorrhiza microbial communities from riparian zone in the Pacific Northwest, United States - 23_EM | ecosystem: Host-associated > Plants > Roots > Unclassified | place... | reverse complement strand
TCTTCCCAGCGGAAGCAAACTTTATAGGGGGCATGACAGCAATATGGATAGCAAACAAAAGGTAGACCAATAGCACCGCGGTCTTCACAAACGTGGAGGATGGAAAAATATGGGTATTGAAAGTCAGAGTTACCGACCACTATCCAATGGGATGGACGGTCCCAGTCCTATACCAGGAACGTTAGTCCCAGGTCATAGTGGTATTAACGGTGCTCCCACCTCCACCGCTAAACCAAGGTGCTGGGGGTGCACCTCCCCTCCCTACGAGCCTCTGACCGAACACCCCAGCAACTCTCGACGGCCCAACCGCTCCGCCTCCACGCCCTAAACCTCCTTGCTGCTGTTGTTGTTGCTGTTGCTGCTGCTGAGGTCCCCCAAACTGGTTGTCCGGATTCCGAAGGAGATTAAGGGTCGGAGGTGGAACGAGATTGAGTGCTGGAGGGTTGTTGAGCATAAGCCCAGATGGAGGCGGCCGTGGACTTCTTGGGATCATGGATACCCCCTGGGTTGTAGGTGGCGCGCTTAAGAGAGAGGTGGTCGATGTGGATGTCGAGAGGGAGGGTGGACGGAATGATGAAGAGGAAAACGAAGTCGAGGTGGACGACGATCTCGTCGAAAGCGATGACGAGGATCCGGATGAAAGGTATCTGTCTCGTTCACGTTCTTCGTCCGCGAGCACACCGTGCTCACGAGCCGAAGCTTCGTCTATACCGAGGATTCTACGAAGCCGTTCGTTCTCCGCTTCAAGGCGTTGGATCTCGGTTTCCCGGTCGACCGCCCAATCGTGCTCCTCGATCAAAGTTAACAGGGATTCATCGGACTCGGTGTCTTGGGGATCCTCGGATGGATTGCCATCGGTCTTAGCCTCCTCCTCACTAGCGCCCTCTTGTCCCCGAAAGTCGGGCTCTGCCCTTCCGGCCATTGTGCGTATGAGTGCGCGGAGGTTATGCGATAAGTGGAATAGCGGCATTTCCGTGGAGGTGGGATTGGCAAAGTCCGACCTGGTAGGTTGGGATTCTTGATCGAGCAGGGTTTCGTAGTGGCGAACGATGTTGGATTCGTGTTGCTGAGCAGCAACCTGCAATGGGTGATCCAGGTCAACAAAGAGGAGAGATAGTAACTTGAGCGGTGATGCTCACGGCGTAGCTCCGGAACTTGTTCATGATATTCTCCATGGCATGTTCGTACTCCTTCAGTAATAGACCCAGCTGTCGGTTTTCCTGGACAAGAGCATGATTCTCTATGACCGTCGCTGCGTTGGTACGTTCCTGCTCCGATTCGAACCTTTCTATTACAACAGATGCATCAAATACTGCGAATCGCATGGCGGTGGGTGGTCGTTTTTAGAGCACACCACACACCTTTGGAAATATCCGTGTTGAATCGGCGTAGACTGAAACCCGAAACCGCGAACTGCCCGGCCTCGGCCTGCGGATAGGAGAGTAGATTTCAGATACACAGCCCGGAAAGTGGTCTTTCGGTCCTGACCTGCAACAGCCCTGCTTGCGAAGCCAGCGTAGATATCATCTTCTGATTATGAGCTAGCTGGTCGCTGAGCTCGTGAATGAGCGTCCATGCGCGAATGAAGTCGCTGTCCATGTCCGGAGCCTGGTGGTACATGGGTTCCCAGTGGTCGATAGCCAGGGCGCGTGTGTGAGGGTGGAAGGAATTAAGCTTCCGTTTGAAGTGCAAACAACCGAGTTTCGGTAGAGCACGTGTCATCACTGCACCAAATGGTCCTCGTCGCGGCAGGTGAGTACTCAAAAAAACGGGATATTCTCATCTGTTCATACTGTAACTACGACAGGCCAGTTTTGTGCAAAGGCGGTGTTCGGTAAGAACCTTGAGGCTGTCTCTAGGATCATCGCGGATGCTGCAAAGGCTGGGGCGAAGGTGATCTTCCTCCCCGAGGCGTCCGACTTCATCGCAAATGCGGATGAAGTAGCGTCATTGACCAAGCCGCTCGCCCAGAACGAATTCGTTCGGGGGGTTCGAGCGAAGGCGAAAGAAACAGGGGTTTGGGTGAGCGTTGGCGTCCACGAGACGGTACGTGCCCTCCCTTGAATCATGCCATTCGCGGTCGTGTCGGTCGCCCGGTTATGCTTACTCCTCGATTGGTGTCCTTTGTTTTGAAAGAGTTCAAACCCAGGGCGTGGGTTTAATTCGCACCTCTTAATCGATTCATCTGGGGACATCGTGTCCAATTACCACAAGATACATCTCTTTGTACGCCACTCCGGTTTCAAGTCGAGTCGGACAGCACGTCTGATTTTGTACATGATCGATTAGGACGTCAATGATATCCCCGGAGGAACAAGGCTGATGGAATCTGACACGACGGTTCCAGGAGATAAGCTCCACGAACCTGTTGAAACACCCGCTGGAAAACGTGAGTCCACCCCGATTCTCAGTGTTGCCATTATTACTGTAACGAAGCAATGAGCAACCCGCCATTGTCGCATCGATACGCACCTGTGCGTATTCGTGCTCAGTCGGCCTTCTGACTTGCTACGATATCAGGTTTCCGGAGGTCGCACAGATTTTGAGGACACGAGGGGCAGACATGTTGGCGTACCCTAGCGCCTTCATGGTCAGGACTGGGGCAGCCCATTGGGAGATTCTCCTTCGAAGCCGTGCGATCGAAACGCAAACCTATGTGATCGGCGCTGCCGCCGTTGGACAGCACACGCAAACCCGAATAAGCTGGGGACACGCCATGGTACGTCGGTTCTACTACTATGATCCACGCCTTTCAGGGGAGCCGCTAATTGCGTTGTCGTTGGGTGACTTGTTTCTTGGTCATTGCTGATGTCCTGGTCTGACAGATTGTGGATCCGTGGGGGACAATCCTGGCCCAGTGCAACGACGTTTCTCACGAGGAACCGACTTTCTGCCTTGCCAACGTTGACCTGGATAGCATGCAGAAGATTAGGATGCAGATGCCAGTCGATAAGCAGAGACGGAAGGATATCTACCCTATACTGTAGGTCGATCCTGTGCCATGGTTTTCTGCGATAATCCAAAAATAGGGTTGCTTGCGACCTCGACAAGATATTCAGCACCCAACGTTCCACATTCTTGAGTCCGAACCTCGATCCCGTGTGGGCGCTGATCCTGTCCACACGACGCTCTTCATTCTCAAAATTCTGAAACGTCCAGATTGATTATCTGCGGTTCTTTCCATCCCAGAGCGCCACGCGGAGGACATCTGGTTCACAAAAGGCTCTGAGCGGTCCCCTTAGATTATCTGGATGCCGCCAGGGTCAATAAGCCCTGTCAGTAGCGGCGCTGGACCGAACAATCAGTGTGCCCGGGCCACACAACAATGAGCACGCAATTATTCCCCATACACTGCGGTCCGAAGGTAACCATGCATCAAGGCGTTTGTGCGTCCTTGGTTTGGTGATCGGATTCCGTTTTCTTTGTAACAATCTACTTGTACGGAAAGGTTGTGAAAGAGCGTCCTGAACCTCTCCTCGGTGATCCTGAGGTTCCAGCTTGTCGCTAAGCGTTGAACGTAAAATCCGCTGGGTTTCTTTTGTGGAGGTGGTGATCCCAACCACCCAACCGACGCCACAACCGCCCGGCTGATTCCGGCGTCTCGTTCTGTTCTTCTCACCAGCCACTTCGCTTCGCCACCTCATAACTTTCCGTATCTTAATTCCCACTTACCACTTAACCGCCACAGGTCACTGCACCTGCCTTCCAGTCACCCTCTGGTTTTCCAACCCAAGCCCCAATCGTTTCTTGTTTTCTGTCCCTTAAACTCTTCGGATCCTTTGCCGCCATGGCCTCCTCACTCACCCAACTCTCTGCCTGCGTCACACGCATTCTTTCTCTCACCGGCTTCCCGAAGGAGCTGAAGACGAGGGATATCCAGACCGCTTTTGTAGAGTGGGAAAACGTCGGTGGAGGGTTTAAGATCAAGTGGATCGATGATACGAGCCTCTTGATTGTCTTTCAAGACGCTACAGTCGGTGGGTTCACCGTATTTCTCAACCAGCCCGATTTTGAGCTGACTTACCGTCCCTGTTTCCTGGTAACACATAGCCAAACGCGCTTATCTCCATGCACTTGCCTTTCCTCCGGCCATTCTCTCTAAACAAGCCCCCGAAGCCCCGACCATAATCCGACCCTATGACGGTCCGGACGCTCAGAACGTGATTCAAACCGTTAATTCCCGTCATATGAGCTCTGGTTCCAGGGCGCACAACTCAAGGGGATCCGTCTCACATGGTCGCTCTGCTTCCACCATGAGCACAACCAATTCTTTCCGAAACGGTATCCTTCCGGGGCTAAACGGTTCTGCATCCATTCCTGAACACCCACCGAACATCCAAACTCTTGCCAATATCTCCCCTAGAGACCGAGAACCCTCTCCAACCCTCCCCAACTTGCCTTCTCATCCTACGCTAAACGCGCTCATCTCGTCCACACTGGGTTCCCCGAAACCCGATGAAGTTCCTTCCGATCCAGCCATTATTGCCATTGGAGGACCGGCGATCGAGACTCCTGAAAGTGTTGGCAGTCCTCCGAGGATTGGAGATCCTGGAAAAAGGATGTTGGGTGCGGCGCTTGGAATGCGCCACCCAGCACTTGGGCCAAGGGTTATTGGTCAGAGATCGACTTCGTCCAATGGCCCGTCGCCCGTCGCTGTAACCGCAGAGTAGACACACGGTATGTGTGCTGATCGACATGAGCGTGGAAGAGGCGTTCATTTGTGGCCTGTTTTAGGAGTCTCCTTGTAGTTTCTTATTCCGTCCGTTGTGATGTTGAGAGGAATTTGGTCTAGTTGGGATTGCGACGTTTTGTTCCCCCGCATTGTCTCTATTATTTGTGTTTCTAGCGGAGAATACGACTGGATTTGAAATCGGAAGGGGTCGTTGAGCCCTGGGATGGGGCACGGCTAGGGAGTTGCGGTTGCGCGCCATGAGCTGCTCGCCGTTTGTTCTTCGGCTAAACTTGTTTCGGGCCCTGGATCGTCGCGTCTGCTGGAATGGCGGAGAAATGATTATTATCCGTTCTTTGTACCTTGTTTCTCGTCACGCCGCCTATAGGCCCGGGGTTGGTTGGAGATGCTGGACGAAACACACAGCTTCCCCCTTTGCCGCCCCTAATTCTCTCTCCCTGCCGGCACTTATGTCTTCAGCCACACAGCAGTCTCATGCGACCGTCGCCTGGAGGCGCGGGTGCAGTTTTCCACCTAATAAGCGAGTCATGAATGATGCGTGGCGACGAGGGAAGCACGAGGCAACGGTACGTGATCCATTCTTTTCCAATTCGCAGCATGGATTCAACTGGGACTGAGCACTGTTTTCGCTCCTTTCTTTTCATTATCAGACGCTGGATCCAAATAACGTTCACCTCAGTCACAGTTCCGCAGTGACCGTTCGAGCATGTGTCACCGCCAATGTGTCTGCTGATGCAGATGATCCCCCGATCTGCTACAAGCACCATGGGACGTATAAAACTCACCCTGGTTTTGGGCCCTGTCCAACTCTCCTCCTTGCCCCCACTATGCCTTCTTCCGCTCGCAGGTTCGCTCCCTATCCACCCTCGAAACCTACTCCTGCTGCCCATTCCCGCCATTCACATCCAACTTCTCTCTTCGCTTCTACAACAAACCAACTCCACTGGTCAGGTTCGAACTCCACCCACACGACCGGGTTCGAACCGCAATACACCTACCCAACCTATTGGGAAACATGTCCGCTCGAGTTACAAACCACCTGGTTTGCTCCTGGCGCCCAACTAGGGTCCCCGTGCTCGGATGATTCAGCGGTCACAACACCAGTTTCAGCCGTGTCTCAATTACCGCCTCAACCATTGATTCGTGGGGTCGACTATGGTCTCCCTGGGTCAGGAGAACACGGTTTCCTGTTGACACACCCGGCCTTTGATATCTTTCAATCAAACAATGGCCAGATTCCCGTCCCCGCCTCCTTTTCCGAGTCTATTGCAAATATGGCACAAGGAAAACTCCCAATTGATTACCACCAGACGCAACTGGGATCTTTGGTTGATTCTTACTCCCTCCATTACCCAACACCGACCAAGGCAGAAACTGAAGGAGACTGCTCTTTCGCCAGGACGTCACCCCAGTTCATCTCCCCCTTCTCGGACTCGGCTGTCACTTCCCAACCCCAGTCACTCCCGCTTTACGCCCCTAAACCGGTGCGGCCGATCCCAAAAATATGTTTCACTCCACCTGAAGACGACCCGTTGCCACCGCACTCGCTACTTTTTCAGCCCGTGTCCAAGGCGGTCAGGGAGACGACGTTTCGTGCGCCGCCGAAAGCTCTTTGATCAACCTTATTGGAACGACACCGACGGCGTCCCATTGCTCCGGGAGCGATGACAGGGTCCGTACCTGACATGGGCACTTTGTTCCACATTTTCTCCCTTTGGGCCCTGTGCCCCCCCACTCCGTTATTTCCGTTTGTGTCCTAGTCTGGGTTTCTATTCGCATCCTAGTACCTTACCCGCTCCCTTTTTCTCGACCGCGTTCGTCTTCCTCTTGTATCATCCCTTGACTTCGCATTTGTAACATCATTTCACATTCCACTCCGCAACAAACCCTAGAAGATGATTGTATATACAGTAGCATGCTGTCGAGAATTTCGCAGGACGTCTTGTATCACTGTAATTTCTCTCGATACTTTACTACATATCCTACCCGATAATGAAGGATGTTTTGTGGGATATTTCCCAGATGCCACTTGATCGGCCTGCCGCCTGAATCAGCCAACTACCACGTCATTCGTTCCGCCACCACCTACCCGCGTGTATGCCACCACCACAAAACTAAGCACAATCTACGGAGGTGCCATGTCGTTCAAAGCAGTGGTATACGCCTACGTTATCGGCGGCTTCACCTTCATCCCGCTGCTCCTCGCTTGCGCAATCTTCTACACCGTCTACACCTCGGTGCCGGTCCCGAACCCCAATGAGCCGACATCCCAAGGAACAGAGGAAACCGAGGAGAAGGATCCAGCTGCCATTCTCGTCTCGCCTTCATTGCGGACCGCCAACTTACCGCTCTCTCCGGATATACGCGAACCACCAAAGGTTCGGAAAGGGTGGTTAACGGTTCGGAGGACATTCGAGGAGTCAACTTCGGACGGGTCCTATGTCACCCGCATGCGATATTTCTTGGATTCCAGATCCAAGGATCCCAAACGATCCCGGCCCAAGGATATGTGGTACGTTGCTTTGAAGGGTACGGTCTTGTATCTGTACGAGGACGAAGGGATGACGGAGGTAGAGGCTGCAATCGGGCTGGGAGGACATGATGTGGCGATTTACCCCGAGGGTTTACTCGATGGAGAACTTTTTGCCAAGCGGAACGCTATCTGCCTCAGACCGAAACCGGGAACCAGCGGTCGAGGTACGCCGAACCTCTCGAAGAAGGCTAGCTTTGGATCTGGTTCCAGTGAGGATGGAGATAGGAAGACACCGTCGGAGAAGGTTGAGGAGAAGAGGGAGGCCATTACCCCGTCCACGCCTTGGTTCATCTTCATATCGAATATCATCGAAATGGAGGACTGGTACCTCAGCTTGATCCATTCATCCGATAACCCTCCGAACCAACCTCCACTATCACCCCTCGCACCTGTGTTTGACCCCACCGACATGTCGCACCTCGTTGAGACCTTGGACGAACAGCCCGATGTCATACCCATGCGTTGGTTCAATGCTCTCATCGGTCGAATCTTCTTCAGCTTTTATCGGACCCATATACTGGAGGACTACATCATCGGCCGGTTGATGCGGAAGCTGTCCAAAGTCAAGCGTCCTGCTTTCCTCACGGACGTCGTCGTCACGGAAGTGTCCGTTGGGAACACTTCTCCCACTTTCAGCAAACCCATGTTGAAGGAGCTGACCAAGGATGGAGACGCTTCCCTCGAAGTGCGGGTCCACTATAAAGGTGAAATTAGGATCACCGTTCAGGCTGTCGTGACGATCAACCTCGGAGCCCGGTTCAAGCCTTATTCTGTCAAACTCGTGCTGGCCATTGTATTGCGCGAACTTGACGGAAACCTGCTTGTCAAGGTCAAGCGACCCCCGAGCGCTCGGATCTGGTACGCGTTCACTCAAATGCCAAAGATGGTGTTGGATGTCGAACCCGTCGTGAGCGAACGTCAAATCACATGGAACATGATCCTCAGCCAGATAGAGTCGAGGCTGAAGGAAGTTGTGCGTCTACCTCCCTTCTGTTATTCGTTTGTACTCATTGAATGGTAGATAATGGAATCTGTGGTTATGCCAAACATGGATGACATCTCGTTTTTCGGAAGTTCGGTCTACTCGCATAGAGGTGGCATCTGGGCCGATGCTGCTCGTCGCGAACGACAGCCTACGAATATGGGTGCGAGTGTGGATCCAAACGCACATCTGCCCCAAGTCCAGATCGAGACCAGCCCCGAATTTATATCCACTACTCTCGTCTCTCCTCTCCCTCCTACGCAGGATCCGAACCTTCCCGCCTTCGTCCTCGAAGACAACAGAGATCAGGATCAAGATCATCCCAGCGACAGCTCCCAGAAAGGCGAAATTTTTGAGGCATCATCACCCCCTCGTTCCATCACTTCTGCGGTCGCGCAGACCCGCCCCACTTCGTCCAGCGCGGCGAAACGGAGGTCGTGGTTTATGACCACGCGTGACGAGGATTCTAACGCCGAGTCGGAAACCACCCTACCTCATGCAGACGACGTTCCCAGTAGAGGACGGCCTGAAGGGTTCACCCGCAACTTTTCCTCGAGCTCCCGATCAGCATCAACACACTCTGACACCCGCTTGGACTCCAATGCCACACCATCCGAACCTTCCTCGTTACCCAAGACCCCACCCCCTATTCCTCGTCGCAGGGAATTGCCACAGCAACAGCCTGAAATGGATGGGACGGTGCCAGCTCCTCCAAAATCTCCTCAATCGTTCTTCGGGAGAGTGGGAACGAATGCAAGCACCAATTCGAGCGGTTCCACGACCAGTTCATTCTTCTCAACATTGAAGGCTCGCGCTGCGGACAAAGAGGCGCTAAGTCATTCCGCCAAGGAAGCAATGAAGAAGTGGAGCGCCAATTGGGCCAGTTTGAAGAAGGGTGGCTCTGATGAACCTGTTCCAGGAACGGACGATGGTCAGGCTAAGGGTGCTTCTTATGCGGAGGTCCGCAGGAACGTCGAGGAGCGCCAGAGGACAACCAACACGCCAGAACACGCGCCAGGTACCGACGAGACTCAATCTTTGAGTGCCACAGATCGAACCCCTCCATCACCGCGCACACAGGGTGGGTCTAGGAAGCTGTCGGTCTCGAGCAGTTTATCCACGGGACCGAACTTGGATTCGGTCAGCCACTCGGCGAGCCAAGATGCACCGGCGGACCGAGACGATACCTCCCGTGACAGAGAACCTGAAACGGATGTGACACCTCCAGCCCCCCATCCGATCTATACACAACCGTCAGCCCCAAAAATGATGATGATTCCAGGGATTCACGCGAGCCACAGAGGAGAGGTTCAGAGCATGGGATACGTTGCGCCGACGCCTGAACCGGCGGAACATAAATTGAAGGCGCCGGCGATTCAAAGCGTGTATAGATTGTGGAAGAACCCCGGGTCGGGCCATCCGGCGGCGTCCTCGAGCAAAGAACCGACGGAATCGTCACATTTGGAAGGTGGAGATGTCGGGTCACCGTCATCTCAGTCATCGCAAAGCGATCAGCCCGTGCCGACATCATCACCATCATCCTCGTCGCCTAACTTGAAGCGCATGGTGCCACCTCCACTCCCAGCAAGGACTGCGGTGATACGACCACTGGAGATGTCCGTGACCAAGGCCTCGCCGGACCCAGCGGAGTTTGGGAATGTGTCTGCTTCGGCGGCACTCAGGTCGATCGTATCTCTGGATAACAACGGCAGAAGGCGTTCATCATCCTCATTTGAACATGTGGACGATACTCTGCAGCCGCCACCGGTAGTGGTGGTGGCGACCGGTAATTCATGACACAACGTTGATCGTTTTACAAACCGTTTGACATTCTCTTCATCTTTTCATATTGTACAATTAATCCTGCAATCATGTCGAGTATCCACACATCCCTGATTCCAGACCTGCGGCAATCGAAATAGGTATTTTTTCGCGAAGACAGAGAGGGGGGGACGAGAGGAATGGATGACAGATCGCGGGCGCATTGAATCAAGGGGATGCGTAGAAGACCCATCAGGTGATCGGCTAGGAAGGAGGAGTTCGTGGATCTCTACCAAGCCGGCTAGTTGGCGGCAGATTTCTCGTGGCTGCCAGCGTCTGGAATAGGGCGGTGCAAAGTGACGGGGTAAATTGACAGCCAGGACGTGGATACAACAGTCAACGGAGAAAGTTGACGGATGAATCGATGATGGACTGCTCTGGAAGCACCGACGGAATTAATACATATTCCCAGTCCTCCGGCCTCTCACGAAAGTAACGTTTCCATCCACATCCTGGGGCAGTCCTGGCATGAACGTCATGACGGAGACAGAGTTTCCACCCCTCGCAAGCCTGGCCATATCTCCAAGCCTACAGTCTCTCCTCGAATTCGATGAGCGGTTTTGGACGTCGAACGAAAGCTACGAGCGGCCTGAGAGAATATCCGCAGATCTCGCACAGCATGGCCAATACACTTCTTGGAGGCGGCAAGAGGTCCCAACGGTTTTGTTGCCTCCACCTCGGAGGAAGAAGAGCGCCGTCACCGACGTACCAGAGTCACCCAAGACGATATCCGAGCTCCAAAGCGTAGACTCTCCGGGGTATGAAGAAATTTTGCTTGCGAGACCGGAGGATGTGCTGGAGGACGTTATGGGGTCCAAGGATCCCACGAACACGCACTTGATCCCTCCCCCGTCGCCGCCGCGATACTTTTACCCGTGTTCGGACGATGAAGAGGAGGAGGGGATTGACCAAGACTCGGCTTCTTACACATTGGAGAAGTCCCGTGCCGTGGGGCTGCCGGAGCGGCAACGATCGTTCAGTGACCAGTGCCAGTCCTCGAGCGAAGACAACGGAGGTCGGTTTGTCTCCCCTCGGTACCTCACTTCGTTCTGCCCCAACGTAGGATCAGGACCAAAGGAAAAAGGTAAACTTTCCATGTCTTTTTTCTCGCTCACTTATTCATATTTTTGAAGCATCGGGGCCACGTGCTACGAGACCGTTGCTCTTGCACAGCCACAGGAATTCTCTCTCCTCCTCTCACTCTCAGCATGTACGTCCCCGCGTTCGACCCCACACGATCAAAAAAGATACTCATCTTGTGTCCAGACCGGGTCATCTTACGAGCCAATATCTTCCCCAGAACCACACATATCCATCTCAAGGTATAGTTTTCTTTCTTCGCCTATCTCCGGTTGGTTTGGCCGAAATCTCATGTAGTTACCATACACTCTGCTTTTTTTTTTTTTTCCCAGCACGATCTATTCCGGTTCCTCCACTCGCTCGTTACCGATCCCCCCTTCGCTCAACCCAAGTTTAGTTCAAGGCTCCTTCATCGACCTTGGCTCCCCTCCAATGTCTCCTTTATCAGACATTGGGTCTCATGAGTACCAACCCACGAAATCCACCAGCCGCAACAACTCTCCTCGCTCTTCCAAACCCCATTCACGCTCCGAGAGTCCCTCGCCAAAGCCTCCCGTACCGACCACCCCCAAACCGGTGTTCAACCGCCCTCGCTCGTCCCGCAGATCGGTTGATGGTGCGCCCAGGGTTGAAGACCCTCTGACCACCACCTTGTCCCCCACTGAACGTGCAGAGTTGGTCAAGAAGACTCGGAAACTCACGCAGATGTTTGGTCAAACCCCGGGCCCCGACCTTACCTCCCCCAGCCCGGTGGTCAACTCCCCGTTGCAACAATCGCTCCTGGCTCCTGACGTACGGAGAGGGCATCGGGTTGTCGCCTCGATCCCAAATCCGTCGCATCCTAGCGACAGAGGCGTCTGGCCACCTCCTGAAGAGACCTTGTATTTGAATATCAACGGTCGGCGACATTCGACGCCGTTGTCTCCGATGACCGTTTCCTCGATGTGGGGTTCCGATGAAGATGTTAGCGTTCTTGACCACGACCAACGATCCTTCTATTCCAACAAACCCTCTCGAGTGCGGTTATCACGTAAGGAGAAATCCTCGTCGATAGTATCCACTGTCCCCTCTCCCATGTCATTCATTGATTTATCCGACGATGACAGTGCGGCGGAGACGCCGAAGGATATCATTGATCACCGTCATCAGGCTCCATTGTCCAGAGAATCCCCGACCGATGACACGGCGTCGCTCTTAACCTTGACGTCTGCCCAAGTCCATGAGGAGGAGCGGAGGTGGAAACGAGAAAAGCTCGTCAAGCTCCATAGATACTTGGGTTCACGGGTCCCTGCTGACCTTGTTCTGGGACTGGACCTCAGTCTGTCACCCCCATTACCTCCCCCTGCGTTACCGGACATGGAACCCGAGGATACGCGGAAGAAGTTCCGTATGCGGAGGCGACGAAGCGGCTCCTGTGCCGAGTACACGAAACCCCTCACGACCCGAGAAGATCGGATGAAGTCAGAATTGGACATGCAAGAGAAAGCCTTGAATGTCCGTCGGGCTGCCAAGATGGAAAAGGTTGGCACTCTGCGGACGTTCCGTTGTACATTTGCTGACCTCGAAACGAAAGGTGTTTGGAGTCGCTCCGCCACAAACCCTTTATCACACCCGAAAATCGGATTCACCAACCCCGCAGAGCCCCGGACTAGTTTCGGTATTATCGGCGGACGCCAACACATCTCCTGTACTGACGCCTCAGGACTCCCTATCGTTCTTTGCTATGCAAGGGTTCGGGTACAAGGGGAAGAAACTCAGGCGGCCTGGTACAGCGGAATCCTCTCAAGATTTGATCTCGAAACACCAGCCCAGCAGCTCAATAGAGGTGTACAACAGTTACCGCGAGTCTCTGGATTCGCTCATTGAAATCGTGGATAAGGTGAGTCTTCTGTTGCGGATATTGTAACTTCGCAGCTCATGGTATTCTCTCCTCGTAGGACGACACAACTTCACTCAAACTGATTCACGACATCCTCCGTGTCGAAGACGATGACGACAGGGTCGACGACGACGACTATGGTTCTAATGAACCCGACAACCCATCCACTTCTGCCCCCATGGCAACCACATGCAACGAGCGAAGGCGCTCACTTCCGTCTTACCCGTCTGTGGCCTCACTACGTTCCGAGTACAGCATCACCAGCCCACCACCGGAGGTTTCTATCTTCGAACAAAAGCGGAGACGAGCGGCGAAACTCACAAATTTCTTTGGTGTCAGTCACCGCGACATCATGGACGGCATCCTTGAGTCGATCGAAAGCGGAGTGGCGGAGGAGAGGGGGAGGGGTACCCTCAACCAGGCCCAGGCTGACGTACGTCCCACTCTGGGTTACTTTTGTTGTCTCTCCTCGGTGGAATGGTTGCTGATTTCTCGGGTATGCCGACCTATTTTAGGATTTGCTCCAGAAAGTGTGGAACCTCAAAACCAGGACTTAACAATCTTCATCTGCTTCTGTGTATACCTCTCGGCCTTCTGATGTACCATTATAGTTTCTCTTTAATCTCTCGACAAGACGTTAGCGCACCCTTGCTGGCGTTTTTTTTTAAATCACCTTCGTTTGTCCATTCATGTTTGTTTCCTCCCCATCTTCTCTCTCTCCTACCTTTTCTCCACGCACGCATATAATATCTCATTTGCACAATCTTCCCACCAACATTTAATATTTACACTTGTGTGAGGTACACACTCGTTGGAATCGGCGATCCCTTCTCCACCTTCCTCTCTCTGTTGTCCATTCTTCTATTCCCTAAACTCTCTCGGCTCATTCTCTCTCGCAGTGCGATGTAATGGAAGTTGACATATAAAGACCATTATACATCGTATGAGATTATCCAAGAAAGTTCAGTACGATGATAACCTCATCGAGGGAACTGAACCTAGGACACGGAGGGGAACGGTAAATTAGACGAAGGAGGTAGGTATGTGTTGAGAGAACTTCTCGCGGTTGTTGGCACCGCCCAGATAAAAGAAGGAAACACGAAACGACGGTTCACTATAAGATAACCAAATCCCCGTGACAGCTCTGACACCAGAACACATGCGACTCATCCAGGAACTGATGCCTCTTGAAGCCCCGTATGTGGTGAGGTTCCGAAGGTTCCATAACGCTCGAAGAGGGCGAAGCACCGTTAGTCTTCATCAGCTCCGATTCGGGAAGAGGCGTCAGTGCCCTCGAAGGTGGTTGAGACGACTTGACAGTAGAAGCCAACTCGCTATCGATCCGGGCCTTGAGCATTCCCAAGGACACGCGTCGCTTGTGTTTCGTCTCGGGTGAAAGGGTTTCGAACGTCGACTTGCGTGGTCTATGCAACGGCGATGAGCGGGGATTGCTCGTACCAGAAATGGACTGCGAGCTTCCGGCCCGGACGGCTTGAACCCTTAACTCGTCCGAAACGTTGCGAGCTCGGCTGCCAGGCCGAGAGGGCATACCCGGTGTGGGTGAGAAAGGTCGAGTGGGCACGGTGGATAACGATCGGAGTTGGGTGAGTTGGTCCATCAAAGAGCTGACCTGTTTCTGGAGCGAGTGTGCGCGAGCGTCGGCTTCGAACACGGCGGACTCCAGGGCGCGAATTTGGGAACGGGCGTTGGAGAGTTCGAGCATTTGTTGTTGTTTCAACGCGCTCGACATCTCTCCGTCCAGGGAATTCCTAATGTTGGGTAACGGTAGGCTTTCCCGTAACCTCTCAATCTCCTCGTCCTTCTGCGCGACCTCGGCTTGTAGAAGTTCCATCTCGTTCTGCATCCCTTCGACGAACCCCCGGTCTTCGCTGGACGCAGCCAACTCTCTCTCAGCGGTGTTCAGGAGCTCGGTCTGAGCCTGAACGGAAAAGGTGAGCCGGTCGACTTCCTCAAGACGGCGTAGGGCAAGTTGGTGATAGCTCTCCCTCTCGGCTTCCCTATCCTTCAAGCTTCCCTTCAAAGCCTCAACCTCGGCCTCAAGCTCCGAGTACGCTTTCTGCATATGTAAGAGGTTTTGCAGGGAGGATGATTCGTCCTTCTTCCTCGCCAGCTCCTCCTTCTGCCTCGACTTGGCTGACCGAGACTCGCGCTCCTTCGCCTCATCCAAGCTGGCTTCAAGCTGAGAGATTATATCCTCCTTCTTCCTGATGATCCCTTCCAGCTCGTCGGTCTTTTCAACCAACCCCAGACGGATGTTAGTGAGCTCGACAATCTTGGGGCGCATTTCGCTCAACGAACGCATGAGGTTTGTACCATCGCTTTGGAGGTCGCTTTGGATTTTCTCAGCCTCCTCAGCGCGGCGGGTGGTGCGCTTGAGTTCGTTCTGAACATTGTGAAGTTGTTTCGAGTTGGCTGCGAGTTCGATGGTGGATTGGGTGAGCTTCTCTTGCAGTTCAGTAAGCGTCCTCTGAGTTACGTCCGCGTGGGTTGTGGCCGCGACCTTGGCTTGTTCTAAAGCCTCCTTCTCAGAGGTAACGGAGGCGAGTTGTGCCTGAACAGAAGAGTGTGCCCTCTCGAATTCCGCGTACTTGGTTTCGAGCACTCGAGCGGATTCCGTTTTGGACTGAAGTTGCGATCGAAGGGAATCACTTTCGGCTTTCGATGATACATGTACCTGAGTTGATGTCAGCCAAGGGGAGACGTGAGTAATGGTAAAACAAACTTCACCTGATTCAGTTTCGAAAGTTGGAATTCAAGTTCATCCGCTCTATCCTGGGTATCCTTCAATACGCCCTCGAGTTTTTCGGCCCGATCGTCGTTCTGAATTCTCTCTTCAAGCTCTCGAGCTTTCCTCTGGTGACGATCGGCTTCGGCTTGCAGATCGTTCAGGGCACCGTTCGTAAGTTGCAGCTCACGTTCCTAGAGCGTATGAGTTCCCCAAGCAATACGTTCAAATCACTCAACTCACCTGTTCCTTGCATCTATTTTGGAGCACCGTTTCTTGCTCGAGGAGATGGCCGACACGTGCAGAACTCTCCACGAGGTCGCCTTCCAGGCGCTTCAGGTTCACCCCAAGGCCCGAGGCTTTCTGCGCCTCATCGTGCAGCTTTTTCTCCAGTTCCTCCGCGCCTAGTCAAGGTGATGGTAGTGAGACAATGTTGCTCGTGCAGAATGATCACGCGTACGGGGTTCTAGTTCTGCTAGACGGTCTGCGGAGGCTGCCAGGGCATTCTTTTCTGATACCAGGAGCGAGATCGTCTGCTGGCGTTGAGACGCTTGATTCCGGGCTTCATCCAGCTCTCGTTGCGAGGTTCCTAATTGGTTCTCGAGACCTGAGGCTGTGGTCAGCGCATCTCTGAGACGATCGTGGAGCTGTTGCATCGCTAAAGACGGAGGATCAGTCCCTAGTGAAACGAGCGGAGCATCGTCCAGTAAGAATCGGGGGGACGAACCTTCTTCCGAGTCTCGTAGTGATACTGACAGCCTTTCTCTTTCGGAACGAGAACCGGCGAGTGAACCTTCGAGTTCTTCGGCCTTTGAAGTTGCCGAGCGTAACTTGCTCTCGAGGTGTTGAACGCTCTGAGCCAACGATGTTCCGTTAGCCGATTCGCGCTGGAGCTTTTCTTGAGCATCCCCGAGTTCTAGTTCGGTTAAGCGTTTGTCATTTGGGGGGCGAGGAGATGACCAAAGCTGAACCCACTGGTCTCCAAGTCCTTCCGTCGATCCAGTTCTTTGTTCAAAGCGTCACGCTCCGACTTGAGCAGAACGATGGTATCCTGCTGCCGTTGCAGGTCGGCTCGCAAACTCTGCAAGAGGTTGTGCGTTGGCGAATTCGCCGGCGGTTCGCCATGAGGGAGCCGTGTGTACGTGGGTGAACCCTGTTCAGAAACGCCAGTAGTGGAAAGAGAGGCAGGAGCATTATCCACTCGTGATAAGGAATTCAGCCACGTTCCATCCGCCTCGGGGGTCTGTCCGAATCTAGATTGTAGGTACACGAGTTCGGTGTGAGTACGCCTCGGGTGCGGAGTTTCTAAACAAGTGAGACTTGCATGTCCGCCGTGTTCTGGGTTTCGCCGACTTGGGTCGTGGGTGAATCCGTAATAGGTGGGTCTTGCGGTAACGGGGTGAACGTCCTCGACGGTGGGGGACTCTTGTCTGACTTCGTGGCTTGTTGCCTCTTCTTGAGCTAGTCGGCATGTCAGAAATAGCGCAGGTTTGAGCTCGTTGGAAAGAGTACGAACAAGGGCTTTCGCGCGGGCAGCCTTTGCCTTCCTGTTCTCAGCTTCAGACATTTTGAGGGGGGGAAGGTAGTCGAGGACGGAGGTAAACTCGTTGAGCCGCCAACACCAATCGGGAGTTGTATGACGGATTCGTCGTGAAACACGTCGGTCAGACACGAGGCAACGGCCGAATGAGCCTCAATAACTTCCCAGGAAAGAGCAGTAAAATGACATTGATGGTGCGTACACACTCCCGGGAAAAGAGGAGACGACAGAGATATGAAGAAAGGTAGGATATGTGCCCGGTGAAAAAATGTATACCACAAGAATCGTAGGTAGGTCTTCAGCTAGTTTTACGGAGCGGGAGGAAGGAGGCAGAGAAACGACCGACTCGAGGGGCGCCCCTCAGGAGTGAACGGGAGAGGTCGGGGGAGAGGAAGGAATAGGAACGGGATAAAAATCTCTCAATACGAAAAAAATGTGAGATAACGCAAAGAGACGGTGAGTACGGGTATTATACGAGATGCAACTACATTTCTAGGCCCAGACCTGGTAAAATAGACAGGAGTCAGCAACTGGTTGACATCGGGGACCTTCCCACTTACTCGCAAAGTGCTATCCCAACTGCCTGTGCAGAGGGCCATACCATCAGAGCTAACGCCCAAGCAGCTGACACGATTTTCGTGGCCAGTCAGGACTCCGACGCGCTCTCCTTTGAGCGTATCCCAAACATTGCACGTCCAATCATCGTATCCACCAAACAAGATACGTCCGGAGATGGAGAAGGCGACCGATGTGATACCGCAAAGGATGTTATCGTGTGTGAATGCATTCAATTCCCTATCAGCCCTAATATCAAAGAGCCTGCAAGAGGCATCATCGGAGCCGGTGGCGAAGGCGTCGCCATTCGGGAAGAATCTTGACAGATATGAGTTGAAATGGCGAGCGATCAACCAAAGAGCCTGCTTACGAGACAGCGTTGATATCGGACTCATGTCCAGTGAATGTCTGAGTGGCCTTGCCGCTCCTGATATCCCATAATTTGGCAGTTGCATCACAAGCACCAGATACGAAGATATTCTGGTTGGGGCCGAGGGATAAACTAGATTGTGAAAAAATGTGAGCAACTTGGTTGCGAGAAAGAATCGCCTGGGCAGTATACGCACCTCATAACATCACCGGTGTGGTCGCTGAACTCTACAACACGGACACCCGCCTCTATATCCCAGAGCATGCAGGTCATATCACCAGAACTGGTAACAATTTGACGGTCATTGAGGAATCGGCAACAGCTGAGATAACCGGAATGAGCGCTCAATTCACGAGCACCCTTGACGTTGTTTCCATCCTTGCTGTTCAGGTTGTAAATGGAACAAATGTTGTCAAGACCACCGCAGGCGACGAAGTTTCCGGAGGGGGAGTAGGCGCAGGTCATAACCCAACTCGATCGTAGGGGGATGGCGTGGACTTTATTCGTTGTGTATGCATCCCAGACGATGAGTTTACCGTCCTGAGAGGCGGAGACGAGGTGCCGGCGGTCGTTCGCCCAGTGCATGGCGTAAATTTTGGCCAAATGACCCCTGAGTGCCCTTCGTGGGCGCATCACAATCCGTGGAAGTGGGTCGACCTCAGCGGCCATGGCGCGAACTTTCGAAGCAGGGAAGGTTAGAGCTCGGGATGGAGTGGAAACGAGGGATGATACGAACGACTGGTATCTGCGGAAGACTCCCGTTTGGCACGAATCTTCTCCTTGAGCTGCTCGGCTTCGCGACGAGCGGCGGCGATTCTCTCTTGGATGTCACTCTGTTGTTGAGACATGGTGCTTTGCGCGGGGAGTTGTAGTTCTGGGAGAGATAAAAGGGGTGAGTGTTGAAGTGAACCGCGAACCGGGTTGAGTTGGAAGACGACTAACGAGGGAGGTTGGGGGTACACTTGAGGAATGATTGCGCCTGGGAGAGGCCGAATAGTCAAAGAACGGAACGAACGAAGATACCGACGGCGACGATGGCGGCGGCGGCGGCGGCGGCAACGTGGACAGAGGTTAGAGGGACGATGATAGCAACGGCGGTGGTGTGCTGCGTGGGACTTGGACAAAGGAATCTTTTCCGTTTTCAGCCTCACGCCAGCCAATCGTCGGTCGCAATCAAAACCTTGATGCAGGCCTCGGCTTAACTCAAACGAGGACCTCGCCGCTTCGTGGAAACCCTACGCTGGCCACCTGGTGTCATCTGGAAAGTCGAATAACGACACGCACACAGCGCTGCTATGCTGTTTCTCGGCTTGACTCCCAATTTCGAATTATCCGGGTGGCCGCCCGAGAACCCAGATACTTGGTATCCTAGGATCTTACCGTTGGCTCGCTGGGGCTGTTCTTTTTCTGTGTTTCCCTGATTATGGGCCATGTCCTCTCCCGATGACTCCTCACGCCACACCAATGTCCAACCGCTCACCGAGACCAAACCCTCGTCGTCGTATGGCCTTCATGGTTCTCATTAACTCGAACTTCTGCTCATTTCCGTAAGCAGACAACAGGATGCAACTCAATAATTGGCTCCAGGCGCACGGTGGTGCCCATCGACTGGCCTGGAAGAATTACATCGTCTGTGGTCCCCACCACAAACCGAACTGGGGTTCAGACTGCTTTGGTACATTGACTGTTGTTCGGCGTAGCGATCGGCGGGTTGACTGTCTTGCTATAGTTGATGGTCTACTGTTTGGTCAAGGCTACGGATCAAGCAAGAGGGATGCTCAGGAAGCCGCGGCAGGAATGACACTGGCAAACCTTCTCTCCAGCCATGAAACGGCAACCCCCAGTTAATCCGGGATGTATCTGGGTGAACGAGAGCATCCTCGACTACCTATCATCTCGGTACAGCAGCTAACATCTTCTCATGAAATCTGATCCATTTCGACCCCCTCGTTCCTCGTCAATTATCACCACAACTGATTGTCGCTGGTCGGATTTGTTAAGGGGAACTTCCGCCGTAACTTACGTTGATCCCGCGTTTTTGAGTGGAATGACCAAGCGCAGTCAATTTCCACCACGTGCCAAGTATCTCCACCGCTGCTTTCGGCCTCCACGAGTATTCGATGCCTCGCTTTCGATCATTAATGGTCAAATCTTGACGTCTACAAGCTCACCCTCTCCTCACAACTTGATCTTATCACTCTCCGCCAGGCTTGTGGTCCGCGCTAATCCACCAAATGAGCCATCAAACGCGTCGAGGACGCGGTCAGATTCCCCACATCGTAATTCCGTCCCAGGTGTTAATTTCGCTAGCTATCCCGAGTTGAATGTAACGGTCACAAGTATGTGCGGACTTCAAGCGACTCTTATCGTGTCTGTTTCACTTACATCCTGGACATGTTTTGAGCGGGTTTCCCTCTACGGCGAGGCTCGGTTACCTCGGTACCCGTCACCTTATCGCTACAAGCGCCGCTTCGCGGGAAAGTCCTCCGCACCTCAAGCGGACGGTCTGGGCATTGGACTTGCAGTATCTCGTCCGGACTGAGGCAAATCATGTATCTGGCGCGTTCCTGTAACCATCCAAAGTTGTGCCTCCATTTGGTACCTCCGCCGGCGGACATGCATTTTTCTGCAGGACCAGATAAACCTGTTTCAACCCTCGATGGTGCATTGGTGCTGGTGCCGGCCGCGTGGATGCCTAGTCCATGGTCCTTCCTTCTCGGACCATACCCAATTCCTAATCCAAGGCATCGTAAAGGCTCCGCCGAGGATTAATCTCTGCCACTTACGTTGTGGGGTCCACCGTCCCGATCGTAATTGACAAGGACCCCCTGCTGCCGCAGCGAGTAGACAGCTCGCAGACCGACCTCGAATGTGTTCTTCAACGTCGAGATATCCTCTCCTTCGAGCCATGGCTAACTTCTATGGAAATTCCGTAATCCATTCACCAGACCCCCTCAGCGAGGATTCAATAAACAGCAAAATGAGTGGCTGTTTGTGCCAGATTAATTTTTCTCGTCCCAACAGCTTCAGCTTCACCTGTCAAGCCCCAGCTCCACGATGGATCGCGGCCAAGGGACTTTTTTGGGCCTGGGGCGTTGTCATCATGGCTAGCTGCATCCTGGCCATCGTGTAAAAGGCTGCATAAGTATCCATGTACCTGTGGATATAAGTGCCCCAGGAGTAGCCGAATCTTTCAGCATATACCCACACAGTACAACACGATGACCTCCCGTACGTACCCAACGCTCAGCTTTCCAGATCTCTATCCGCTCACGATACCCGTTTAGCACTTAATGACCTCAATAACTGTGGGTCTCGCCCCCGACAGACGCTGCACATGCTTGATCAATTAATTTCCAACTTCATAGATTTGCAGAGTAAAAAGAAGCTCACGTCCTGGAGCTGGCAAGACAAGGAGAGCGGTCCGAAACACGAGATCATGTGGGCCTCAACTGGTAAATGTAAGGGATTACTCCTGGATGAGTTGTAGATGGTCTGACTGACGCTTGACCTCTACCAGTGGATGGTGTTGAGGTGGGCACGGGATCCGGCCCAACCAAACGCCTCGCCAGGGCTGCGGCTGCTAAGAACGCACTCGCTGCGCTGACGGGCTCCCAAGAGACTGATCCCGCGGCGTCGTAGACCGCACAAGCGCGTCCCTGGCACCTCTTGGTCACCGGCGTCCGGCTCACTTTCCACCCACCGCCGATTCTGGATTGTTGCGTTTGGTCGTTCGCTTTCTGTCTATCTATCGTAAATATTTGTATATATATTATATTTATATTGCGCGACGCACACTGTCCCCACCACAATTCCAGTCGGCATGCGACTGCGATGATGAACGTACGACTAGATCAGGTCCGTGCGCGGAGGCGATTAAGCAAGGGCGGGGATGTTTCATGCTGTATCTGATGGAAGACTCACCATCGACCAGACCCAGTAGTGTATCCTACTACTCATCGAGCGCCGTTCCGTAACTCCTGCCGCAGGGGGGGTTGCAGCGGCAGGGTCTCAGATCTCAGGTTAATTGATTCTGCACAAACGCCTTTCGCGCTTGACCTCAGTCACTGCCCCGAACAGCTCCGCTTGGGCCTTTTCTCTCCCGGCCACACTTTGGCGGCGTCGTACCTACCCGTGCGCAATTTTCTCAATCCCGAAGGTTTGCAAGGGTCGCCAAGAATCGCCGGCGCCGTGCCCGCCTACCCGTCCTTTCTGTGGATCTACTTTCGTTTCTTGAATCCCATTAACATGCCTGCATCGTCGGGAGCAGGCACGCAGACACTAGCAGCACTGCAGTGTTTAAATCCTCCCAATTTTGGGCCGAGGGGCTTGTGGTATCGGGATACGGCCTCTGCTTCACAACCTGCAAGAACTCGAGGACCAAAGCGCCGCTCCTCTCAGTTACCTAACCAGGACGTGTCTCCTCCCGTTTCCGACTCGACTGTGATGTCAGGGCTGCGGTCTCAGACCCGGTTTTTGGTCGCTTGTGAGATGTATATAAAGAGGCGCGAAATCTTAGGTCGCATCCCACCGGTAAACCCCACCACAGAAACCCAGAGAACTAACACATCACGTAGATGGCTGCTCGTACACGCTCTTCTTCTCTGTGCTCTGAGCACCGCGATGCTGACCTTCGCTGTACATGCAGGATACACTATGACCTTGAATAACCGTCAGTCCTCACGATCGCACGGTGGCTGTGCTTTGTCATTTCTTCCGCAGACTTACAAGGAATCGGAGGTAACGAAGCCAGCACGCTGAGTTGGGAAGAGTCAGCCTCCGGGCCCCCTCACGCATTAACCTGGTCCGTGGTCTGCAAAAGTAAGCGGAGAATATCTCTATTTCTGTGGTGTGGTTGCTGACCCTTTCGCATGAAGTCCGCGGGCAATCCTACGGATCGGCTTCAGCTTCCCAGAAGATGGCGGCGAAAGAGGAAGCGGCGCGACAGGCACTGGTTCAACTCGGAGTACCAGTCTGACGGGGCAAAAGGGAGGTGGTAGAGACAGATGCCGCGCCGCTGGTGGAAATAATCCGCTTTAGCGTGTCTAATCCTAATGTAGCTACCACCCCCAAGCCATCGTAACGCCAACCCCCACTGTCCCGAATCGAACTGCACCCGCGAAGTCAAGCAGAGGTGTGTTTGCCAGTGTTTGTGCAAAAATGGAAGTACCAAAACCGGGAATTTCGTTTCGGTTTCTGCGGAATCAATAAACTGCACCCGCCCGGGCCACACAAAACTTCTTTCGTCCGCCCTCCATCATGTTCCGACGTATTTCTGGTCCTATGGTCATCGCCGCCCTCACAGGTGTGGTGTGTCTCTACCGTTCTTCCGCTAACTGTCGTTTACGCACATAGTGTCCAGGAATCGTGTCAGGGGTCTGGATATTTAAACCCATGCTCGACGGCAGCTTAGCGGCGGGGAACTCCACGTAGGTGCCCCCACACCGCCTTTGATGGGATGGCGGGCGCGAACTAACGTCCTGGCTTAGGCCGTTCGTCCCCAAGCAGGAGCCGCTATCACAGACTCAAGATTCCTCACCAGGGGAACTCAAGCGGTCAACACAAGGATAGACGAACTCGGTTCCAAGTGGACACCTGTACAGCATACGAAATCGTTACTTGTTCCAATCGTAATCTACTACTTATCAATATCCATTTCTTCTTTCGAAGACACGCTTCTTCGCTCCCAGACCTACGGGTGTGTGAGCGAAAAAAATTACGGGCGAACATGGTGTGTCCCACCTGCAGCACAGTTTCTCCAAGGAAAATCATTTCCTTCCTAGTCTTCTCGACGATAAGGTCCTGTATTTGGTACCAATCATCATCCGTTCCGCCAGCTCGGAGGTGCACTTTGTAAACCGTGTTTTCTTTATCACGCGTCGTCCCGGCGGTAGATTCATGGGTAACATTGGCGATGAGATCGTATACAGTGGATGGGTGATTCGGCGGGGCATCCAGATCTGGAGCATTAGGTCAAGATGAGTGAATGTCGAAATAACGAATGCACCAGAACGCACACTCCCGGAAGTCAAGCCCGCGGAGCGGGAAGTTGACGATCGTCGGATTCTTCTCTTCCACAAATATGTTCTTGGTGAACCGTTTGAAGTTGAGAATGATATACGGTGGGAGTTGTTGACACTTGTATCGTCTCAAAGTTCCTGCATTTTCCTGGAAGGTGTTGGTCATGTATAACGGGTCCGGGAATCGAGCCACGACTCACTTGGGCAGTCACGCCGTCGAATTTCGCGAGAATCGAATAGATCGACACTTGGGGAATGATGTTCTTTTCCACAGCATCCTGAAACAAAGGTGGGGGCGGAAGATCGACGGCCAGAAACAGGAACGGGGAGGCTGTGGTTCTCATCTCTAACATCGGAAAGGTTAAAACGGTGTCAGCTAATCTCGTTGTCCAACGCTTACCTCTGTCAATATCAAATTGTGGTTTTGCGTTTGATTCAGTATCAGGACGGACGACGATCTGCTGCTGTTCTTGGCGGAGATGTCCTTGGAACGTGGAAAATATGATGCCTGGAATAGTTGAAGCTGGCGGACGGCTGTAAAGCATGAGGCAACTCACTGCTGTTCCTTTTCTTCGTTCCGCCCATGTGACGGTGAAGGGTATTTAATAACCAACCAAGGAACTCCGCAGGATCACCCTGTTTCTCCAGGGTGAACCTGCGAGCGCTCTCCCTTCCGACCTCTTGGAGGAACTCATGAGGACTGACTTGACTCTTGAACAACCGCGGGTTCCATAGCTTCTTTGCCAGCGCCGCAAACCGCTTCACCAGTTCAGTCTCCTTTCCTTTAAAACTGCCGAGCAATAGGTAATCGCGCAATGGCTGAACGTGGAGTAGAGCGTGAATGATGACATTCATGTGATCGTTCTTTTTGATGTTGTTGAGGCCGATGAACCCGGGGAGATACGGATTTTGGGTGAGATCGTAAGACGTCTTGAGTGGCACAGACTTGGAGGAAAGCTGATCCACGTATGGCTTCAAGAACTTCGGGGATAAAACGTATGCAATGTCTTCTAATGATGGGTCATTCACAGGGTATCCGTCTGGGAGAACATAAACCTAGGGTGTGAGTCTAAGTGCTTTAGAGACTGTGGTCGATCTTTGCCACAACCCACCTTGGTAGTTTCGAGGTTGATAAAGACGTGGTGATCCTCGTGAATCGAATGAGCGTACGCATATGAACTTCGACCTCGTCCCTGGAAGTACTTCCCGCAGACGAGGCACCCATAGGTATTGATGTTGGACAGAGAGACGGAACAGACTTTCTCAAAGTCAAAATCTAATTTGGCACGGTTTATCTGTAAAGATACACATGGGATCGCGAGTAGATGAAGTGGAATAGTTGTGACGCACCGTGTCAAGATAAAGGTCAGAAGCTTGGGGTGCGACCTGTGGCGCGTTCTGATCTTCCTCTTCGTTTTCTAGAGCCCCTTCGTCCTCAACACGAGCTCGCTTTGTTGGTCTGTCGTTGGCGGCACCAGGTTCGCGTTCTTGGTCTGGTTCCTCCTTCCTGGGGGCCATTGCCGTCGATTCAGAGATTGATCTCGGTCACGTTTTCAAATCCGGTCGCGCCTGTTGGTCACCGCGACCCCGCCCTCCGTCATTCGACACGCACTCGACCAATCCCCATGCTTCGAACTCGATGGGGCCGCAGCACGGCATTTCGAGGGGTATCCCGCAGTCAGGCCAAGAATGTCTCGGGGTTTCATTCGAGCTCACGCTGGCGGTCTCAAATGCCGAACGTGCCACTGGATTTGGACCCTTCTCTCCAAAATTTACTTAGGAATGCGGATATGGCGATGGCTCATAGGTTCAATGTTCATCACCCTGAGGGTGAACCACCCGGCCACCGTCACATGGAACTCATCGAGCAGGAGGGCATAACCTCTACCAGCTGGATGGAGGAGGAGGAGGAGCTCAGCTCCAGAGGGTCGCGCAAGTCTCCTGCTGCAGAGTTTGGAAGCAGGAATATTGGTGCAGTTGTGCTCCCTGACCAGCTACAGGAATCTGTCACCCGTCTGATTGAAAGTGCGTTTCTATCTTCATGCTTCCGTGGCGGGGATCTCAAAACCCTTCCAGACTCTGACAAATCCATGCTTCATGTGGATGCTAAGCGGGTTTTCGGAACTGCAGATGACGCTGCCGACCCCAAGTGGGACTCTCAGTATGATGTGAAATACAAGTCTCACAAGCAGGCATATCGTCATTCAGTAAGGGATGGGACCGCGTTTGCCTCGATCGCCCTCCCAGCACACTTCTCGGCCATTTACTCCGTCCTAGACCACGTCAAACATCGACTTGGTCCAGAATGGCAGATCGAGAGGGTGGTCGATTGGGGTACCGGTACGGGTAGTGGACTTTGGTTGGTGAACGGCCTTTCGTAAACATGCCGCTACTAACATTACATTGCAGGGCATCGGCGTGCAGCTTCCAAGCAACTCACGGGACTGATATGGAAAAACTATCCCTCGGAGGCTCGAAGATCCAGAGTTATTTGGGGATCGACAAACGAGAGGGCCTCGTCCCGATTGCCAAGCGTCTGCTCCAGAGTAAGCTCTTCGTTCTCTCACAATGGTCATTTTATCATAAGGTGTGCAGACGTTAGACGTAACGATATGATTGTTTCCTGGCAGAGATCATTCCAGGAAGGCGATCGGATCCCTCGCTCACAAGCACAGGATGTCCTGGCACTCTCTGCATTCTCGCTTTCGTCAATACCCACACCTTCGTCTCGTAGGGCTCTCGTCAAAGAGATGTGGGAAAGCGGTGCCCACACCATCGTACGCAGTTCAAGCAACATTTCTGGACCCGAATGATCTACTGACATCCCGGCGTAGGTTATAATTGACCACAAAACGCCAGTTGGATTTGAGTGTGTCGCCCAAGCCAGGCAGTTCCTGCTTGACATGGGAGCTAAGGAGGTGGGAGACCCCGAAACGGCCGATTGGGATATTCGAGGTTGCCATGTTGTCGCACCGGTAAGCCCACGACCCATCAAAATTACGACGCTCCCCTCTGACGCAAGCCACAGTGTCCACACGACGGTGCCTGCCCACTCTATCATCCAGGAGACAATCGCCTGTTATGCGGATTCGAACAACGGTT
>Ga0307517_10002871_pt1 | contig 27328 bp, 21 predicted proteins | sample 23_EM_MG_FD_194515 | JGI IMG/M metagenome (GOLD analysis project Ga0307517, IMG submission 194515) | Populus trichocarpa ectomycorrhiza microbial communities from riparian zone in the Pacific Northwest, United States - 23_EM | ecosystem: Host-associated > Plants > Roots > Unclassified | place... | reverse complement strand
ACTTTATACCCCCCCCCCCCCCCCCCCCAAAAGGAGAGGAAGAACACTAGACACCATCATAAATATGTGACAACAGAATGTGCAAATATGTCATTTAATGACATGCATGACCACCTAGCACCTATCCAACCACGTGAAAGAACAAATGAAGTAAGAACATACAATCATGCCTGCATGAGCACACATGTAGAAATCATAGTTTCTAGGATGAACAATCTTTGTGTCAACAACTGTCCCTGTGGAGAGAAAGAGAGAGTGAGAGAGTAAACACATCTAGCACCGTGTAAAACATTAAAATAAACAGTATGAGAAAGTGTCAGACCAGGAGGAACATTTTCAGTGCCACCACCAGCTTGAAAAAGCTTTGTGTGGTGATTCTTCTGAGCCACAATTACTGTGAACTTCGGTATGTCAACCTCACCAAGATGTTGATAGGCCTGTAATAAGAAAAAAAGATAATCTTGAAACTGATAATAATAAAGAACCAAAAAGCTCATATCCCGTTAGCAATCCAAGGGCAACCCAAAAATTACAGGCTCTTGAACCAAAGCCATGAATGCAGAATAGAGTGAAGAATTCAAGTAGCTGTGAAGTTTACTACATCCTATCAGAAAAAATGATGCTGGGAGGATTTATGTTGCAATCAGAAACTCTATTTAATCTAAATCATCGTAAATGAGCAACAACATACCACAGTTCAAGTATACAGGTGACTAGGAATAAGCAGTTTTGGAATCAAGAAGGATCAACTTTAAATGTATGAAAAAATTGAATATTAAAAGTTTCATGTAAGCATATTATTTGAAAACTAAAAATTACTGTAGCTATTTACAAAAGATAGTACTGTATATTACTGTAGCAGAACCTTGATAATTTGCTCCAGCTCAATGTTCAGCACCTGATTGAATTGTGACTCGCTGACACCGTCCCTAAACAGAAACAAGATCGTTGATTTAAAGATTTCAGTATTTGAAAACACACCATAAAGAAGAATGAATCCCAACAACAAATCCACAACATCTGTCAAAAGCAACAGATTGATGCTTGACGCAGTGATTCCAACAGAAAAATAGGCTGCTATCTCACCACAGCAAGACTTGAAAGGTATTCGGATCTCATTGTTAAGCCATGAATAAAAACAAGACTATCTTCATTAATGATAATTCTTTGCCTCTTAGTTTAATCAAGTCCTCTCAAGGGAACCTGAAATGAAATGCAATTTCAAAGGCGTCTCTGGTACAACTGAGCATACCAGAAAAGAAAGTAATTCTTTTAAGGCTGCATTGAAGAAGTTGATGACAGCTACAATTATCTTGATGTCATTAAAAAGTCCAGCCATAGCAGTAAAAAACAACAAAAATCTAAATGAGGAAAACTATATTATGATAAATCCATGGTTCAGTGTTCACACTTCAAGCAAACACTAAGAACATGTCACAAATAATAAAAGTTTGCTCAATAATTAAAATGTTTAAAAGAATCGCATTGCAATCTTTATTCTAGAAGAATATCATTTGGTTATATACCACTAAAAACAGTAATGTAGGATGCCCAAGTTAATAACTGGAAATTGTTTCAATATGGTGATATCAGATTTTCTAACCATCTTCGTTATTTAGTCATGGTAAACAAAGTGCAAAAAATACTACCACGATAATATAGTAATACCTGAACACAATAATTTGTTTTGGTTTGTGCCCCTTGCTTGTTTGAAAGAAATCCACGAGCAGTTCCCTGCAACAAGGTGATTCAATGTCAAGCAGAAATTCGATTGCTTGCTTTCATATTTAGCTAAAAAATCTACCATTGATTCTTTCATAGTTTCATACTGATGAAAGCATCATCTGAGAGAGTTGGAGGATGCCTTTATTAAAAATGTTTGGAATCTACCACCAACTGAATTTCTAAGAAGATAAAAAATTCTCATATTATGGACATATTTAGGTTCATGGGCTGACATGTAGCAATGGATGTACGGATATTCTAAAAACAAAGGATTGGCAAAAACTAAAACATGAGTGTCATGATGAATACAGCTGGCATCTCGAATGCATTGTGTAAACTGTAAAAGATTTTAAAAAGATAAAGACACTGTCTAGACAAGAATCTCATGTGTAATACCTTATTATACCATCATCATTCCCATTTGCTAAAGGCTTGTACAAAGCATCAATCATCTCCACCTTAGGAGATTGCGTTCTTACAGATGCTCTGTACCTAGAAATCAGTGGCCAACATCGAGATCCAACAACCTCAAAATTCCAGAAAATTAAATCAGCAACAGCATCCTATTTGGCACCATCCAAACAAATTGGGAAGTCAACATGACAGAAAGGAATATCATGGATGAATTACCGCAGCCACTGATGGCATGTCTGATCGACCTGGAGAGCCATGAGAGACATCCATGCCCAGAATCATTGTAGGAGTATCCATTATCAATGGAATATGTGAGGAGTGCTCAATTGCCAACAGAGAATTTATTCCTCCTAGCTATGTAAAAGCGAAGGCAACATCAATACCATCCTTGGGACACAAATACAAAGATACTTTTAGCTTCATTTTCCAATAAATACCTTAGAATTGATCTTAAGAAGCACATTTGTAAGATACTGGTCATTAATCTTCGTCGGGGATATGCACTGTGTAACAATGCCAAAATCACTGAGACTTGTCTTCTTCCACGGTCCTTCAAAATGAGAGGAAACTCAAATTGGTTAAATAATTTAAACGAGCCAACTCCAACAAATGACAGTGGATGTTGGCTGGAGAGAGAGGGGTCTAGGAAACTGGATAAATCCATACCATAAATATCTGAGTTTTTCCTCTCTGCCAATACACAAAGAATAAATTCAGGAGGCCCTGGAAGCTTCTCTCTGATCAGCTCAAACATCCTTTCAACTCTAGCAAGAGGGCTGCCTCTTCTAGATTGTTGGTCCTCTTCAATTAATGTATGTGGGCGTTCAATATTCTTGAAGGATGTGTACATTTTTTAAATGAGAGATTTTTAAAAAGCGAAAGTTGATGGAACAAAGAAATCAAAAGAAGAACAGAATCAACAAGTGTTGTCGCTTACAATGCCCTTTCTCCTTCCACAGTTGATAAGCTCACGGGAGACGTGACTAATATCACAGCGAGCAGAAAAGTTGACAATGGCCCACTTACTGATGCTGGTGGGGTTTAAAAGTGTCTGCATAGCACAATTCAAAAGTTACTAAATCAGATAACCTCGGTTAATGCCCTCCAACCCCCAAAAAAAGGCAGAAATGACAAAATAATGTAACAGGATATCAAAACAGCACCTTATTGTTAAAGTTCCATCTCCCATTTCGTGGGATACAATCCTCACTATTACCAACCTTCAACTGTGAATTACATGGACACACATTATATTGTCGAGAACCAACTAAGAATTTTCTTAACCCGGGGCCCCACCAACATCCCAAGAAAAAAACAGAGAAAGAAAGAAATGCACAAAGCTACCTTTGGGGTTTCAAGGATGCGGCCATCAACCTGGGTCATTTGTTTTTCTATAGAAATACCACATGAAGAAAGCACAGGATCCTCATCATAACAGTAGCTTCTCATGGCCTGAAAGATTACATGAAGACTTAGATGAGTCAGGATAACAAATAAGAAAAGCATACAGGTGATAAGGGATACTTACTTCAGTCACAGTTTTTATTCTTTCCTGAGGCTTTTGTCGTGATTTTTCAACCAAAGATGCTCTTTGCATTGAAGATAAAGCTTTTTTATACCGTTGAAGTGAAATAAGTGAACAAAGCTGGAACGCAGTGAAAAGAAAAGGAATATCTTAAAGAGTGAGATAGGTTTTAAAGTGTATCAGATTATGAACAATTCTTGGGCAAAAGAAATTCACAGACCTCCAGTGGCAGGTAGTTTGGACGTTTTGGTTTACCAACATCAAGGCAGGGTAGGTATGCAGAATAACCAAGTTGTATGCCACAGTGTTTAGTGAAATAATCATATACAGTAACTTCAACAATCTGTGCTTCAACATTAGCTCCGTCCCTGTTTTTCAGTTTCATAGGAAAACTATGACAGAGGATAATGTTGAAGTTAGAGGTTCTTTTCATGGGTATAACAAATGAGAATGGAAGCTAAAATAAGGAAAAGGCACTCAGAAAGAAGGTCATACTATTGTTGATTGCATGGCTTCTCACTCAGACCAATTATTTTAAACTCCATGTTGTTATGCTTCGTCTTCACCCTCAAATTTTTCAACATCCTTCTGGCCTGACATTACAGCTAACACAAATTGAGATTCAGACAAAGAGCAGTATTGAATTCTGAGGATGAAGTTTAGCAATTTCTTACCTTCACCCAATCAACATAGCGAGGTTCCCGGACATTTTGATTAACTATCAGAAAATCAATTACTGGCCCAGGAGTTAGGATCATTGTAGTGGACACATCTTTACAAGAGAGAAAAGAAAAGGATGATAGCAACATTAATTAACAGTCCACAACAAAGGATTACACTGTTAAAATTACAACTGTAATATACAGCTCAACTCGACTCATTCAAGCATCATCCAAAAACAACCCAAAAGAAGGAACAGAAAGAGTACCCATGTTAAGAGACAAGCCACCCTGAGTGGTACGGAAGCTAGAATGGAAACCCTTAACACCAGTTACACCACCTCCCACATCATTGAAGTTCCTTGAATCATCATGAAAGAACGACTGCCTAACCAAAAGGCACCCCCTTTTCCACATTTCAAGAGAGTGGGATCACACAACAAAAATATTATGCAACTGACCATAGTCAAGCTATAAAAGGAAAAGGAAAGTATGAGAAGTAAGGCAACTATAGAACCTGTTAGCTGCTTGCTGCCTTAAGATAATATCCAGCACTCTGAGTGCATCCTGAGTGCTATTGTCTATCTCAATTCCTTTGAGGGCAAGGGCTATTGACTTCAAGGGGATTTTAGCAGCATAGCTTGTTTCTACCTTAAAAGTCTTTGACCGATAAGAGCGCTTTGATCGCTTAACAGCTGCAGGAGGGCTCTCACCACCACCAGGGCTCCCACTTTCACTACCACACGAAAGGGAATGCAATGTAATGCAGAACCACAAAAGATATAAAAAAACCAGAGAAGTTTGTGGCAAAATCACATACTGTTTTGCAAAAGATTCCTCAAGCACCACTGTGAACTCCGACTTGTTCTGTGGAAGAGGGCCCACAGTGTACAAACTTTTCTCCCCATCATAAGCAAATCTTTTACCAGCAAATTCTGAGGAATAAGTTTGGTAAAGCCTATCGATCAGTTTCCTCCCAATTCCCTTGCTTTCAACAGCTCTATTATCTTCTGAGGTAATGGAAACCTGCAAATTATGCCACACACTAAGTTTCAGAACAACAAGATGGGGAATCCAAGAGAACATAAGAGAAAAGATAAGGTAAACATACATTATACTGGTAAAATACTGCATCTGGAACATTGACAGAAACTTTAAAGTGGTTGGTGAGCAAAGATATGTGACGCCCACTAGTCCCAACCCCACGCCTACTGATCATAGAATATTTGGGAATGGCTGATCGTTCTGGATGCCGGGGAACTTCAACCAATTCTGGGTTCATGTTTGCTGGTACTGACGGTGGAGGAGGTGGGGGTGGAGATCCACCTGATATTTTCTCCATATTTTGGTTGAACCAACAACCTGAAGTATACATTTATGCAACAGCAATAGAAGATTAAGATTCAAAAAGCATTACTATATGAACACTGCAATAACATTTTCTCAAACTGTACAGTACACATTAAATTTCAACATTGACACAAACAGAACGTATTAAAAAAAATCAAAACAATAAAAATAAAAATGAGAGGCCACTGTATTTTGTAAAATGAGAGGCATAATGAAATATCTAGAAGATGATGAACACCTCAAACGCAAGAAGGATTAAAAAAAAGAAAAGAAAAGAGATAGGCCATAACAGCTCCAGCGGAAGAACAAATTGAAAAGGGCCAAGATAATAATGTCAGCACTAAAGTAAAAGCACAGCAACAGAAACAGACAACTATTTTGCTGCCCACAATCATAAGATTAATATAAAACATGAGTTAAATAAATAAATAAGTAATTAAAGTACCCATTTCCGTAATAATCATGCACGAATTTTGGAAAAAAGAAAAGCAAAATCTCTCAGCCACGAGAATAAAAACAAAAACACAAAAAAAAAACTCAGAATAAAATAGATATTGAATCAGAGCCACAATGGCATGCAAAAAGAAATTCTACCAAATCAACACAAAAAAGAGTAGAGAATTAGATGCGGAAGAAAACGAGAAGAACACATTGCTGTTAATTTAAAAAAATAAAAATAAAAAGGAATAACAATACTAGCAAAACAGAAGCACAGACAAATTACTTTTAAAATCAATAGTTTCACGATAAATAAACAATTTCTAGCTAACAAACTACGCAGTAGCAAGAGAAACACCAGCACCGGCATAATCACAGAAATAAAGAGCAATGCAGAGCAAAATAGGAAAAAGTCCCACGCAAGACACTGTGATTCAAGCAAAACGAGGCCAGAATCTTTTAAAAAAAAAATAAGCAAAAGGTAAAATGGAGTTTAAAAACGAACCGAGCTTGAGAAGAAATCGTACCCAGATAATCGCGTAAAAGAAGATGAGAAGAAATCGTACCCAGATAGTTTTTTTTTTTTTTTTTTGGAGAAGGAGCGAGCTAGAGAATATACACCGGCTCTTCGCTTTCTCTGCTGCCCGTCAATGCTCGCTGGAGAGAGAGAGGCAATGGAGGGAAACGATTCTTCTTAGGAAAGTAACAAGTCACTGACTCTCACTGTCGTAGTTGTTTTATAAAATGTAATTTATTTTAAAATATATTAAAATAATATATTTTAAAATTTTATTTTTGATTTAAAAAAATTAATTTAAAACTAAAAATTTTCTAAATTTCTAAAAAACAATTCGGTGCAGCCGCTTTTTTTCATTTTTTTTGGAACTTTTTTTAATTAATTCTTTTAGAATCTAATTATTTAAGATAAAGTTTTAGATTATAGTAGAAATTTAAAATTAAAAGAGAGGACTAAAAAAATAAAAAAATATATGTGACCGACCAACCCTAAAATTTTAGAGTTTTGATTTTAATTAAAAAATTCATTTTATTTAGTTTTTTTAATTATTGGGTTTAAGATAAAAAAAAAGTTGTTTGAAAATATGAAGTAATAAGAAAATTATTGGTCACATTTTAATTATTATAAAAGTTTTTTTATGTCAATAAATTTTATTTAATAAAAAAAAATTATTAAGATGTTTTTAAAAAAGAAATTGGACCTAGTGATGATTTTTTATCTGATTTAATTTTGTATTCAGTAATCAATTTATAAGTGTTTTGAATTGATATATTAGTTGTATTATAATAATATTTATTATATATATTTAGGTGAAAGTAAATTAAAAATTATTTTTTTTCTATATAAAAAAGTTTAGATTCTAATTTTTCCATCACAAAAATTAATCAAGAAAATTATAAAAAGTGACACCTAGTCTATTAGCAAACAACCTATAATCTAGTGTAAAAAAAAACATAATGGATGCGATAATAAAGCACCCTAGGCATCCAAGCCGAGGCACGCACGGATTGCTAGGTTGGCTATGCGTATGGTTTCTTTTATTTTTTTATTAAATCTTGATTATTTTTTAATTTTAATTAATACCCCTTTCTTTTTATTTTTTTACAATGCATAAATTTTTTATTTTAATTTTTAATTAATAATCTAATAGTATTTATTTTTTAATTTGTTATAATATTATAATCTTTAAAAGAGATTGTTGTGATATAACTTTATCTTTTTCCTTTGATATTTTATATAGATAAATTGTATTTGTATGATATATTTATAAAAATATAAAAAAACATTTTTTCTTAGCTTAAATCAACCTCTAAGATAAAATAAATAAAAATATCAAAATTAAAAATAACAATTAGTGTTAATTATTTGCATATGAATATGTTTTTGCTTTTATAAGAAAAATTAGTTCTCTGTTCATCGATTCATATATTTTTTTAATTTATTTTATTAAATGTAAATATTATTTTTATATTTTTTAATTAACAAATCATAATATTTAAAACACATATTTCTAACATTGGTATTTTTTTATTACATTAGAAATTAACATGGAATCCTACATGTGTCTTATTAGGGGTGATTAGGCTACAAATAGATCCTATGGAATGAGTCTGAGTTGCTGTTCTATAAAGAAAACGGAATTTATTCCACTTAGTGAATCTCGATAAGTCTTTTCCCTTAATCCTAGGCTTACAAATAAAAGTTTGTAGGGATTGGAATTGAAGAAAAAAAATGAAGAATAGAATAGAAAGGTCAATCTGAAATAAAAGTAAATCCTAACTAAATCTCTAGGCAGCTTCGAGGTCAGGGTGAATGCAATTTGCTACAAAGCAATTTCCTGCCTCTCTGCAAACCCTTCCTCCCCTTTTTATTATCATCATCCGGGAGTTTAAATTTTGAATTCAAGATGAGGTTTGCCTGCTGGGTTCCTTATATGATTTACATGTTGACCGTTTCTATTAACTAAACGATGTCGTTGCTTGAAATTGAATCTCCTTACCTGCTGTCAGCCAATGAGGGTGCTTCTCTCCCAGCCTTCCATGTAAGTTGTTCTATCCCATCCTGACCCTACACGTGCTCACTTTATCTATTTTCTTAAAAGTACTCTGGTCTGCTTATCACTTTCCTCTTTCTTTTAGAACCCAAAGGATCCTCCCTCGTGACCCTACTACCAGACTACTACAACACTCCTCCCCTTAGAAAACCTTGCCCTCAAGGTGAGGGTAAGAATGTTTTAACCATGCTTCTTCAACCCAGACAACATCTTCTTTAGGCTTTCCTTCTTACCTTAACAACACCTCTCCTCTCATCTTCCTCCTTGAGAATTGGCTTTTTCTGTCAAGGATCTCTACAGGCTCAGATTGAGACTTTTACTTGGGCTCAAGAATGGGCAGCCTTGGTTCAGGAATGGTACCCTTCCCGACCCATTTCTTCAGCAACAAGACGTAGAACGTACTGTGAATTCCAGCTTTCTTAGGAAGATCTAACTGGTAAGCCACCGATCCTACCTTCTTCAAGATCTTGAATGGCTCAAGTATTTATATGCTAATTTCCCATCCTTGTTTCTTGGCATGCTGGACTGTTTGAATGGCTGGAGTCGGAGGTAAACCCATTCACCCTCTTTAAATTGGATCTCTTTTCTTCCCTTGTCTGCCTGTTTCTTTTGTCTCTTTTGCGTTTGAGCTAAGTTGTGCTTAATTTCTGCAATTTGTTCTGTCCGTTGTTGTAGCTATTCCTTTGCTACTTGATTTTCGGTTGACCCTGGGATATAATCAGTAAGGCTTGGGGGTGGATAACCATAGGTTGCTTCAAATAGGGTGGATTTAAGAGAGGTATGGTAACTGGTATCATAGCAGTATTCGGCCATTGTCAGCTAGTTTGATCAAGTCTTAAGGTTATCCCCTACATAACATCTTAAATACTCTTCTAGTGTTTTATTGGTTGCTTTTATCTGACCGTTGGTTTGGGGGTGGTATGTTGTGGACATTAGTAGCTTAACCCCCTGAACTTGGAATAACTCTCCCCAAAACTTACTAGTAAAGGTGGGATCCCTGTCTGATACTATGATGTATAGTAGTCCATGAAGCTTCATTACATTCTGTGAGAATAAATTAGCGATTTTTGTAGCGCTGTAGGGGTGAGATACAGGAATAAAAGTAGGCATACTTGGTAAACCTATCCACAACTATCATAATTATTAAATATTAGTTAGATTTCGGTAACCCTTCTATAAAATCCATGGATATGGATGACCATGGTCTGGTGGGTATAGGTAAAGGTTGTAAGAGCCTTGAGGGTTTAGTGTTCTCTCATTTTGCTCTCTGACAGACTTCACAACGTCTAATATATGTTTGTATGTCTGACTTCATCCCTACCCAAAAGAAATCTCTCCTTACATTTTTTAGTGTTCTCTCAAAACCCGTGTGTCCCAAAATTGGGCTATCATGAATATAATTCATGATAGCTTCTTTTATAATGCTGGATTTACTTATGTAGACTCTCTGTTTGTAGTACAATATACCTCCCCTAAGTTGATATTTCAAGGATCCTATAGTTTCTTTGTCTAGTTGTTGTAGGATATCTTGAATTTCAGAATCCGTTTTATAACTATTCTTTAATTGATCAACCCAGTTAACTAGCGGTTTAGAGATAGCCCATAATATACCTTTTCCTGTTGTGTCCTCCTGTTTAGAGAGTTCATCAACTATTAGATTCTCCCTTCATGTCCGAAACTCGACCACAAAGTCATAGTCGATCAACTTTGTTAACCATTTCTGTTGTGTGGGTGTCATAACCTGCTGCTCTAGTAAATACTCGAGGCTTTGTTAATCTGTCTTAACCTTAAAGGCTTGGCCCAATAAGTAAGGCCTTCATTTTCTGAATAGCAGTGACTAGTGCCAAAAATTCCTTCTCATAAGTGGATAATGATGGTTCCCGACCCTTGAGACTTTTGCTGAAATAAGAAATAGGTTTGTCCCCTTGCATTAGCACATCATCGAGACCTAGACCTGAAGCATCACATTCCACTATGAAACTTTGGTTGAAATTTGGTAATGCTAGGAGTGGAGGGGTAGATACAACCTTTTTTAATTGTTCAAATGTTTGGTCTGCTTTCGAATCCCAATTAAATGCCCCATTCTTCAATAATCTAGTCAATGGATCTGCAATAGCCCCATAACCCTTGATGAACCTTCGGTAGTAGCCTGTTAAACCCGAAAAACCCTTAGTGATTTGAGTGTGTTCAGTTTAGGCCATTTGATCATTGACTCCACTTTACCGAGGTCAGCATATACTTTTTGACCCGAGACGATATGACCCAAGTATTCGATTTCACTGCTTGCAAATTTACATTTGGACTGTTTGGCGAATAACTTATATCATACTAGAGTCTCGAAGACCAACCTTAGATGTCTCACATGCTTTTCCTCATTGTGACTGTATACTAGAATGTTGTCAAAGAAAACCAACATAAACCTTCTGAGATAGGGTCGAAAAATGTCATTCATCAACCCTTGAAAGGTGGAAGGGGCATTCGTGAGGCCAAAAGGCATCACCAAGAATTCGTAGTGCCCTTCATGAGTTCTAAAGGCCGTCTTGGGAACATTTTATTCCTTCATCCTGATATGATGAAAACCTGACCGGAGCTCTAGCTTATAAAAGATTTAAAAACCATGAAGCTCATCTAATAATTCTTCAACTACTAGTATGAGGAACTTGTCTTTTACTGTCTCCTTGTTAAGGACACGATAATTAACACATATTCTCCAAGAACCATCAGCCTTCCTAACTAGTAGGACTGGCGACGAAAAGGGGCTTTGGCTGGGTCTTATGGTGCCTATTGCTAACAGTTCCTTTACCAGTTTTTCTATCTCAAATTTTTGGTAATATGGGTACATGTAAGGACAAAATTTATCGGAGAGGTACCCTCCTTTAAAACTATAAAATGATCATATGACCTGCTTGGTGGTATTTCTTTTGGCTCTTGAAAGACTTCTTCAAACTCTAGCAACAAATTCTTAACTTGTTTTGAAATCCCATTATGAACTGAACCTATCTCCCAAATCTGCAGAATCAAGCCCTCTTCAACTCTTCTCAATTCTTGTAAAAAAGTTGGGCTGCAGTCTATTTTTGATTTCTCAACTCTCATTCCCCTAATCAAGACCTTCTTATCACCCTATTGAAATTCCATCTTTAAGGTTGATAAGTCCCAAAGAATTGGTCCTAGACTTTTAAGCCATTGGATACCTAACACGATATCACATCTTCCCAGCTGAATAACGTAAGCCTGTGTGACAAACTAATCACCCTGAATCACCAGTTTGATATATGAGCAACTTCCTTCACTCCATAACCTTGAACCATCCACAATATTCACCCCAATGGGCTTGTGTTTTAAAACATTCAGCCCTACCCTCCTTACTACTCTTGGATGTAGGAAGTTATGTGTACTCCATGTGTCTATCAAAGCCACGAAGTTATGGCCACTCAGCTTAACTTTTACCCTCATAGTTTTAGGATTTGGACTCTCAATGATGGCATGAAGTGATATACTGATTCCCTCCTTGCCTTCTTTCTGAGGGTCCTCCAAGTCAATCGGATCTTCAGTCGTGACAGTATTACTCTCTTTCGTCTCCTTCTCTACTTCCTCTATTAAAAACATCTTTGGTTCTCCACACCTGTGGCCAGGACCCCATTTGCCGTCACATTTAAAGCAAAGCCATTTATCTCTTTTTTTCCTGCATCTGTGCTGGAGTGAGTTTCTGTATAAAAACTGGTTTATTTTCAGCCTTAGGCTGAGTTGGCATTGAGTTTCGACTTTAAAATCCTATAGAACTAGGTTTCCAGGACCTCCTCATAATTGTCAAATTCTTCTCCTGCATTTTAGCTAATTCATAAGCAGCTATTAAATTATGGGGGTTTAGCATCCTTACTCCAATTTTTATCTCCTCCTTCAAACCTCCTAGAAAACAGTTGAGCCTATGGGAATCAGATAACCCCTTGACCCGATTTGAAAGCATCTCAAATTGGGTTTTGTAGAGCTCTACTGTTGAAGTCTGCTTAATGCTTATGAGGGCCTCTATTGGGTCATCATATGATGATGTCCCGAAACGAATTTCGAGGGCTTTTACACAAGCCTCCCAACTGGTAAGAATCTCTGTTTCCTCTAGTTTCTGATACCACGGTATAGCCTTTCCTTCCATATGAAAATTGTCTATAAATAACCTGTGTTGGGCTAGGGTGTTGTGAAATTTAAAGAATTGATTTGCCTTGTATACCTAACCGATAGGATCATCTCCATTAAATCAGGGAAACTCCAATCGGATTGATTTGAGTTGAACCTATTAAATTCCTTCCTGCGGTACTACTTCATGTCTTGGATTTCCATTGACAGACTTGGCAGGCAAATTAGAAGGGGAGCCCATGGGCCTTTTCCCTTTAGCTTTAGTCATCTGATCCATCCTAACAGACATATTTCTTAATTATTGGACTATATCTTCCAATATTTGTTGTTGATTCTGTTGCTACATCTCTTGTTGTTGTTTCATCCCTGATATTGTCTCTATCAACCGTGAAACTCTGGTTCCTTCAGCCATCCAAGGAACGTTGCTCTAATACCACTTAGAATGAGTTTGAGTTGTTGTTCTAAAAAGAAAATGGAATTTATTCCACTTAATGAATCTTGATAAGTCTTTTCCCTTAATCTTGGGCTTACAAATAAAAGTTTGTGGAAATTGGAATTGAAGAAAAAAAATGAAGAATAGAATAGAAAGGACAATCTGAAATAAAAGTACACCCTAACTAAATCTCTATGCAGCTTCGAGGCAGCCCGGGCCTCCTTGGGTGAATGTGATTTGCTACAAAGCAATTTCCTGCCTTTCTGCCAACCCTTCCTCCTTTTTTTATTATCACCATCTAGGAGTTTAAATTTTGAATTCAAGATGAGGTTTGCCTGCTGGGTTCCTGATCTGATTTGCATGTTGACCCTTTCTTTTAATTAAACGTTGTCGTTGCTTGAAATTGAATATTCTTGCCAGCTGTCAGCCAATGAGGATGCTTCTCTCTCAGCCTTCCACATAAGTTGTTATATCCCATCCTGACCCTACACGTGCTCACCTTATCTATTTTCTTGCAAGTACTCTAGTTTTCCTATCACTTTCCTCTTCCTTCCAAAACTTATAGGATCCTCCCCCGTGACCCTGCTGTCGAACTACTACATCCTAAGCTAAAGCGTTCACTTCTGTAAGAACCAATGTGATTCTTTAGCTATAATTGCTCGTTCATGTAACTTTTTTTACATAGCATTATTGCTTCTTTAATGACTCGTTATTCCTATGTTATGCAAAGTACTCGTTACACACAATAGTAGCGAGTACTGTAGTACTCTTCAAATCACCGTTCATGACTAGTTATTTTCTTTTTTTACGTAATCATTTCTTCATTTTCACTATCATTAGCAACCATTTCCTCGTGATCAAAACGCAAACAGAGACTGGACAATTATGCTTCACTCATCTGTCTTGTCTCAAATCTCAATTCCCCTGTTTCATCAATCTCTTGTTCTCCTTCACTAAAATCAATCATAAAATTTAATTGTTCTTTATCACCTACCATTACGAAATCTAGTAAGGTAGAGGTATTTAGTGTTTAAGTTATATGAGTTTGTAGATATAATCTTTAGCATTTGAAATTAAACAAGGATAGGTGAATATTTGATTTACTAAGATATATAACTGCGAACAATCTCTATTTTAAATGTTTTTATAAAAGAATAAACAATCTTTTGATTTTTCCTTTAAATTTAATATATGGTGACATGATTTATTTATAAAATCAAGCCAAAATTTGTAATTTGTGATAATATAAATTTTGGCATGTATTAAGAAATCAAATTTGATCATCTGATGCTATGAAGAATACCTTTAACTTATCTTCAAATTGTTGTTAGAAGAACTCTTATGAAATGTTTAGGTTTAATCCAACAAAACTTCGTTCTTATTAAACTTCAAGCATGGATGAAGAAAACTTGAGAGCTTTTGAGAGGACTTCATTACTTGAAGAGCTTGTCTTGAGAAAAATTTTGTGTCTCCAAGAATTTTTTTTATATCTAAGGTGAGACCCTCTATTTTTAAAAGATTTGTAGGGGTTCTTAGGTTTTTTTTCAATGCCACATGACATTATTTTATTAGTTGATCTATATTTGTGAGATTTTGTATTTATGATAAGATATTTTAAATATCTCATTTCATGTGCCAACCTTTTATTAGTTAAGAAATACATGGAGACTCTTTTATTTTTCATGTCATTTATTTCAATTTTATTTTATCCTTTCATATAAAAATAAAAATAAAAAGAAAAATGACAAATTATGTAATTTAATTAGTAGAAAATTTTTGTTTTTATAAATGCTCGCTCGAGACAAGCTCACTTACACTTAAAAATAAGTATGCATATCTTGAAAATATGGTTGAAAGGGTTTATACCTTAAATATATTTTTTTTATTAAAATTTGATTTAATCATATTAAATTTTCACAATAAATTAATATAGATATATTTTATCATGAAAATAAAATATAATTATCAAAATTTAAAATTTAAAGAACAATTTTGATTGAAACTCATCAAATTAAATGATAATATTGAAGTTTGATGGTTAATTTAAAACAATAGTAATCAACAACTTTAAACAACAAATAAGATTTTTTTATTTACTGAAAGTGATTATCTTATTTTATAGGTTGCCATCCTAAATACAATTACATAATCCATTCACACTTCTAACTAGTTGAAACTCTTATGGAAACAACAAGGAAAAGAGAAAGAGTTGTCGGTTGATCATTTTTCGATCACCAAAACAGAGAATTGTGTAAAAGAGTTTCTCTTTCTGAAAGGAGTTCAATGACGTTGTTTCTTTTTCCTTAAACATGATGAGAAAAGGAAACCAAGTTCCATCTGATTTATTTTAATTTGGATGATTTTTATTTTTTAAAAGTAATTTTGGATTGTTAAGTGATTCTTTGAGGTTTATATAGCGTTTTGAAAATATTTTTAGGTTAAAACAAGTTAAAAATAGAGTTTTTAGAGTCCAAAAATATGAACTCTAATTCCCTAATAATTAGAGGTGAACAAAAACAAAAAACTAAGTCAAATATAGGCTATCTTCCTTAAAAAATTAAAGAAAACACAATGTCCGTTCCAAAGGAAAAAAAACCCATGTGCAGCCTAATTTATCAACACCTTACATCTTTCTTTTAATTTTTAACCCTTTCATTTAATTATTTTTATTTAAAGGTATGTTTGGAAACGTGGTGCAAACCGCGTTCTCAAACATTTTTAATTTTATTTTTGCTTAAAATGATTTTTTTATATTTTTAAATCGTTTTGATGTGCTGATATTAAAAATAATTTTTTTAAAATAAAAAAAATTTTATTTTGATATATTTCTAAGCGAAAAATATTTTGAACCGCCACCGCTACCACAATCCTTTCATTCTTTCTCTCTCGCTCTTATTTCCTAAACAAATTGAATTAAATTTTTTTTTTTAAATAATGATTCATCTTTTATATTTTTTAATTGTATAATACTTTAAAGAGATTAGTTTGATTGGTATTGAATTTTTTTCCTTTTAAATTTTATATGAATTAGTTGTATTTGTATAAAGTTTTTATAAAAACCAAAATCATTTGTTATTAGCAACAATATTTAGCCACTAAAATAAAATAAATAAAAACATTTAAAATAAAAAAAAGAGTTAGTGTAAAACATTTGTAATTATATCTATATTTTATTTATACAGTAAAAATTAGTTTTTTATTTTAATATTTAATTAGTATTAACAAAAAGAATTTGATTTATATATTTTTAGTTTATTTTATAAAATATAAACAATATATTTTTGTTTCTCAATTAAAAAAAATCATGATAAATAAAAATATATTTATAATAAAATTTTTATATTAAAAACTAACTTAAAACCCAATAAACATGTTCTCGTGAACAAACTTCCTCAATGGAAAACAAAATTAAAAAATGCATTCACAACATTCACATATTGTTTATTATATTTAAAATTACCTTTTAATTCTATCCAGTGTACCGCCGATAACAAGGCTAGCATGCCTTTAATTTTCTTAAGGGTGCTGTTTATTTTTGTATTTTAAAAATATTTTTAATAAAATTTAAATTTTTTTTATTTTTTTATTAATTTTAAATTAATATATTTTTAGTATTTTCAAATCATTTTAATGTGCTGATGTCAAAAATGATTTTTAAAAAATAAAAAAACATTATTATCATGTATTTTAACACGAAAACTATTTAAAAAACAATCACAATCACATTTCTAAACAAAGTTTAATATGAGATTTTTTTATTTTGTTTTTTATTTTAAAAAAAAAACCCGAGAGAAGCGGTCGTGTCACGTGTACCATTCTCACCCTCACAACTCACAAGCCCACACTGGACCCCACACCCTTTCTCTATCTACTCCCCACCATCTCATTCTCTGCGACTCCAAATGCAAGTATGCAACACAAAAGAAAAGCACAGAGACAGCACAGATTTTGTTTTGTTTTACACTACACCGGAAGTCCGAAACAACCAACGAAGATCAGCTCTTTTTTTTTATAAATGGAAGAGGTTTCAACGGGGGCCATCGTCCCAGCGGTAAAGCCAGAGCCGAAACCCTCAACATCCACGGCTGCCGCAGTTGCGTCGCCTGAGCCCTCCTCCGCCCCGAGCGCAGAAGAAGCTGAGTTAGAGAAGGATTTCCTCTGCCCGATTTGCATGCAGATTATAAAAGATGCCTTCCTCACAGTATGTGGTCACAGCTTTTGCTACATGTGCATCACCACTCACCTCCGTAACAAGAACGATTGCCCTTGCTGTAGCCATTACCTCACTACCAATCAGCTCTTCCCTAATTTCTTGCTCCAAAAGGTTTTTTCCACCTTCTATTTGCTTTTTAATATCTCTAATAATTGAAATTATCGATTTGTTTAATTTAACACACTGATTAATTGTCAATTTTGAAAAAAAGGGATTGAAAACTAAAATAAATAAATAAAATTTTTGAAATGATATTCACTTGGAAATTGCAGCTCATTGTGAGTTGTTGTGTACGGTTCACATGTGTAGCTATTAAAGAAGGCCTCTGCTCGTCAAACATCCAAGAATGCGTCGCCTATTGAACATTTTCGCCAATCCTTACAGCAGGTCAGTCAATTGCATTCTAAATCACTTTAATTTTGGTCTTCACCTTGTAAATCACTTTTTTGTGATTTTAAATGAGAGGATTAGGAGAATTGTAGCTTTGCATAGAGTTGGAAGGGCGATTTGCTTATTACTCACATAATTCCGATAAGACCAGAGTGGCGAAAGAGCTCCTTGGACCGAATGCTTATAGTTGTATTTTGAGACGTTAGTTTAGTGATATTCTACCACTGTTAACAATTGTAAGAAATTTGCATGAAATTTTTACTACTCTGAAAAACTATGTGTGATTGTTTATTCTGCAATCTCTGAAATTTTCGTGGGGTTGTTTAGATGCAGAAAACAGATTAAGTCATGCACAAAATTGATTTTTCCTTTCACATGCATGTGAAAATGACACATTCTCGTGATTGCTAGTCAGGGTTGTGAAGTTTCAATTAAGGACCTGGACACCCTCATGTCACTTCTTGCAGAGAGGAAGAGAAAAATGGAACAAGAAGAAGCTGAGAGAAATATGCAGGTGCTGCTAGACTTCTTGCACTACTTGCGGAAGCAAAAGGTGGATGAATTGAATGAGGTATGCTTCTAAATGCTTGGCCTGTTCAATCCTCATCTCCCTTCCCTTCCATTATGGATTGATGGATGGATTCTTACTTTCCATTAATATCTTCCAATCTTCCTTTGTGTTTCTGTGTTTTTGACTTATTTGATTGTTGATGGACCTACCATCCATAATGTTTGTTGAGATGGTTATATTTGTTGATAAATAGATTGATGGATGGATTCTTACTGTTGTAGGTACGAACTGATCTTCGATATATTAAGGAGGACATAGATGCTGTAGAGAAACACAGAATTGAGCTGTATCGTGCCAGGGATAGGTATTCTATGAAATTGCGAATGCTTGGAGATGATCTCACTGTGAGAAAACCGTGGCCTTCAACAATTGATAAGAACCACAGTGGTGTTGTCACCAGTTCTCTTAATGCCAGAGGGCTGACTACTGGGAATATTCCAATCAAGAAAATGGATGGAAAGGCTCAAGTAAGCTCTCATGGGCTCCAGAGAAAGGATACATCGGGTGGGTCTGACCCGCAATATAATCACTCAGGTTTATCTGCAGTGAAGAAAAAGCGCGTGCATGCACAGGTTGGTAATCTTTAATGGAGTTTGGTGCATGTTTGTTAATGGGAAGTATACAACTCCGACTCTTCAATATACAAGTATTGCGTGGATAACAAAAAGCCAAAAGCATAAAACCTAATGCTATTGGTCAACCTCATTGGTTTTTAGATGTCAATACAGCTAGTAATCTAGCTCTGCTCAACATGAAAGAATCTCATCCTACTCACATTGAGCTGATTATGTGTATATTATTGTTGCGGTGCGATTTCCTGGATTCCTTTTTAGGAACCATTTTTAGAAACTTTCAAATGATGTTTCATTTTCTCCTTGATTCATTTTTCTCTCATTGCAGTTCAATGACCTGCAAGATTGTTACTTGCAAAAGCGCCGCCAGTTGGCAAATCATCCACATAACCAGTCAGAAAGGGATAAAAATGTCATTCATAGAGAGGGCTACAATGCTGGTCTTGCAGATTTTCAATCTGTGCTGGGTACATTTACTCAGTACAGGTATAAATACCAATTTTCATTTCATTTTTGAAATATTTTTCTATGTTGGCATATTACCACGATTTTATCTCATATGTTTGTGGTTCATGTGTATTTTTCATTTGTTTTTTTGACACAGTCGGTTAAGGGTCATTGCTGAACTCAGGCACGGGGATATATTTCACTCGGCCAATATAGTATCAAGGTTAGTTAACACTATTGAATGCCCATCAGATTAGGTGAATTTGGGATGACAAATTGTTTTATTTTTCTTTAGGATACTTGAATACTTTATTATATTTCAGATACAAAATTGTGCTGGAGCAATTGTCAGTTGTAAATATACAAGTGGTGTTTCTTCATAAGGAAAGTAGCTTTTGTCTTTGGTGAATGGTATCCCTAAATAAGTAGCAAGTAATCTACAAAAACATTTTGATGGTTAAAATAATTGGATGCAATAATTGGTTGTTGGTGTACTTCACTGGTTGAAGTGGTGGAGGGTTGGTTTTCATAATGCTACCTGTAGCATTTGTTGAACATGTTATTATTCTAATGGATCCAATAAACTCTTACTTGAGTTATCAATCTAGCTTCTCTTTTTGTCTTGTGTTTTATGTTTACTTTTACATTTTATTCAATTCTTCTGAATTGTATCAACTTAAAATGTGGACTGCAGCATAGAATTTGACCGTGATGATGAATTTTTTGCTACTGCTGGAGTTTCACGGCGAATCAAAGTGTTTGACTTTTCTTCTGTAAGATAACGTTCTCTTTATTTCAAACTCCTTTTCATTTTTGCATAAAATGTCTAGGGAAACAAGAAAAAGAAAGATGCTGTAGACAGAGTTATGTCCTGCAGTTTGATCATGGTAGTATTTGAGTGTTTACCATCCATGGGCATATTCCATTGAGTAGTTTGTGGATTTATAATAGAAAGTCCGATCAAGTGTTTGATGGGTGTATTTTCACTAACATCTTAAAATTCTTCATTCACAAAAAATCTATGGAGAGCTAGATTCAATCTGACCAGAATACTCTTCTGTGGTTCTACCTGCACATATGAAACATTCTTTTTTTTGTTTTGCAGTCAGGGGTATCCTGAGTGCAACTTTTGAGCGCCAGTAACCCACATTGAGATTAGGGGATTTATGAAAACTTTGCTTCTCTAGCTTGAGGTTTGAACACTGGTAGCTAAGGAAGGAGCACACCCTTCTAAACATCAGGCCAAACTTCTGTGCTTATGAAAAATGAAGAGCAGTGTTTTCATTTAATAATTTTTTGGGTACTTATTGGAAGCCATATTCAATTTTGTTGGACATATATTCCACTTTGCCCACATCTCGTGGTCTGGTGGTTTTACCATATAGGAACTCAGGAAATCTACCAGAGGAGAGCATTAATATAATACTTCCTGGTTGTTCGAGTTACTGCATTATAGTCTGAACATGAATCATTGTGTTCTTTAGCTGGTTATTTATCATTGATTATGCTATTTCCCTCCAGGTTGTGAATGAACCTGCAGATGTGCACTGCCCTGTTGTGGAGATGTCTACACGTTCTAAACTTAGCTGCTTGAGTTGGAACAAGTTTACTAAAAATCAAATAGCCAGTAGTGATTACGAGGGAATAGTAACTGTTTGGGATGTGACAACCAGGCAGGTACTAATTGAAGTATTGTGGTCACCTTTTAATACTATCATATTACTTATGTGCTATTACCATAGTTTGCTTACAAACATGTATTAACTTGGCAGAGTGTGATGGAATACGAAGAGCATGAAAAACGTGCATGGAGTGTTGATTTTTCTCGCACAGAACCTTCTATGCTTGTATCTGGTAGCGATGATTGTAAGGTATGCTAAAACTAATCTGTATCAAGTCTAGTTTACTTACAACTGCACAGTCTAGAATCTCTACCAAAAAATAAAATAAAAAAATAAAGCAATATCTAGGATGGGATTGCTGTCCAGAAGAACCAGGCAAACCTGTGGTATTATTGTGCATATTTTATTTGGTACTCTGTACTTCTGGAAAATTCTGCTCTACTTTTCTACCAAGTTTGAGTTGGTTATACTGGTTTTTCATATTTGCATTATTTCTAATTGCAATAATGATGCTATAATTTTCAATAGCATTCAAACTCTTGCATTTTCATGGGAGTTTTTTTTTTTTTTTTTTGTAATTGCTAGTATTAAAAAGCCCCCAGGCAATTTCTTTGGTTTGGTTATTAAAGCACTTCCTCTGTAAGCTTGCAAAGAGATCAGTGGTGCCCTTCCATATCTTTTTTGCAGAAATATGAAGTTTTATTTGTTTTTTTATTGTGGACATGAAGAAAATAATTTAATATGAAAATTCTACTGCTGGTGTCACACGGGAAAATTCAGATACACAGGTAGGTGCATGTTCCTGTGCATGAACACTGGTATTGAATAGCTGTGATGAGCTGTTGAATGATGATAATTTGGGTCATGCTTCTGCCTATTTTTCAAGATAAATTAGCAAAGTGCCTATAATGAATGGAAAGTCTATGTTTTACATGGAAACAGTTTTATGTGTAAAGTTCAAGTTGTGAAGCATGTGCTGGCAAGACAAACAACACCAAAGTAAAAATATTATATGGTGGCATGGTCTTCCTCTTGAGTTGTATTATATTCAAAGGGAGGTACATTTTTACTAACAATATTTTGAATCCATGCTCTATGTAAACCAGGTCAAAGTTTGGTGCACAAAGCAGGAGGCGAGCGTTCTAAACATTGACATGAAAGCAAATATTTGTTGTGTCAAGTACAATCCTGGATCTAGCAATTATATTGCGGTATGCTCCTGCAATGAACAACTTTCTTCTTTTTTTCTTCAAAGAGACAAATAACTATTCTTGACTTGGTCTCATACTCCAAATCCTTGCACCTATACAAAAGCAAGCATTCGTGCATGGATTAAGACATTCTGCTATTTGAAATCCACTTTTGGGTTTATTTGGTGTTTGGTTTTGGGCCTTGCACACTTGATAAGGGAGTGGGATGATGTGGCCTACTAACCTTTTATGAAAATCTTAACCTTAAGGATTCTTTTGTTAGGAGGTGAAAGAGGTGGAATAGTTAGCCTAGTAACTTCCCACCCCCTCTCATCTTGTTTAGAACACAAAAGGAGTGGTGAGGAGCATTTAACCTCAAAAGTGAGGTGCGTTGAGAGTAAGTTGTACCTTTGAAAACTCTGTGTTTTTCAATACATCAATTATTTTTCCTTATGAAAAGTGGGACGTTGTTGACATGTGGGTCCCATCAATCATCTTTATTTCCAACACATCCAACCAAACACCATTAACACTTCGCAGTTAATATTTTATTACACTCTTAATCTTTTAAAACTTAAACCTCTTAAATGGTTCACCTCCGAATTTTTTATCTGATACCAAATGCAACTTAGTGAAAGCATTTGTTTAATGTGACCTTGAAGAAAGACTGGGTTAATCAGATGTGTGTAATGCACATCTTTCATGAGGTACCTTTGATTATTTAAATCACAAATTCATAACACCGTGGAGTTTCACCCTCTGGAATGGACGTACTCCTGTTATTTATTTCCATACAGAATATATATAACCTTATGCATGAGTTCTGAATTATTTTCAGGTTGGTTCAGCAGACCACCAGATTCACTACTATGATTTGAGAAATGTCACCAATCCACTCTATGTGTTCAGCGGGCACAGGAAAACTGTTTCATATGTAAAATTCTTATCTAACAGCGAGCTTGCTTCAGCGTCAACAGACAGCACATTAAGGTTATGGGATGTAAAAGAGAATCTGCCTGTAAGTCATCTGTTCACGAAACAGTTATGGTTGCACCTTTCTTTTTCAATATAAGTACTCTATACTAGCAATAATGTAATGCTTGAGCCCCAAAAGAGATCAAATATTATTTGCTTTTTCCCAAAAGAATTATTTCTATCTTGCATTTCGTATCTTGAGTCTTCATACATAGTATCGATTCTCATAAGCTAAATTGGATTTTGACTTGGGACTTCATAATTTCAAATTGTTGATGGGAAAACGAGTCCGTTCATGAATTACACATGGAAAATCGTTTTCAAATGATGGTCCTCGTAAAAAATTTGCAATAACTGAACCGATTAAGTTCTAAATCTGGATTAGTTTCTTATCCTAAAGTCTGAAAATTTTCCTTGTTGGATAAATTACTGGAAGATTGTGCTTGCTTGAATATATTAACTTTCATCCACGTTATTTTAGTATTCCCCTTGGCTTTGTGTGACTGGCATCGTTTCTTTTTGTTTATTGCTTAAATGATATATTAGGCAGAGTTGAATAGCTAAGTCACGCCTTTTGAGTTATGCTTTCAGGTTCGTACCTTTAGAGGCCACACAAACGAGAAAAACTTTGTGGGTCTCTCAGTAAGCAGTGAATATATTGCATGTGGGAGTGAAACAAATGAGGTCTTTGTCTACCATAAGGTTAGCTATAAATAAACATCAGCCTTCGTAAATTTTCATTTCCAAGTTCATCAAAGTGATGTTTTGGCTGTTATTTTGCAGGAAATCTCTAAACCTGTGACTTGGCATAGATTTGGTTCCCCTGAGATGGACGATGCTGATGAGGATGCAGGATCTTACTTCATCAGTGCTGTTTGCTGGAAGAGTGACAGTCCTACAATGCTATCTGCAAATAGTCAGGGTACAATAAAAGTATTGGTTCTTGCAGCTTGAAAAGGTAATAAAAACAAGAAAAAATGAAAGTAATACAAGCACAGAAAGAACCTGTGTTGGAATTGTCTGTTCTACTGTTATGGAGACAGTTCTCGCTGTTTTGTGGATGTAAATTGGAGCCTGAAGCTGGGTGGATCTTCTTCTTTTGTTTTTAACTTGACGAATTTTGTCGGGGTTTTACAGTTCTGGAGGCTGTGAATTAAGGAAAATTACCTTAAGAAAAATTATTACACAACCAGTTTCATGCGGATCAAAACTGCGATTGGTTGGTGCAGTGGACCCTAATATCAATACTGGGTGCTGCAACAGGGCCGTGTAATGGTTTCTCTTGGGCTAAGTAAGTAAATCTCATAGATCATGTAAATAAATGTTGTTATTTCTTGGCGGATAACTGTATGAAAAAATAATTATCACGCGGGGTTGGTGCAGTAACGTGGTCTTTTTATCATCTCCGTCGTCATCATTTTGTACTTTGTATTTGACTCCATAGAATCGATGGAGATGTAGCTGGAACTGATTCTCTTCGCTCATGCAGTTCAAGACGGCTTTTTTTTTTTTTTTTTACTGTGACAACAACTTTAAAAGTAAGTTTGGTTATTTTTAAGCATCTGTGCTAGCTTTTTCTTGATTTTTCCTTTAAACCGTAATCACAAAAATTATAAAAAGGTTGAATTATCTGAAAACATGGCTTTTGCTTTAAATTTCAACTCAGCATGCTTAAAGCCCTCGACTAATTAGTCCACATCTGCAGACTGGTTTTTTCTTATGGACCGTTTCTAACTTAACCAGGAAAACGCATCAGATATGGTTTGGCCATCAACGGCCCTAAATGCAGTGGAAGGCAGTCGACCTTTTGTCAATAAACTAAGAGAATATTTGCAATTTTACAGGAAGCGTTTTCTATTTTTTGTGGCAGAGCAAACAGCCCTTACAGCTACTACCGCTTCAGCCTTCGCGAAAGCTTTCTGTGAGCGCAGAGGGAAATCATTTTCCCTTGCATGAAATGAAAAATGAAAAAAAGAAAGGTGAAATAGTTCCCTTTCACCATGGCCACTAGAGAGGTATACAGGCAGAAAAGAGAAGGGTAAGCTCATCCTAGCCGGCGCATATTTCTCATCTCACACGCGCGCGCACACACACACACACACACACACACACACACACACACACACATATATATATATATATATATATTACTCATAATGTGGTGAAAAAGAAAGGAAACAACCGAAGGACTATATATCTTGTGAACACAAGTAGTGAAATTCCTTCCATGCAAATTGTATTTAAAGTAGATTTTCTTTCCTTGAGCGAATGAGATCAGAACTCATTGAGCATGTTAAAAGATATGCAGCCAACGAGCACATTGCTTGATTAACAAGCAGAAACCCATAACATCCATAGAAAAAAACTGAAAAGAAGACTGGAGAGGGATACCAAAACAGGCGACGTACGGACAGAAAAAGAAAAGAAGCTGCATCTTGTTCTTTCTCAACCGAAGCTGATATGCTATGTAGCCAAAGCATATATCAGAACAAGTCATAAGCATAACAGCTCATATTCAAAGAACTAAAGCAAAGTACACTGAGAGTTTATAAAGAAATAATTGAAGTTAAATACAATTAGAAGTATAAGGAGAGAATCACATCTCAAAACCAAAAAAAAAATCTTACTCTCGAAGCATGAGGATCTAACAATGACCAAGCTAACAATATTCTTGGACTTGCAAGGTCAAGAAAACTCAAGCCATCTTTATGGGCTTGACAGAAGAAGAAAGGATATATAAGAAGGATAAGCTCAGGAGAGATATAGCCATGACCTCTATATTAACATTATCTTTCTCTGTTTTATTTCACCTTGACTCAAGACAAACATTGGTGCTACAGTTCCCGGTTGAGCCATGGTGGGAACCAGAGAGCTTGGGGGGAGGAGGACAAAGTTTTGGAGACAATAATGGCTCTTGGGATTTGACCTTTTGCTGAACAGTGCCATGAAATATACGAGGAAGATGGTGCTGCTATTTATATGCAAAATGTGGACTCAGCATGAAATAAAGGTCGAGGGTATAAATGGCTGTTCGAAAAACAGGTGGGTTGATGTGTCATTTTCCACATAGGAAGGTGCGGCTACAAAACGGACGGGAAATGGGAATATGTTATCCTGGGATTCGGTAGCAAAGCAGCAAACTATAGCATAAAGGCTTTTGAAAAATATTCCCCTGTGTAAATCTGAAACCTAGACTCAAGTTGATGTTCTATAGTTCAAAAAGAAAGAGAAGAAAAAAAGTTCTCTCATGAGTCTAAAGTAAACTTCAAAGGATATTGAACTTTCTACAACTGATTGATTAATGGATTCTGAAAATCGAGCAATTAAAGGTGGTTGTTGAACTTTAACTTGATGAATACTTGCAAAATAAGTCTTTCAATAAACTTAAAAAACTTTCTGATATTTAAGGTAGCATTGATACAAATAAAAAGAAACATTTAAAGCAATATTTGTGTGTTTACATTAAAAATATTAAAGATACAAGAGATAACGAGAGGTTAAAGAAGAGAATATAAACTCTCCCTTCTTCTATGTGTGTTTATGAATAAAAATGAGCTTAGAGTTTAATACATATCAGATGATTCATGAGTTTTTATATACCCATGAATAACATGAATTGCAAGTGGTTAGCTTGAGCCCAAACCACTTAAGTGATGGGCTTCGACGAGGCTAATTCAAATCCATCAAAGTGGTGTGAGTTCAGGTTGGTGGGACTTGAGCCCAACCTTGAGCCCTCATTGACTCGGGTTGGTGGGCCTCCAAGAGCTAGCATAAGCCCAAATCACATGAGTGGTGGGCTTGGACGGGTCTAATCCTGAGCTCATAATAAAGAACTTGAAATCGAGTATTTAAGACAATGATCATCGACTTGTCTTAATTTTAAGTTGAAATGCTTATTAAATTAAATAAATTTTTTAGAGCCATGTTTTTTTCGATCCAGTATATGAAGATCTTTTATATATCATGTTAACTACAAATTGCTTGTAATTAATCTGTATATTTGTTATCAATGTTATCCTCTAAATTTTGTAAACAATAATGAATAAATTATGTTAAAATGCAATTGTCAAGCATATAAAATTTTTATAGAAGGAAAATTATATAAA
>Ga0307517_10002870_pt1 | contig 27329 bp, 35 predicted proteins | sample 23_EM_MG_FD_194515 | JGI IMG/M metagenome (GOLD analysis project Ga0307517, IMG submission 194515) | Populus trichocarpa ectomycorrhiza microbial communities from riparian zone in the Pacific Northwest, United States - 23_EM | ecosystem: Host-associated > Plants > Roots > Unclassified | place... | reverse complement strand
ATTATATGGATGAAGGAAAGAAAGTGGTATACCAACACAGCGGGACACAGTTCGCGCCAACGGCCAATGTACTAATGGAAGCACAGGGAATAAATAAGATACCCATAAAACCCAGTAAATCCCTATGCCGCTATGACAGGATCTGTAAACGACGGAAAGTAGGAACGGGGGCGAGTGAGTCGGGTTGTTCATAGGGGATAATGGTGGAGGAGCCAGAGGGCAACACGTACAGCCAGAAGAACGATGAGGACGACAATAACGAGGACGATCCCTAGGCATGCTGCCCTTCGCCCTGCCTTTCGTTGGTACTCATGAGCTACGGAGAGTTCCTCTGCTGCGCCGGAGGCGTCGACAGCAATCGAAGAGACGTTATTCTCGATGTTATCTGTGATAGTGAAAGGTGGTTGGCCAAGAGAGAAGAGTTGCGGATGAGCTGCAAACCTAGCATTTCCCCTTGCTCTTGGACCATGGTACCCAAATCCCTAAATATTTCGTGCAATTCATGAATCCCGGTCTCGATCTCTCGAATCTCGGCTTCGCGCTCTTGAATAAGGGCTTCTTGGTGAGCAAGCTCAGCGGAAGACAGTTGCGTCTGGAAGATTTGAGCCTGTCGTTGCTCGACAGTGCCATCGTGCTCCGGCCTGTGTCTAGAGTGGTCAATCTTAGTTGGTACCAGCTGGGACGGGAAAGTGAAGCGCCGAGTGACATACTCGCCGTGTTCCTCCTCCACAGCAATCTTGACTCCTTCTACGACTGTTCGTTGGCGTTCCGCGGAGACTTGCTGCGCACGTTGGAAAGAGACAAGAGATAGTTGGAGGTCGTGGGATGTCTTTTGAAGGACATTCTTCTGCCGGGGCTAATGACAGGGGTCTGGTCGGAGGCAATTAAGACAAGAATGAAATCACGGACGAGATTGAGCTGGAGAGCAGCAAGCTTCTTGAGATCTGCAGAACCTCGTTTGACCATCTCCCGAGTGGAGTCGGTCAGGTCGTGCCTAGATCACCGAAACGCGTATTGAGCGGAGGGGAGGCAGCAGATACTAGAGGTAACATACAGGGATTTCCGCAAGGAAGGAGAGTCTCTTTGGGTGCCCAGCTGGTCGACGAGCTTGAGGATACCGCGGACATTGTTGTCGATCTTGAAGACTTGCATGGATAAAGAGGATTGGAGGTTCGCAAATGCAGCCTCTTCCGGAGACTGGGTGCTTCTCAGTGGGGACTCGGTATTCGACAGGCCGGCCTCGACATCTTGGAAACTCATGGTGGTGGTGTGGGTGGTCAGGGAGCTGGATGGCGCTTGCCTAATCAGGCAATGCGTACTGCTACGCATTTTGGCGCCTAAAATGCAAAAAACAACGTTGCCGCGAAGGAAAAGCAGTAAAACTACTTTACAGTGACCTTATTACCCAACACTCCATCCTTCACGCTCGCGCTCCTCCCGCCACCGGATCTGACCTTTTTGCCTGCCAGGCCCAACGCCTTGTCCCTCTTCGTCTTCGAGTCGGGGAGTCTGGCCGCAAACTTCACATGCTTCTCTTTTCCCGGTAATGCATCCGCGATAGTAGATCCCGCAACCGTCTTCGAAGACTTGAGGATAGTCTTCGTCTCGAAAGGTTTCTCCCCCTTTGACTTCGGGTCCATCAGGGGAGAATCCTTAGAACCTGGCGACTGTTTTGATTTAGCCGGTTTTGGTGGGGCTGGTGTTTTAGACGCGGGAGGTTTTGAGGAGGAGGGACGATCCCCTGCATCGTCCGAGCGGAAGAAATCAACAGCCGTCGGTCGGGTAGGTTTCTGTTTCCCTTCCAAAGGTTCCTTCGTGGACCCTGTCGAGGATCCAGAAGCTGGCCTCGTCTTCATCCCCTCCAATTTTTTGGCGGAGGTGACTGGGAGGATTGATTTTGACCTCTTTGGGGGAGTGGATTCTGTTGATGGAGAGTCGGGTCTCGAAGCCTGTAAAGTGGATATTGCGGTGTCGGACTTCTGCCGTTTTTTCCCTGGTTCCTCCTGGGACTCGAGAGCCCGCTTCTTGCCCTTCTTCACTTCCTCGCCCATGTCGTCTGGAACCGGCACCCGTGTCAAGCCATCCCACCTTCCACCCTCCTCCTCGTCCAGTCTACAACTCCATATCGGCAGGCTGGCACTCGAACTCGTCTTAATGTGTATCGACTGAACGTTGTCCCAGCTTTCTCGAATGTTTTTGACGACATGGGGGAGGGCAGTCGAGAGGTTTTGTAATAGTTGCGAGGATGAATGCTGACCCGGAACACCAATCTTGACGGAACTAATGCAGTGTGAGCACATTCAGGAGAGCAATTTGGGATGATAGCAAGCACTTACGAGCAAGTACCCTGGTTTTGGTGGAAGTAAGTGGAGGAAACCGCACGCTCGAGTTCTCCCTTGAGATCCTTGCGTGATAGACGGACGGGGATCGGTTGTCTTGAAGGGTTATAGGTTAGTGGAGCGGTCACGGTGGTTGAGAGACCGACATACTTTTTGGCATTGAAGAAAGCTTTTCCGAGAAGCTTTGGTAGTAATGGTATAACGCGGTCGTCCGCCAAGAACAACCCGTTTTCTTTCAGGAGCATCCTGCGAGCTTCGAAAGGCTTGAACTTCCCTTTAAGCTTTTGAACGCCAACGACCCTTGAGATAAACTTGATGTTATTTGACTCCAATAGATCTTTGTATTCCCGTTGCGGATCCTTCGTGATCAAACATATTGGGGTTGTGCGTGGGTCAATCAGTGGGTGAGACAGTGGGCTGTTGGGAACCAGGTGCTCAGATTTGCACAAAGAAAAGACGGGCGAACATACATCTTGAATGGCTTCAAATTCCGCTCTGGAAACATCTTCTTGACCGCGACAACTAACCAAACGTATTGTTCTGTCCTGTCGGGCAGTAGTTCGCTCTGCTCCTTCGCAGCTTGGTGTGCGAGAGCGTGCGAGAGCAGAGCGTCGACCGCAAGCTTGCATTGAGCGGTGGATACCTTTGAGTCAATCAGGACATCTTCTGCTTGTTTTCCTTTACCCATCCCTGTCAGCTGTTTGTTCTCAGCGATCTCTGGCAGCAAGATGGTCGGAATACCTTCTGGTGTCAGTGTTGCTGTAGTGTAGACTGATCGAGGGGCAAAAAATGCAAGGTCTGGTCACGTGCTCTCATTCGCCTGATCACCAGCCTTTCGTGATGGGACACAGGATGTACTGTGGGGTTCTGCTGGCCCTTGCAGCTCCCCTCGTCCAGCTCAGCTCAGCTTCAGCTGCCACCTGGACATCTCCCCAGTCCCACTTTTCTGCCGCTCGGCCCCAGAAGTCCACCATCCCTCAGCATTTCGAGGCAAATATTATCAGCGATCCCAAGACAAATACTTGCCTCTACGCCTTTTTCGGCACAACACAGCCCCACAAAGAATTAACTCGCATCCTCGGCCAGGGCGGCTCATACCACACCGAACGGTTCACGTTTGACTCCGGAAGAGACAGAGAAGCGGGCAAGTTGGAGCGCATCAGGGTGTTCAGCACCAATACGCGAGTTTTGAGAGACTATTCTGTCGCTCTTTGCGGTCATGGCGGACACCTGGGGACATTCCCTATCTATGACACACTCTCCCGTGAAGGGGGGGTCGAGGCAGGGGTGCTAACTTATCAGATGACTGAAGGAGATGTTCCTCCCCTTGAAGTTCGACCCATTTTTCAATCGGGCGATCCGAACAATAGGGTTGACCTCGTCTTTTTCGGTGACGGCTGTAAGTTCTTCAAACAACTTCTGTTATCCCCTGTAACGTACGGATCCCACGCCCTGACCATATGTCAGACACGGAATCTGAAAAATCAAAATTTTTCGATGATGCAACCCGCTTAGCGGGCGAGATCTCTCAGAATCAGACTTTTTATTCCGTAAAACCACTCTTGAACTTTTGGGCCGCCTTTACACCCAGCGCTGAGGTAAGTATGAATGTCCAAACTGCACTCCAAGCCCACCTTTCCTCCTATGATCTCATCCAAACAAATGATTGTCGCTCATGTTTCGTATCCAGAGCGGGATCGGTGTTGGCGGTGTTCCCAGGAAGTATGTAAGCCTTTCAAATACATATGTCCATCTGGATTCGAGACTAAACTAAACTACCCGCCGACTCTCCCAGCACCACATTCGGTTTATACAGAGATGGGACGGAGCTAAGGGGAGTTTACTACGCCAGACCTGAAGTAGCCCGCCTGGCATGTTCTTCGCTTGGTGTTCGATGCGACTATCCCATTCTATTAGGTACGTAAATACGAACTTGAAGAGGGTGCTTGGATTTCGGTAGTGTCTGAACCTTACTAATTTGGCTCCCTTTGGTTTCCAGGGAACGACCTGTACTATGGCGGTACGATCCGCGCCAATCTGGTTCACCACTGATGAGGCTGACCGATGTCTATTCATGCCCATTGTAGGGCTGGGCGGGGAGTTCACGTGAGTCAATCTATGTACTTTTGCGGGTTTCTGAGCTGCTCAGGCACTCGAGTTTACTTTGCTGTTCGCCCGTTATTGGCGCTTCTCTGACGTTTCAACTTTAAAAGGGTCATCACGCCATCTGTGAAGAATGGAGCCCTGGTACTGCGTCACGAGCTCGGCCACTCGATCGTGGAGATCGGCGAGGAATATGACGGAGGTGTCGACGGAGGTTACTTTGGTGTAGACGCTGCAACATTGCCGGAAACTATAGGATGGAGACATTGGCTGACCAATTCGCCTGCCCCAGGAAAGACGTCCAGAGTGGAACGCATGGTGATGTCGTTCCAAGCCTACCCGTGGACAATCTTGAATGCTTCCACTGTCTGGACCGGAAAGTTCATCTCTCCGGGTGAGTTAATTTCGCATATGGACTTAATTGGCGCCAGCGTGGTGGCGATCAGGCGGACGTGATGTACTTCACCTCCGGTGTTTTGCCAGTCCTCTCCCCCAACGGCAGACGTTCGGACAAGTGCGAAGGGACATATAAGCTGATGGGAATCCCTCTTATCCCAGGTGTATACCCGTCAAATTTCATTCGATTTTCGATTGCCGGAATACCCCAATCCGATCAGCTCACCGTGCGCCTCGATGGCAAGGACATTGGGTGGGCGGTAGAAGAGGGTGTTGGGGAAGACAGATACTTCTATGAGTATCTCAACGTCAAAGAAGGTGGTTTTAGTGACGGAGAACATGAGGTTCAGTTTATCTTGAACTATGATGACCCTGACAGGATCAAGGAGGGCAATGGGCCTCAGCTGTGCAGCGTTGAGGTGTTGGAGTACGGTGCCGCTCATGAGTACGTTTTTCTCAAATCCCGTTCCCGAATCTCACCGAGGTTTCGCAGGTTCAACGGCTCACTTGGCTACTATGGTGTCTTCCCTACGTAAATGAGCCTTTGTCCAACCCTGTTACACCGTTCATCTCCTCCGGCAGGTTCTCAGCTACCAACAGAACCACCTATCGACCAACCAACGAAGACTGCCTGATGCGGGACGTGGTCTCCACCGACTTTTGCAAAGTCTGCGCCGAAGAACTCTGGCTCCGCTTATTGAGAAGAATTTCAATCATTGAGAACGCCGAAAGTGATTGCAGATCTTTTGGCATAAGCCTCCTCCCTCTGGCTCAGTTCCGAATCAACGGAGCCCCGGCAGGGACAGAAGAGAGGTATGAAATCGTGTGGTCGAGGAAACGAGAAGGTAACACCCGTTGATCGCATTATACTCCATCATGATACAAAACTTTCGCAGGTCAAAAGGGCTGGATTTTCGAGGATTTTTCGAACAAAACTGAATTGGTTCTGAGTGAGTCGGACGACATAAAGCCGGGGGACACGATCGCTGTCGCAGTCCAATTTGTTACCGAGGAAGTTAGGTTGGATGAGAAGGGGTATCTGCGCGACAACGCGGAGTGGACAATCGGAAGCGAGTGCAAGAGCGATTGGATGGGTGATTAAATTTAAAACACAGGCTGTTCCACGACTTGAATCCCAATCTGCTCTCCCGTAGCGGAGGCTTCTACCATCATCCGTCCCTGAGAGAAGCCACCGGACAAGTTTGCATGCCGGAGCGGGGCGGGCCAAGCGCATGAGCACACCGGCGGACGGCAGTCACGCGCGGACCGCCCGATGACGGTCACTGTTGTACGGGCGATACCTGTCTCACACCGGGGTGGCGAAAAACGCGCGTCAAGGGTAGTGCACACGTGGAGCCACACAGACACTTTGGATTCCTTTCAGCCTTGTTCCACAGCACGTTGATTTATTACAAAGTAACCCTACCACTACCCAAGCTACTTATCAGGGAGTGTTCAGTGTGCACGGCTTTTGGAATCGAAATCCGGCGCACTAGGATCCTTCACTTCCATTGACAACGTACATTTAACCGCGGGATGAGTCCAAAGGCTGTGGGTAGCATGACTGTTGTGATTTTTCTCGAGATCTGCGAGGGGCCTTTGTCAGCGGGGGTTAATGTCCGTTGTTCGGAGTTTTCTGCATATCAGTGGCATAGCATTTCCAGCTTCGACTTTACACACTCCATCCTTTGAGGATTCCCAAGACGGTTCTCCCCTTTGTCGTAAACTCCATCTCGCGGGATGGAGAACGGCGGTTGTATGACATTGTGGCAAAAACGATCATGCATCATGTATCGATACATCATACATCATGCAATGGGTCGCCCAATCTACGCAGATGCCGCAGATGCTGTCCTGGCGCCAAGGGGCTGGTACACGGATATTCAGAAACCTGAGCTGTTGCATATGTATGTATTCCACACATCACGTCCGAACTGGCCGCCTCTCTTCGGATTAGGATTTGGGGACGGTCGGGACCGATATCGTAGGCACAGCATTGGACTAGAGATTGTGAGTTAGCACCGCTGGTGTATTCTGATGTCTTTTGGTTTTCCAAAAAAACCTGCATCTCCAGTCATCTGCAGCAGTGTTGTGTGTATTTGGAGCGCGGTTAGGGTCTACGTGGGAATAACTTTGCAACCCCCGCCGAGGTTTCCTTATTCGGCAGGTCGCCTCAAACACCAACACGCATCCTTGACGCTCTTTTCCCCTGCGCTGTTGCGTTGTCCCCGCCTTCAGGGTTTCAGGCGCTTTCGACCGCGACCGACCGCCGGTACAGTTTGCTGCCTAGCTCAGGAATTTCTACCAGAGCGTCGTGGCTTGACCTGACTGTAGATTGAGGCGATGTCGGCACCAATCTCGCCTACGTCCCACTTCTCCCTAGAAAACCATCTATGACTGTCCTGGTCTGCAGGCTATGCTGCGCGCTCAGCTTTAGTAGGAATACTCGGTTTCCGGTTCCCAATTCTGCTTCCGGTGGGCCAGGCCAGATCGGTGATGGGACCGTCCAAGGGCGGGATGTTTATTGGGACATTTTTGTGATCCACTGGTTCCGTGACTCGAATGACAGTCAGATGCACAGCTGTTGGGCAGTTCTCACATCTATTCATTCCGTGCGTGCTCAGTCGTATCCTGAATGTGACTCTCCCTCCACTGTCTCCTCGTTCTCACGCACCCCTCGTATATAAGATTCCATGCCCGTATGATTGCCCCCCATTCCCCAGTCAGCCCTTCTGACAACCCGAGTCTCGTCACTTCTTTATAAGAGGACCTATCACAACTTCCTCTTTCTTCACCTCCCCACTACACTACCACAACCCACCGCAGCTCGCTGCCACAACCAACCTCTATCACACACACCCACACCCACACCCACACAACGCACCCAGCCAGCATGCACTCCAAGCCCGCCCAGAGCAAGCCCACGAAGCCCACTGACAGTCAGGAAGAACACATCCGCAGTCTCGCTTCCTCCAATGGCTCTATCGGCTTCTGAGCGGCATTGTCCGATCGGGCCGCAGGGCTCACCCACACCACCATCACCGAGCCGCATCGGCGCACTCGCAACCAACCCTACCAAACCTCTCTACTCCCACCTGATCCTACCTTTCGACCGTGCTTTCCTCATCCATCCACACCAATCCATCACGCATTGCTTTCAGTCTCGCCACATTGTATGAATCCATATCTTGGGACATTTTACATTACGATATCTATTTATCTAGTAGGAGTTAATGCTTGATGTGATAATTCAGAACGACGCGAGGACGTTGACGAGGGACGGGCGGAGGTTGGTGCCGATAGCCTACATGTTGGAGAGCTTTACCCTGCTGTACCATCAAATAGTCGGCCGTTCCTTGTGATAGTATCGGGGCCGTCCGCGTATTTTCGTCCGTTCGGTTTGTGCGTTAGCAGATAAAATCAAGGCACTTGGTCACAGACCGCACCATCAGACCGAAAATTGGCCATCGATGGTATTGTGTGCGGCCGGTATCACCGTTTGGATATTAATGGGTACGGGGACAGGAGTAGAACGTTGACGTACTTTGAGCCAAGTGACCAAGTGTGTACATTCTTGTTCGACGGTCGTTCTCAGGGGTACTCCCGTGTGGGAATGATCTCCGCCCGGGTGTCGCGATTGTACATGGTGTGAGGTTTGGATATTTGCGATCGTGATTGAACATTGAATATCATTCAGTGTGTTCCCACTGAAGCGCAGCGCATTGAAACCGCAAGTATGTCAATTGCGGCGATCTGATGAGGGGGTCGCTTGCTACCATTGTGTTTCGTGGTGGTATCTCCGGGCCGTGCTGCATGGCTGGAGAATAGTTGCACAGGCGGCGGCGCTTGTCCTTTCGGTTCCATATTGGAGTCTGCAGGGCTGGGCGGTCAGTTTGGTAAGTAGCTGGTGGTGACCGTACGCGTCTAGATGGAAGAACTGGCCGTTCCCGACAATACAATCTAACCGGTTCGTAGGTCCCGGGCATCGATCCCCCTGTGACGCTTGCCCAACGAAGGGGTGAGAAAGGAGAGGTACATAATCCGACTAGCGCTCTTACTGGTTCAAATTGATTGTTCGTAAACATCACGTTGGGAAATTTAATCGATAAAATATCTGCCTGCCTGAAAAATGAAATGCGGCTATGTTGCCACAAAGGGCCGCACAAATGGACGGCTTGGGCGGGGACCCTGGGTCTCCTATCAATTACGAAAGGGGGGCTGGTCAGGTACACCATTCGTCACCTATCCTTGGAGGCGCCGGGATCTAACTTTGAAGAACATTATGTGGTCCTCGACCAACGTTGCGATTGTGTGGGAACCCTTGACTTGCTCGTCATTGAATATACGGTAATTTAACAAAGACTAACCGTGCTGATCATAAGGGAGGGAGAGCCAGTCAGAGGGGATCCCCGGCTTCCTGTGTGACGGATTGATCAACCAGATAGTTGACATAGATCGAGAGAAAATCAAAATCTGATCCCGTGGAGGTAAAGTCCTCGGGAGTACGGGGATTGGACAGTGCATCCCCTGGTTGTAACACCCTCTTGCGTGAGAAACTCAGGTGTATGTTGCCGGGTTCAAGTTGATGGAGGGAAATGCATCTCGCATGCCCCAGAGGTTGTTCGGTCTGCAAACAGGACGATTTGCCTCTGCCATCGATCGTACGTTGGGCGGATGAGTTGCGATCAAAAGTTCTCACGCTTGCAACGCTCTGGTCCCTTTTCGTGATATCCAGGATGTGGGCACACTAGGGTTGGCTACCGGGGTAACCAGTGCGGGGCGATGCTGTCCAGTGAGGTCTCTAAGAGCATTGGGACGAGTTGTCCGAACACATCGGCGGCGTTATTCGGTAGAGCATAGCATCGACACTGCAAATCAAGTGAATCTGATTGTTGAAACGATGAAACTCGGTTGCGAACAAAAAAGAGTCGATAACAATGCTGAGGGGGAAGCAACTTCGGCGGAGTATTGCAACGTGTTTTTGAGCCGGCGAAAACAGTCCACTATCCCCGACGCTAATTGGTGGGGATAAGCAATGTGATCGTGTTTCCGCAACCCCGGACCGGTCTGACCAGTCGGGGTGGACGCAGCCCTGGAACTGGAGAGAATGGGGGGGGCGGTCTCCCGAACCCGATGTCAAGACAACTACGCCCATTATCTCCATCGGGTTCCCGGAGGGCGGGGGGTTGAATGGTCGTGTGCGCCTAACTACGCCCAAGCTTGCGCAATTCATTTTACCTCGGAAGGAGAACAAAAGATTGCAATTCAAGCTGCAATAGAGACCCTGACGAGTTTCTGCCTCGGTTTGCAGTGACCCGGTGTCGTCGGTGTCCCCACTGACGCAGAATGGCGCTATTCTCCCACACACCTTTGATGAGGGCAATAGGCACCTGGCGTTGGGTTCGAGAAGGCCAGGGGACGTCGCCTACAGCTAGCCGGGGTTGCCTGGCATTCGAAGTGAGCGTTCCGCACTCGGATCGGCTGTATGCGCATGCGCGCCAGCAACGGCATCGTTGATTGTACAAAGGGCAGCTGTTGGTGATGCTTCAGATAGCGTCTGCCAGTCTGCACGCTGTTCGCTGTTCGCTAACAACGTGTCAGCCTGCATGAGGGTGATAGCCTCGCGCTCGCTCGGCAAAGTTGCCTTAGCCGGGGATGGCGTGTGACCGTGTGACCATCGTCACACCCACCTCATCGAGTTGGACGTCGTTGGCCGCGACGAGCAGCCCACTGAGGGTCCAACCCTGGCCGTTGTCCACCTCGCCCTCTTTCTTGACAGCTAGCCCTGGTGCTCTATCATCTACCCCCCGTATCCTCACCCCTCGCTGGCCGTAACCCACCATGGCCATGACCGCGACTGTGGAGATGTCCCCAGGTCCGTCATGGGACGAAAAGATTGTGCCAACCCTCCGCAAGCGTACGTGCACAGCGTTATCCGTGTTCATCTAGAAACCACTTCATCGACCTCTCCCCCTTCCCTGTGTTGCTTGGAAATTGATGCTTTATTGACCGCTATCCCGATGTTTGCCTTCGCCCTTTCGCGGAACATCCTTACATTCGTTCAACACGACCCGCTAGCCTGAAAGCTTACATACCTTCCCCCGCACAGGGCTCGAGACAGAGAGCAAACTGTTGGCAAAACGAATTTCCGCCGCTTCGATCACCTCGGAGGACAACAGCCCATACCCATCAGCTTACAACAACCCCGGCCAGAATACCACCATACAAACTTACTACCACCACCAACCCCGACCGAGTGCAATCCCTCGTCCCAGTATCCAGTCACGGCCCTCTGATTCAAGCAACCGGCCGACGCAATCCTCATTCACAAGAACGCGTACCTTCTCTCAACCATCTCCTTTTGACTCTGATACGGTGGACAGATCAGCAGTCTCGTCGCCCCCTACATCTCCTCCACCCCCCACGGGAGTCTCCCGTATACCTATCAAAGCAAGGACCGGCAGTGTCTCCACGAGCACCCACAGTACACCCCGGATAGATGGGCGAGTGTCGAAGGATACGTATTATGCCGCTGACGCGATTGGCCCACGGCATAAAGTCTCAGCTCTGGTTAACGAACAGCCTCCATTTCCCTCACATCGCTCAGATACTGATGCAGAGAGTGTCCGCTTCTCTTCTGAATCCGAAGAACGACCATTCGAGCATTGGTACCGAGGCGATGTATCCAGGAACGGAGGAGTAGGAGAGTTTCGTGTCGCGCGACGCAAGGAGATGTTGGACATTGCCAGCTACGGCCATTCCGCCAAGAAACAGCTGCCTTCTCGGTCCGCCTCTCGGTTTGGGGCACACACCGAACTCGTTTCACCACGCCGGAGAGCAGGCAGTATTGGTGTTGATACTAGGTCAAGCTTTTACCTGGAGGAGCCTCGTTCGAAGGACGATCTTGTGCTCGACGAAGTTCCCCCTTCGGCCATAGCTTACTCCGACCCTGAGCCAGAAGACGATCACGAATCAGACATGGACTATTACTTCAATTCCTACACAACAACGGTGTCCCCCCCTCCAGCCTCCCTTGAATCGGAACCACGACAAGTAACGATTGTATCGAGAATACCCACGCCTTCCCAGAAGCGGCCGAGTCGCGACGATGCTCAGACAACGAGATCGGTGGCTACTCCTGAGCCTATCAGAGGGAGTTCCGATTCTCCATCAACATCATCAACTGCCCCGCCCCGTACTCCCACACCGAGGGCAAGATCTCAGACTCCGACCAAAGTTATGGGAAACCCGAAACAGAAGCCAAAGAGCCCTGTTCCAGACAAGTCCCCGAGGTCGAACGGTACGGCAAAGAAGGTGAAGACAACACCCAAGACTCCACCTTCTGTCCATAGGGTCAAGAAAGGGGAGGACAGTCGACGCTCCGTAGGCGTTTATCCTGTGACCAATCTCGAGGACGCGGAGCACGCAATTCCGACATGGACTCAGCCGGTTGCGGGCTCAAACTGGGACGATGTACGAGTTCACCTTTGACCAATTTGATTGTGATGACTAACCGCCATGGGTTAGGTGGTTTTACCGGTTGTCGCTCGGAAAAAGGGTCTAGATGGGCAATACCAAACCACTGATGGAAGTCCCAAGCCACGGAAGCCAGAACCTGGGCGCCCAGAACCTGTGAGTTTCTACTCCAGACATTTGCGGGGAATCCAATTGATGACGTTTATTCAGGCTCCTGGAACGTTTGGTTACGATTACTCCAAGTACAGGCCTCCAAGAGACGGAGATCCTATGCCCAATGGCATCGAGATGGATGAGTTTGGTAACAGAAAGTCAGCCGTCGATACCAGTCCCCCTGTTGAGAAGTTGAAGGAAGACCCTCCCTCTACCGCCGCCACCATGATTGAGGACCAGCGACCGATCACGACCACGAAGCAGAATGGCTATAATCTCCGCCCCTCACCTGCTCCATCACCTCCTCCGTTTTCACATTATACACCTCAAGGTCAGCTTGAAGCAAATCCGGTCTCTTCCCAAAATCACCACCTTGTGGAAGAGGAGGAGGATCGCAGCGGTGGTTGCTGCAAGTGTGTTATCATGTAATCTTCGTTTTCCACCCCTTTGCCTTCTTGTACATGGTTCATCTTTCAATGATTCCCCAAGTGAAAAGGGCCCTCAAGGACTTTCTCCCTCCTTAATCTATCCGGATCCAGTGCTGCATGTTGTTCTTTCACCACCAACATTTCGTCATGCCCTTCTGAGGATGTATCATATCTTGGCTAGCATTCCCTTCTTCAGGTCTCCCCCATATCGAGTGTCACCGTGACCGGCCAGTCTCCCTCGATGGCACCATTCTTCGGGTGTAAATATTCTCAATCGGCGTTGTATTCGCGGTTTTAACCGCCTTCTACCCAGCTTGTCCCGGCGCGTCCCCATATCAGACGCTCGTTCCTGATACCACGTTCCTTTCTCGCCTCCCACTCTTTCCATTCGCAGCGAGCTACCCTAATGCATCATCATGATATCCTCTTTCATCGCGACCTTTTTTTCCCGGGATTTTTAGTGTTGCATCTTCATTTACCCCCCCTAATTCTGACAATGACAAACTGTCGTTCCGTCGTTCTACGGCGCCTTTGGGTACGCTCTGGCGAGCAGTGTTTATCCTCGGCCGACGAACGGCATCTCTGTTGCCCTAAAGTCTGGCAGATCAGACGTGCCCCTACCATAACCAAAATTGTCATACATGATTTTATAGTCCAGCACCGTGATGTTTGTAGGTAGACTCGCAATATGAACGATGCTTTGTGCAACATGTTCCACGTCGAAGGTCGCCTCTGGAACCATCTGTCCGTTTGGTTGCAGAGCTCCTTGTGACAGCCTGGATGACATGTTCGTGAGGGCGTTGCCTGTCGGGCCGTGAGGCTGCGCCTGAACCAAACTTCAAAATGTCACCAACCGATATCAATTTGGGTGCACGTTATCCCATGACCCCTTCCCTCCAGTGCCGTGGTTTTGGTCAAACCGGTGATAGCGTGTTTCGAGATGGTGTATGGGAAAGAGTGTGGGCGTGGGGTATGCGCAGACAAAGATCCATTGTTTATGATCCTTCCTAGACACCTTTGAGATTATGGAACGCACGCGAACGCACCGAAAAACTCACCCCCTGGGGGGTTTTGCGCCTTGAAGACTCTAAACGCCTCACGGGTGCAGATTACAGCGCTAGTCACGTTCACGTCCATCACCGTCCGGAAGGCTTCAATGGGGAGGTCTTCTATTAACGTGGATGCATGATTTGTCCCTGCGTTCTACCGGTGCATCGTCAGGGAAAGCAATAACGATCATCAACCTCCACCTTCCCGTACGTTGAATAATAGGTCCAACCGGCCTACAAGCATCGACGTCAAGCCTCACGTTAGGAAGGATTCCACACGAAGCTGCCTTACCGAGCGTCGAGACCGTTTGTTTGAACAGTTCTAACACGAACCGCTCGTCGGTGATATCTCCAGCAAGAACGAGGACCTTGGAGGTCCCCCCGCACTGGGCTTTTGTTTCTTCCAACTGATCAAGTCGCCTGGCTGTGATCACTATATCCCAGCCTGCTTTCGACAGGGCGACCGCAGTGACGCGACCGATGCCTACACAGTAGCAACTCTTGGATAAGCAGTCTACACGGTCACGTCCGGGTGATGGCTGGTACCTGAAGATGCTCCTGTGATGAGTCCTACTTTGCCCATGTTTACTGGATTAATTAATGCGTTTGGCGTTCAGCACAATAATGACCCAACCGCGAGTAAGGGTTACTGACCGATGTGGCGGAACGGAGCTGGGTAGTTGTTCTCCGGGGGCGATCGGGTCACCGATCGCTTTTAGCAGTCACTCTGCAGCTTGAGCATCGGCATAACTAACACCGACATTCCAGTCAAAGGTCATTTTGAGACGTTTACTGGAAGCTCGTATGCCGCCAGTTCCCCCAACCATATCCATTGGCAAGCGGGACTGATTCATTTCTATGGATCCAAAGGTGGTACTATCGACGCGGGATCGCAGCCACTATGGGGTCCCCGGAGCTCAAAATGTACCCGGTTTGCTACATCCGCCGGAGATCCCGGGTAATATATTCGGGAAGTCCACCATCCAGCCTATATCACCACCTCTTCCAAACAATTGCACAGCCGAAACCAAGTGGGAGACTATCACCATGTATGAAGAGTCTGGATCTTACGACGCCGGTCAGACAGTCCTGGAGGCACCACCGCTTTCGCCGAGTCTGGTAGTTGTAGACTTTGGCAGTAGTTAGATACCGCAATGCGCGCGTCCTATCGATCCCTCCGTACGAAAACCCACCATGATCGTCCGTTCCTCTGTCGTTAAACTGTCCGGGCCCGGGGGATCGTAAGCGATAACATCGGCACCCGGCTATAGGTTGAAGCATCAAACCAGCTAGGAGTAAGTCAGCCTCCCCCGCCGCTCGCTGCGCAAACAGAGGGAATTGGATCACCCTCATGGAGAGCCATGGTTGCCGTCTCCTCACGAGACTCGTCCACGTCAACATCGTTCTCCCCATCGCACTTACGGTTCGTAGGCTGTCCCCAGACGACCAAAGAGGCTGTGTGGATTGGGGCTTGGGGGATCAGGCCATTGGGAGCAGGGAGACCCAGGAGCCCAGCAACAAACGTGAGTGTCTAAGAATTGGTCCATCAACGCCTGAAAACGCGCCTGTAACACCTGCTATGCACAATGGTTGGCCACCGAAAACTGAGAATACCCCAGCAGCCATTGCAGAGGAAAGCAAGACCTCCGCAACGCCGTACCTTCCAGTAGTCTCGATGAGATCCAAAGAGAAGGCAATCCCCGGAAGAACACTGAAAGAGGTCACGTAAATTCAGTGGTCGCTCGGTAGAATAATGCGAAGAAAATGAGCGCTGTCGCCGGAACCACTCGATAATTCCAGGTGTTAATCCAGTCACTGGTGTAATGTGGAATCCGAGAGCAAATATCATAGTGGCAGCCGTGGAGGCGACCTACCGTAAAGGGAAGGCGTCGTCAGGGGCCGAGCTTGGTGCGCTGACGTCATACGCACATGTTAGGGACACGACAATCACATGCTAATCTGGTCATCGAGTCTTCGAAGTAAACCAACGAGCAAGCATATATAAGACACGCCTAAGACACTGTAGCTAGGCCAGATTTTCCTTTCCCGAATCTCCATCTCTACGACGCCGCCCTGTCTGTTCTGAGTGTCGCTATCTCAGGGTAGCTTCCAGTTTCCCGTCTCCACTTGAAACAGATTCCTTGTCCTTCAACGTTCAACCACCACCCACCACCTTTCGGGTGCATCTCCCCTATTCTAGTCATGTCTCACAAAGAGAACATCAGCTTAGAAGAGACCAACAAGCACCGAATCGCACTTGGTCTCAAGCCATTGACCGACGACAAAGTCCCGGCCGATTCGGTGGAGAGGCGAGCGGAGGACCACTATACAGAACAATGCGAGAAGGAAGCTCAAGATGGGGAGAGAAAGTGCGTTTACCCGCTCTCAGCCCTCGCCAGCTCTCTGACCCGCACCCCTTTCCACCTCTCAGAATGATCCAGAATGAATTTGCCGAGTGAGTACACAATCCGCTCCGTGACTTCCTTCTATCGCTTTCCCTTTCATGTTGTCCTCGTTGTCAAGCTGTTTCATCTTACGTGTCATTCCCATAGGCAAGAATTGAACACGAGACTCAAGCTTGCAACTCTGAGTGACATCGATCCGAATAATACGAAGGCTTTGTTGGGGGGGACCAAGAAGGAGTGGAAGCTCCCCGCGAAGAGGTCGGTGGAGATTGGGAACATGGATGATGCTTCTCAGGGCGAGTACAACGAGCGTGCGTGAACTTTGATCTTGCCCAAATTACATGCTAATGCATTCATGCGCTATAGGAGACTCGAAAGGTCCTAAAGTCGGCCACGACTTCACCGAGATGGGCGAGGGCGAAGCCCGAATCTTGAAGGACGGTCGAATCATCGATAACGAAGGTTTGTTCCTGTTTTTCATATCAGCAGAGCCACTCACTTGCGCCGATTTAGAGGATGAACACCAAAACGTCGAGATGGCGGAAGAGGACCGACAGAAGGAGAACCAGGAGCTCAACATCAAACACCACGACTACACTGTTTATGATGGGTGTGTCCAGGATGGGACATCGATGCCGCCCCCACCCCCCCCGGATAATACTGCTCGGCTCGTTCGCATCGACACCTTCGCGGCCGCACTCGCCAGACTAAACATCAACATCCCAATCGAGGACCTCATCAAGGCCATACGTGATGAGGAAGGAGCTAAGCGTGCTAAATTGGCCGCTACAGTGGCCTCCCCTGCCGATTTGTTGGAGCAGAACCGTCGCCGTCGCCGTCGTCTCATCGAGCTAACCAAAGAGGCCTTCCCTGACGGCAAGGTTCCTGATCCATTCACACTCACATAGCTCAATTTGTCTGAGGATCCCATTGCCAAAAAGGTTCCCTTCATTGTTGCCTCACGTACTACCCCAGACGCTAGCCTACATTTGCTGATGTTATCCAAATCGTAGTGTTGGCCCGACGCCGCCAGATTTGTAGTCATTGTAATTCAGGCTTGGCCCATCATGCGTCTCGCTAAGTCAGCGGATACCCTGCACTGCAGATCCAATGACCCAGAATAATTTGAGAGCGGATTCTGGATCAACATTTAGGCCTTTAAGACCAGAGACGATCAGCTGACAAGGGTTCATGAAGTATTGGACGGTTGCAGTTGCAAGACCACCAGCTCAGTCTTCATCGTGAAGCCTTACCGACCTAGGGCTATCTCGTCGAATCGTCGCGTGACACAGTGGAACAGTTTTTGGGATATGAGTATGTAGGAAGCACAACGCTCATTCGCTTAGCATTCGCCTGGTTCCCAGTGGCAAGCCAGCAATTAAATAAACGCAAGTGAGGAGATGGTAATGTGGTTAAACCATACATTCAATGATTTCTGAAGAGACCCGGGATTTGTCCAAGAGATAAATGCCCTTTAAAAGTGCAATCGGGAGGGCGTAACGGAGTCAAAGCCACCTGATCCGAACCCTGCAAAGGCAGCTCTATGGAAACGCGGGGCGCAGCCGTGTCAGTTTAGAACTGAGATTGGACTTTGAAGAAGCTCCCGTACTTCTGCAGTAAGAAGAGACGGCTTGATCCAAGACCATAATTGCATAAAAACTGGAGTCATCTGGGTCGCAACGCCACAGATAGACCACAGTTCCATTGTACCTGGACTAGTTGAAGATCTCTCATCATACGAGAGCATCCAAGTGCCTTAGTCTGGGCATCAGGCCTTCAGGTATGAGCGCTTGAATGATGAGATCTTGAGAGGGAACGGCGTCGAGAACTTGGGTGAGAGAACGCATCGGTAAAACCGGCATCTCTCCACATTTCTTCAAGCACGCCTGCGTATCAGACCGGTGGTGGAGTATATCCGGGGGTCACCTGCGGAACAGGTAGCTAGAGCGGGTAGGTGGGAGGACGGTGTGGTGGTGGGGAAGATTATGATCGTCTTCAAGTTGGCCACTGTGGGTCTCGATCATTGGTCCTTCCTCCTCTCACCTCCCCCATCCACGGCAGAAACATAAGAAATGCAGGCCGGTCAGACGCCCGTGTTCGTAATGAGTGGGTGGCTTTCAGTCAACCTCCCGCTCTCCCGTCGTGACGTTGATCTCTGCGTGCCAGACACTATGCCCGAAAGGCAATCAGGGAGAAAAGCTCAAATCTCGAACATCACCGCTGCAAAAGTGGATTACCTTACTCCTGAAAACCACGTATAGGGCTAATTTCTGGTGTGTAGACCGTTGCAGACGTGATTAGGACGTGTCTGGGTCCAAAGGCGATGTTAAAGATGATTCTCGATCCAATGGGTGGTATCTTGTGAGTTGCCGTTTACCATGTCCCTTAACCCCGTCTGCATCCCTCCGATTTCTGCCTGACACGTTTTTTTGTGTGCCTGTATCCTTTACGGTTGTTTTATCTAAATTCCTTCCAGGCTCACAAATGACGGAAATGCGATTTTACGGGAGATCGATGTCGCTCACCCCGCGGCAAAGAACATGATTGAACTCAGTAGGACTCAGGATGAAGAGTGTGGAGATGGAACGACAAGTGTCATCATTCTCGGTTCGCCGATTTCGGTTCCTGTTTCCCTCCTGCCGCTGCTGACCTTTAATCGCAGCTGGAGAAATCCTCGCTCAATCACTATCCCAACTCGAACGAGACATTCACCCCGTTGTGATTATCTCGGCATACAATAAGGCTCTTAAAGAGTCCCTAGAAATTATCAAACGGATATCTGTCCCTATCAACGTCGACAACGACGAAGAGATGCTTTCTCTCATCAAAACTTCCATCGGCACCAAGTTTGTGGTACGCTGGTCAGACCTGATGTGCAACCTTGCCCTACAGGCAGTTCGTACCGTGGCGCAAGATCCTGAACTAGACCCATCCGTTCCAGGAGTCAAGACCGTCGACATAAAACGTTATGCCCGAGTGGAGAAGGTCCCGGGCGGCGAGATCGAACAAAGCCGGGTGTTGAACGGGATTATGCTCAACAAGGACATCACACATCCGAAAATGCGACGAAGAATCGCCAAACCGCGTATCGTCCTCCTCGACTGTCCCCTCGAGTACAAAAAAGGAGAATCGCAGACAAACATCGAGATTACCAAGGACACTGACTGGTCGAGGATCCAGGAGATTGAGGAGGAGCAAGTAAAGGCGATTGTCGACAAGGTCGTGGAGTTCAAGCCGGATCTTGTCATCACCGAGAAGGGAATCTCTGATTACGCTCAGCACTTCCTGTACAAGGCGAATGTCTCGGCCATTCGTCGCGTCCGGAAGTCGGACAACAACCGCATCGCCCGTGCGATTGGTGCTACGATTGTCAACAGGGTCGAGGATCTACGAGAGTCGGACGTCGGGACTGGCTGCGGGGTCTTCTACATCGAGAAGATTGGAGACGAGTATTTCACATTTCTGGACGAGTGTGACTCTCCAAAGGCGTGCACGATCCTACTCAGAGGACCCTCGAAGGATATCTTGAACGAGATCGACAGGAATCTTGCAGATGCCATGTCCGTCGCGAGGAACGTTATTTTCAATCCCATTCTTGCCCCAGGAGGTGGTGCGACGGAGATGGCGATTAGCGTCGGGTTACAACAGAAGGCGAGGAGTGTTACTGGGGTTGAGGGCTGGCCGTTCAGGGCTGTTGCGGATGCGATGGAGGTCATACCAAGGACATTGGTTCAAAACGCGGGTGGAAATGCCATGAGGGTATTGACCGAGCTGAGGGTATGACTCCATACTCTCAAAAGATCACGCTTCGACACGTATCTGATGCGAATCGAATCCTAGGCCAAGCACGCCAACGGCGAACATTCATGGGGTATTAATGGAGACACAGGCAAGGTGGCCGATATGAAATCCTACGGCCTCTATGAATCCGCTAGCGTCAAGATCCAGATACTGAAGACAGCGATCGAGGTTGGTGGATCTCGTGTCCTTGGTTGAGTCTCGAGCTGATATACAGTTTCGTGTAGGCCGCTAGGATGTTGTTACGAGTCGACGACGTTGTCCAGGCCACGAGGAAGGATAAAGAGAGGGAGTCTGGAGGACCGCCGATACCAGAGGCGGAGTAGTCACGCACCCGTACCCATACACAATTCGTCAGACACCAATTAGAACTTTCCGCTCGGTAGTTCACTGAGCGATCGGCGGACATATTGATGAGTTGAGGGTCGGGAACTATTGATATCAAGTGAGGGGAGTAACACATGAGGCCTTGAGGCATTGCATTAAATAAGCCAGATTGAACAGAGGTAAATTATACTACTTATATGATGGGAGGCAGCCAGGTATCTACGCGGGTAAAACAAAGGACACCCTCTTCAACGATACATTTTACAACACGGCTTGCGTCATCCATGGTGCGAAGGGAACTTTCAGTGAGATCCCGAGGGAGGATCGTAGGGGGTCCTCAAGTGATCGCTGTGCAATTCATACTTCTCGCTGTCGTACATGCCACCGGGAGCGAAGGACTCTCCGGTCTGGACGTAGCCACGAGTCCCCGCCTTTGCACCCTTGCGGCGACGGAAGAGGGCGAGTGCGGCGATGACGATATATCCGAGAGCCATAACAGCGACGGCAGCGATGAGCCCGATAATGAGACCCTTGTTCTGGCCGTTTTCACCTTCGCTGAGGTCGAGGTTACCCGTCACACCAGGGTTGGAAGAAGTATTGTTGGACGAATTGGAGTCTGGGACATTCTTCTGAAGCTGCTCGGTGGGCTGACCGGCGCGGTCGATGCCACAGCGTTTGGTACACTCTTCGAGGGCAAGGGAGACGTTATCAGGGATCTGCAGAATCAAAGGGTCAGATAGTTATCTGGGATAAGACGTAAAAGGGTGCCAACTAATTCGGAAATCTTCTCGACCTCAGATGGGTCAATGGCAAGGGCAGCAGCGACAACATCAGCGGGCAAACCAAAGACTATGAGGACAAAGGAACGTGTAAGCGACCCGTCTCGGGGAAGATTTGGGGCGATACGCACATCGTTGAGCGCTAAGATGAGGAAGAAAAGAAGATGGATTAGTCAAATGAGGGAACACGCGGAAACGGGCACAGCAGGTCACACTGACACTTGGCTGAAGAGAGGGGTGAGCGACGTAGGGAAGGGAGATAATGGAGTGAGTCCTACCTGACACCTGGGAAAGAATCCCTGAAGAAGGCGACGAAGGTGACAGGTTCGCAATGCTCGTTGTACTCGAAGTGGATGGCGCCCTGAGGGAAGAGAGTGGCCTGGTTGGCCCCGACCTCGTTGAAGACGAATTGAGCGCCGTTCTCCGGGATCATACCCATGATGAGAGAGCCGTTGGTAACATAGTTAAACTCTGCCGACCTCGGATGGGTGTGAGGAGTGTTCATGCCGCATGGTCCAATGAAACCGACGGCTGTGAAACGTGAGGTGCGCGCGCGTCAGCTGTGCAGGGACAAAGGGCAAAAGTCTAGCGCGTACTGATCGAGGCGTCGTTCCCGATGGTTGCGGGCATGGTCACGGCATTGGCGGAGGAAGCGAAACCGCCTGCACCGATGGCCTCTCTGGCGGCGGGGTTCGTGAAATCGAACTTGAACGCATCATCGGGGAGGAGATTGATCCTTGCAACGTCGGTCGGGGCTTCCAAGAGTTTCGCGATGAGGTCGGAGTTATCCTGGGCGACAACGATGGAGAAAGCGACCGCGGAAAGGATGAATAGCCGTGGGATCATCGTCAGGGGGGAGGGGGAGGGTCGAGAAGACAGATGGGGGAGGCAGGGTTTAAATATCCTGCTGCAAGACGGCACAGCTCGCCATTCTGTGCGGTCACCTCGGAGTGAGCGGTTTCAGCTCTAAAGCGAGCGAGGCGATCCGCTCGGCAGATCACTCCGGTCATCGATGGCCGATCGACGGCGTTGATTCGCTAAGCAGGCTGGGGCTCGCTAGTGCTTACTTATACAAGACGAGCGCAACGCCTGACCCTCCTCTCCCAGAACGACACCCAGGATGCAAGACAAGGACGTCAACCGCGACGAAAGATGCTACACCGCAATCGCTGACCACGGCCTGTAAGTCTCCCACACCTCTCCGGGCCATCTCGACCGACACCCCCGGTCCACAGCATTGGAAACCTGAGGACCGCGGCATTGGTGAGCGACAGCCCGTCCTTTCTCCCGCCTCTTTGTTCCTAATCCCCCTCTCGCAGATCAGCTTGGACGGTTCCGGTACGCCCCACCCAGTCCCGGTCTCTGTCCAGTTCTCACCCACCCGTCCGTCCAGTCGAGTCCTATTGCGTTCCCAATTTCGACTCCCCCTCCGTCTTCGCTCGCATCCTCGACAAGGACAAGGGCGGCCACTTCTCCATCACTCCGGCCGTCAACTTTTCCACCAAGCAAAGTTACCTCCCGTCCTCGAACGTACGTACGCCCCTCTCCCCGCCCCCTAGCGCCCAACCTTTGTCCGTTTAGATCCTTCAAACCAAATTCCTCAACGAGGATGGTGTGGTCCAAGTTTCCGATTTCCTTCCACGTCAAACTTCCAACAACTCCTCCCGTCCTCTCCTGCAATGGCTAATCCGTAGGGTCGAGGTCGGTTTATATGCATTTCCCCGCATCCCCTCCCGATCACGATCTCTCCCATTCAGGTCGTTCGAGGCGTCTTCCCCCTCAGAGTCCAAGTCGCGCCCGCATTCAACTATGCTCGTGATAAACACGACACCCACGTCCTTCCAGACCGTTCCGTTCCCAGTTGTACCGACAATACACCACCTCACAAAAAGGCTATTTTTGTCTCCGAAAACCTCTCCCTCGACTTCAGGTATATCTCTGAAAGTGTAATTGACGGCGTTCCCGTTCCCGAGGTCGACATACAACTCTTGGATTTAACCAAGAAGGGCCATCTGGGTCTCTCTGCATCCGTCGACCTCAACCTCGTCGAAGGCCACGTCGTTACTTTCGTCCTCAGATCCCTCTCGCCCTCCCAAGTCAAGCGGGATCTCGACTCCCAGACCCCCGATCCAGAAAGGGACGAGGCTCTCCAGAAGGTTATGCCTAGCCCTAAAGTCGCCGAGGAGTTGGGGATCGACTACAAGAGTCTTGTGTTTAGCGCCTCCAAATTCAGAGCCCCCAACGACCCTTTGCTTACTCCCGAACTTCTTTCTGAACTCTTCACCGTGAGTGCAGCCTCACACGAGCACCATTTCCATGATACAATTCCTCATCTAGACCACGAACCAATACTGGGTAAACTGGATTCGCAGATCCACTTATACGGGATCGTGGAAGGAAGCCGTTAACAGGAGTGCTCTGGCTCTAAAGCTCCTCATTTACGAGCCTACTGGCGCCGTAGTGGCTAGTCCTACATTCTCCCTCCCGGAGTTTATCGGCGGAGGGAGGAACTGGGATTATCGAGCGTCTTGGATCCGTGATTCATCATTCACCCTTTATGCCCTCATCCGGTTGGGTTATACCTACGAGGCGAATGGTAATGGTTCCACCCCGCCCGCGACACCCGTAACTGAAGTTGCCACAGCCTATATGGACTTTATCTTTGAACGTCTCAAGCACAAGAACCCTGACGGTTCGCTTCAGATCATGTACACAATTCACGGTTGGTTGCTCCACAAACCCTTGTACATTGAAACTCAACCCGAGTTTCAGGCGAGAAACTCTTCCCAGAGGAAGAATTACTTCATCTCGACGGCCACAAAGGCTCGAAGCCAGTCAGGTCAGTCGTTTCTTATCCCATCCTTTTTACGTCATGATGTGCAAACGCTTGTGCGGCGTGTATCCGCAACAACGAACTCTCACTGCCTGCAATTTCCCTCGAATTCAACGGTTACGTTGACGCTAACCGTGAAACCCGCAGGATCGGCAATGGCGCGATCGATCACATCCAATTGGTAAATGTCCCAGAACGACCTGGATGCATGCTGACGGTCTCTCCCGTTGACCATCTCAGGACATCTACGGTGAACTGTAAATGCCACCTTCCGCTCGCCCCTTGCCGGTAAGTGTGTTCAGCGATCTTTCCTATATTACACCTGTTGACATTTTGATCAATTCCAGGCTCGCTGATGTTGTCTCTGTCCTTAGGATGGATTGTATATACCTGAGCCAGAAGTTCGGAAGACCCTTAGTACGTTGGTCCACTTCTTTGTTTAGTTTCTGTCAGCACCGCTTATGTCCCCCTGCCAGTCCTATGATACGTGGTGAGGAAGGGCAACCGTGTTCCTGGTTTGATGTAGATCGCTCATTCTTATTCCTGACGATCCTTATTCACAGGGTGGCAGTGCGAGAACTGTAAGTGATGTCAGAATTTCGTTTGTCCTCCAGTGGATCATGACACTTTGCACAGGGTAGATTGTGAGGCTGCCTCGTTGTGGTCGCTTTTCTGCGTATCTTACAGAGACATTTTAGATGTCGTGAAGATTTGTAATGAACCAGACCTGCAAGTTCCCAACGATGTGCTGGCGTTTAGTTACTGACTTCCGCACTCTCCCCTCCCCACAGGTCCATTTGGTGAGTGTCCAAGTCGAACATCACCCCTCATTGTCAAGATTTAATTGGACGGGCCTCGCGCTGAATGCCCCGCGGGTGTTTTAGGGAGGTTCGCAACAAACACAGACACTTCACCGTCAGTATTTCCTCCACCTTTTCTACAATTGTTGGTAGCTAAATGTGACTTGATTTAATGGTTTCCTTGGACTATAGTATTCCAAGGTAAGCAGCAAACGCCGAATTAAATCCTGTGCTAAACTCGCCCGCTTCTTAGATCATGCTATGGTTCGTTTATCTCGAGCGTGCTCAGACTCGTCGGTGGAAACTTACGATCACTTCCGTTACAAATTGTACTCAGGGTCGCCCTCGACCGAGGTCCGCTACTTTTGCCATCTCCAACCTACACCGTCCCTTATCTATTCTCCTGTTCTGCAACCTAGGCTTACGACTCGCCGACAAGCGTTCCCTCCCCTGCCCGCACAGGAACGAATGGATCACGGCGAGGGATGAACTCTACGAACAAATTATGCACAAGGCATGGAACAAGGACCTACAGATCTTCGGGCAGTCGTACGAGGAGACGGATGTACTGGACTCGAGCGTCATGATCATGCCGCTTGTGTTCTTCATGAACCCATCTGATCCGAGGTTCTTGAGCACTCTTAAGGCAGTGTTAAAGAGTCCTGAGAGAGGAGGGTTGACATCGAACGTGAGTTCCTTCCGATATTCGACTAAACTCTAGTTACTCATCAAGCGCCTATTTTAGAACCTCGTGTATCGATACGACGTCAACAAGGCCGACGACGGTGTTGGAGGTGAGGAGGGCACGTTCTGCTTGTGTACCTTGTGGTACGTGTCATGCCTGCTCCCCACGCACCTAATTACATCTTCCTCATCACCCGACATTTGATCAACAGGGCCATCGAAGCGTTAACCCGTGCCGGAGAGTACGACAAATCAATGTTGGCAAAGGCCGTGACGATGTTCGAGGACTTCTTGCAATACACGAATCACGTCGGCTTGTGCACGGAGGAGATCTCGACTTCGGGTGAGGGGCTGGGGAATGCCGTCCAGGGCTTCACGTAAGTCCATATCCTATCGCGGGCCTCGGTTTTGATCCCGACCCGATGATAGCCATGTCACGCTCATATCCACCGCGTACAACCTGTCGAGGACTATGTCCAAGTACAAGTTCTAAACGAAAGAAGGGTTCGAAAGGGGCCGCACGATAAGAACTCTCGGAGTTCTTTGTCCCCACATTCCAGGCGTCATTGGATGGAATGCAGTGGTTGGCAGAAAAGGTAGAATCGACGGCTAGGTTTTAAATGAACCAAACATAAATTTGTACTTGTATCACATCTTTGTGTCAACGAAACACCATGAATTCAAATTTGCAAGTAACGGCGTTTTTTCGCACAAGCTCAGGCACTAGGAGAATAAGACCACGGTACGTTGTACTGCTGTTCGCAGTATCTACTGTACAGTTTAGAGAAATAAAAAACCCCAACGCGACGACCACGAGGTCGAAGGAGAAATCAAACACCCCTTGTCTACGAACTGGCGCCAAACTGAAAAACTGCGGAATCCTCTATGTATAATTCGTCGACAAGTTCTTGAATGGCGTGAAGATCAACCACCGTGGCTAGGGGAGTCAAGGGCGGGTGTCAAATGAACCGTTTTCGCCACGTCAGGGACATGATGAACTTACACTTATCCCAGTCGCACGACTTGCAACTGGAAATTTCCAACCTCTTCAACCTTCCAACGCCAAACGTCAGCCCCGCATCTCGACGGTTCTCTATGCAATGCTTGAGCAGGCGGTGGAAAGGAACGGCTGCATCTTCCGTACGCCCTTCTAGATCCACGCCAACCAGTCTAAGGTATTTCAGGTTAGGTAGCTGAGGCATCGCGAGACTAAACCCAGAACTGTGAGCGTCCCAAGTGGGAAGTAATGCGAGCGCCTCCACGACGCCACTAGACACATGGTCACCTAACGCCTCGATCTCTCCCAAGGTAGGGGAGAGGACCTCAAAGAGCCTCACGGCATCCCACGACCACCCGGGTTTGAACCGTCCCCCTCCCCGGATAGAAAGTTTTTCGACGGTTTCCAGAGGAAGGGCTGCACTGCACACGGCGTGGATGTTCAACTTCTGCCAAAGGATTGTTCCTGCATGTTGTGGCTGGTGCCCCTGAATGATTTCAATGACGGAGAAGGGTTCGATAGTGTCGTCTAGGGAATTAAAACTCCTGACGATGATAGAGGAATTCTTCAACTCGACGTCTACCCTGGGGATGGTGGTCCTCTGGGCGTGAAATTCTCGAAGGAACGACCCCCCCAAGTCAAGCTCCCCAAACACATCGGTTATTAGGACGAGGTTGAGACGCTCGAGCGTCCGGGGGGAATTAAGATATTGCAAGAGTTTGATACCATCAAGGAGCATCCCAGACACTCCAAGGGTGCGGA
>Ga0307517_10002869_pt1 | contig 27330 bp, 32 predicted proteins | sample 23_EM_MG_FD_194515 | JGI IMG/M metagenome (GOLD analysis project Ga0307517, IMG submission 194515) | Populus trichocarpa ectomycorrhiza microbial communities from riparian zone in the Pacific Northwest, United States - 23_EM | ecosystem: Host-associated > Plants > Roots > Unclassified | place... | reverse complement strand
ATACATCGAGGCAATTGCTACATATTCCCCGCGGGGTACCCCAGTCGACTATCGAACACACGCTATGCCGATGCCCTCGCCCAACCTGTTACAACAACTTCATGACCTCGATAGGTCGTCGCCCGAGTTCCCCAATCAACTCACCGACATCCTTCTTGGGGAGGTCTGGGTGCGTTGTCTTCAGGGCCTACCACGCGAAGGTTTCAGGCCGTTCGTCAAATATTTGGATACCGTTCGTCCGCGGATCGCGCCTACCTACTCTCCCCTAAACACCATTACAGGTCCTCAACAGCCTCGATCCTACCAGCTATGCTTTTTGTCGCTGTCTGTTTGAACTTCGGAGAATTTGTGGTACCCACAAGATCCTGCCAATATCCCATGTACTCTCGGATGCTTTCTTGGACATTGGTGACCGGCCGATCGCCTCTGAGACTTTGGCTAATACGCACACGGGGACCCTCAAGGACCTGCAAGTTTGCGCCAAAAGGCTGCGGGTGTATTCCACAGAAGAGCCGGATAAAGTTGAGGTATTGTGTTTTTGCCATTTTCTCCCGAGTTACCGACCTCCAACGCACCCTACAGCTGTTCTATCAGGAAGCTATTGTGTGGAAGCGCATGAATCACCCCAACATCGTCCCCTTCCGCGGGGTTACTCTCGAACCTCATCAGCTCGTTTCGGACCGGATGGAGGGTGGAAATCTGATAGAATATATCAACGGGCGTCCCGGGGTAAACCGACTTGGTCTTGTGAGTGTCCCTGTGGCTGCGCTGGTGAAATCCCGAAGTTCACACTTGTTCGTTGTTCACCAGCTATGCGACGTCGCTGAGGGTCTAAACCACCTTCACTCCCGCAGCGTGGTTCATGGGAATATAACAGGGGTGCGTATTTGGAGACTCGCTAGCGACATAGCTAACGTGAGACGTAGGGGAATATACTGGTGGATCATCTTGGTCGGGCGCGGATAACCAATTTTGTCCTCGCTGAATTCAGTCACATCCAGAGCTCCCTTCGCCGTGTCATGAAGACCCGTGACTACAGTACACGGTGGACAGCACCAGAGGTCCTTGACGAGAAGGGGCCACCTACCAAGGAAGCAGACATCTTCTCCTTCGGTATGGTGATGTATGAGGTGTGTCACATGCATGTACCGCACAGTGATCCCCTATCAACTTGACGATTATTTCAACAAAGGTCTTTGCTGGGGTGATTCCATTCAACCAGTTTCCTTCGTTCACATCAATGGTCAAAATAATGCACGGGGAGCGTCCGCTACGGCCGATCAATTCAACTCTCAGCAACAACATGTGGGCGTTGATGGAAATGTGTTGGGATCAGGATCCCCGATCGCGCCCAACGACTGGGGAGGTGCTTCAAGACTTGGTTTCAGGCCTATTCCGGAGTCTTCGCCAATTCGCCGGGCCCTCGGCTGAATTTCAAGTTGCCCTCAGTCAGTTCTACGATAGCACAGAATGGAAGAGTTATGTGAGCCACCTGTGTGGCTCCGAGCTCAAGGAGTTCATCAACCTCCTGGATGACGTAAGACGACTCCTTAATTCCTCCTTCTGTCCGAATCCTGGTCATGACTTGTCGTCCAGGTATTGTGCATCAAGGGACTAGCCGAGGAGCTAGTACAGCAAACGCTACACAATCTACAGGAGGTGTTCGATGATTTGACCGTACATCCCGAGTTCGGCATAGTTCGCCGTAGATTTCCCAGGTTAACCACCGACCCATACGTTGTGAGTAACCGCGCTAAAGTATGGAAGGGGCGGTTGAACATTGGGGATGCGGGCGATCACCCACTCGAGGCGTGTCTCAAGGTGATCAAAACTAGGAAAGTTCACAAGGTGAGCATGAGCGTTCGAAATTTCACCCTTGACTATGGTGACATGTTGGCTAACGTCCTTCAGGGATTCCGTGGGGAAGTAGCGGCATGGACAAAGTTGGATCATCCAAACATCCTCCCTTGTCTTGGTTTGACGGTTCACCCTGTCCAAATTATGACCGAATGGATGTCAAACGGCCAAGCCATAGAATATGTGCAGGTTCATAAGAGTGCTGATCGTGTTCGTCTGGTGAGTTCCCTAGCATTCGTTACTCGGGAAAGTGAATTTTAATACCCCCTTATCACGCAGTTGATTGATGTTGCTCGGGGACTGGATTATCTCCATTCGCGCGAGGGAGTGCACGGGAACTTGAAACAGGTTGGTAATCCTCTCGACCATATGCCTTGGGATGACCCAATCCCGGCGTCCGTCTAGCAAAACATCCTCGTGGATTCCGCGGGTCGGGCGCGCCTCTCGGACATTGGGCTTGCTACCCTCCACACACCCAATGATGGATCACAGTCTAATTGGGCGGACGTCGGTGCCGATGGTTACCGGTGGGTAGCACCGGAGATTTTCAAGTGTGACAAGCTTTCCAAACAATCCGATATGTTTTCTTATGGGTTTGTCGCGGCTGAGGTGGGTTGCCCCGATCATCATCTTACATTGATCGTAGCCAACGGTTCCTAGATATTCGTTGGGGAAGTTGCATGGAAAGGGATTGATGCAATGGTAGTGAAGTCCAAGATCGCTGGAGGCGAACGTCCAGGACGACCAGAGTGCGAAAAGAAGCGCCCCCTGACCATAGGGTTGTGGAGGATGTTTGCCAAGTGTTGGGAGGCGGAGCCAGGGAGCCGTATTTCGGCTTCGGAAGTGCTCAGCTTTTTGCTATATCTGTGGGTCATGTTTTCGCTTACGTGATTGCTTTCTATTAATCCGCAGTACGACCCAAGCCCGCAGCCAGCCTCAGGTGCCTCATACAATCTAGAGAGAGTCACCGCGGTAGGACAAGCCCAGGCTGGTCAGCAACAGATTGACGAGCTGCACGAGGAAAGTTGCCAACCATTCTCTACAATACTCTCCGGACCAACCGGCGGTTACAGATGTTGGAAACGAACATGATATCCCGCAGAGAGCGGCCTAAATTCCTTAACCAGCTGTGCAAGATGTGTGACCTCCAACGCAGCCTCCCCAGTTCGATGGTTATTCCATCAATCGATAATATATCCGTCGCCCCTGCGTGCGGTGGGGGTTCTGCGGAAGTGTTCCAGGGTAAATATAGGGGTCGCCAAGTCGCCATCAAGGTCATGCGAGTCTATGTTTCCGGCAATCGCGGCCTTGACCGAAGTGTAGGTGTTTCATTTAACGCGCTTCATGGGAAACTGTCCTTGACCACACCACCCACAGAGGTTCTGCAGAGAGGCCATCGCCTGGAGGCACCTGCGGCACACGAATGTTCTGCCATTACTCGGCGTGACGCTGGAACAAAACAGGTTTGCATTTGTGTCGGAATGGATGGATAATGGCAACATCAACGGCTTCATTCGGGGGCGCAAAGATGTAAATCGTGTCCAACTCGTGCGTTGCCACGTAGTCCCCTTGCGGATCAGTTAGTAACCGACTCGGTTTCCGCAGTTGGTAGACGTCGCGCATGGACTCGAGTATCTCCACAGCCTCAATTTCGTCCACGGGGACTTGAAGGGGGTCAGTCACTCCGGTTCGCGTTCTCTCCGACCGCCCACTGACCCAAGTGAATAGGCAAATATCCTGATCAAAAATGACCATCGTGCTTGCCTCGCGGATTTTGGGCATTCAACTATCGTTTACGTGGCATCTCGCCTTTCTGCCGATGTGATCTCCGTGTCTTCCGAGGCCTCCGAGGTCTCTATCGGCTCTAAGATGACCCTCATGGGCTATGAGTCCGGAGGAACTTTCGAGTGGATGAGCCCAGAATTACTAGATCCAGAGAAGTTCGGGATGAAAGATTACAGGCCAACGAAGCAATCCGACTGCTATGCCCTTGGGATGGTTGTATATGAGGTTTGTGGTCTCTCGGTCGCGGTTGGGCTTTTGTGGTGACGAAGTGCCATCAGGTCCTGTGCGGCAAAACGCCATATTTTGGCCACGAGGGTAATGCGATATTGGCGATAGTTAAAGGCGTGAGACCGGGTAAACCACCCGCAGCGGCAACCCTTGGATTCACGGACGACTTGTGGTGGATGGTCGAGTGCTGCTGGATGACGGATTGTGGGTTACGGCCAGATGTGAAGACAGTGCTCTCTCATCTGACCTACGCGGCTTCAGCTTGGGAAAGGGGGTAACGGTTGGGAGGTCCTATACTAATTTACTACTGTGTACCAGCGTCCAGGCAGAACAATATGGCCGGTGTTTCTCGTGTATAGTAGGGTCCTTACAGAAATGCGGTTTGGGCGAGATGCACGGAAAATGGTTTTCGGAGTCCCTTGCCATAAGTACCCTCCAACGCAAATTGAACGCATTTGTTGGGAGTACACAGCTCTTTACATAACATTGAGTACTGGCGGGTAGGCAGTTTCCGGTTTGAAGAGGAATGATTCAACCACATATTACGTGCCTGTCCTTCCTGGAAATGGCTCGTTTCATTCTTAGTTAACTGCCCTGTGCCCATAGTAGTTGTCTATTACACATTCTTTGGTCATCTATTTATGGTGGTTACAACAGCTGAAATACCTAACAGGCGAATATAATGTCCCAACTTACTTATCATCTTGTTGTCCTCAAGTATGGGAGACGTCCGGTCGCGGACCCAATCCACGACTCGCGGTTGGAGGGGTTGCCGTAATGAGGGGTTGAGGGCGACGATTGGAAATCCCAACCCCCGCACGCGCGAGTCGGTATCTGTATACTGCGGGGCGAGATTACTCTGTGATCGGGAGTCAGAATGTCCGGAATGATCGAATGTGAGCTGGTGCTCGCCAGGTGTTGGGTTGAAGGAGCGGGAGGATGCGGGAGGATGTGCTGGTGGGACCAGCCAGAGTTATATCAGGAGCCTGGTCTTCGGAGGCTGCGGGAGGATCCGGGAATGGAGCCAATTGGAGGTCAACTGTTAATCTGGGGTCGATAAGCCGGCGTTCCCAATCGTGGATTTCTTCCGCAGTGGTGCCACGTTGCTGGAAACGTGGGCTTGTGTTGGACGCCCAGCGCCTCGATAACGGGCCCCAAGGCGTTTACCTGTTGTCCGGCATCTCGACGTCACGGTATTTGCCGGTTCGTGCGTCGAGCGCGGGTAGGCTATCTCATTAATCCCCTCGCTCTTTATATAGTCTGTGAGGCCAGGGATTCGCGATTTAAGGATCCGTCGCGAATTTTCGCAGGTGGGGGCCTGTGAGAGCGAGTTACATATGACGGTCGGGGGCCAGGGCTCCTACAGGACTCCGGCATTGTCTGCCACGCTGCAGGCACCAAATCAACTAAACCCGAAATGCGTATGGGCGCCACTGGGATCGAGGACTAATTCATGAATCCTTGGAAACGTGTAAATGAAGATTCACACAGTCAAGCCTTAAAATTTCAGGTTTCAAACGTTACAGGTTACGTCCAACCCCCCCGGAACTGACCGTAAGTGAATGCGCGGCCCCCAGTAAGAGGATGTAACCACCAACGATACTTCGGATCTTCTTATGAAAGCTGTCTGAATTTTGACAAGTATTTTACATACACAATCACTTGGTGTGATTTTGAAATTGGCCCCAGTACGTGCGGACGCAAGTGGGCTCGGATCACCGAACATCAACGGAGCGGGCGAGGGCCGCTTTCGTGGGCAAACCCCCACGAGCTTACCTGTAGCCTAAAGCATGTAGCTCATGGGATCCTCCAAACACCTCGTACCTATCTAAGGATATTGCTAGCTCAAGGTATCCATCGGAGTCTCCCGGGGAAGTCACTAACGGCATGAAGGCGAGATGCACGTGTCGGTTTGAATGTTCGGGTGATGAATCGGTGATGCACAGCCCTACGCCATTACTGTATACAATGCACGAAGGGCGTGCAAATACATACCCTATGGACGTTGGACTCCACCCCAACGGAGGATACCGCTAATGCCTTCACCCGACCCCTCGCAACGACTCCGGTCCCTCGACCAGTCCTCATCTCGGTTCCCCAATGAGCTAACAAACCTCCTCCACGACCAAGGGTACAAAGACGGTCTGAAGAGCCTTCGAGATGAGGATTCATTGCGGCTGATTGAATATCTTGATAATGTACGTTCCCAGGCCGCCTCTACCAGCCCGTTGCCGAAGTTAGCCTAGGTCCTTGTCAATCCTCACCTTCTCCACCCCACCAGTCCTGCGTATCGGGAGTGTCTGCGCGAACTTAGGGCGATGTGTGGTAACTGGAAGATGTTACCGGGACGTTACATGCTTCCCACTTCTCAATTGAACATAATCGAACGGCCAATCGCATCGAGAGGTACATGCGATGCATACCAAGGGACCCTTAACGGTTCGAAAGTCTGCGTCAAACGACTCCGGATTTATTCCGTAGAGGGACCAAGAGATGTCAAGCGTGTGTGTAACCGACTCCACCATCCTTCCACTGTTTGCCACTGATGACACGTACAACAGGCATTTTTCCAGGAAGCGATAGTGTGGAAACGTTTGGAGCACCCAAACATCGTCCCTCTCCTGGGTGTTACTGTTACTCCATACCAAACCGTTTCGGTTTGGATATCCGGCGGAGAGCTCTCAGAGTATATTGGTCTACACCCATCCGTCGATCGACTCGGTCTTGTAGGTTGCCCAATATACCGCGCGGGATCTTATATTTACTGATCCACTCGACAGATTCTAGATGTTGCGAGCGGCCTGAGTTACCTTCACTCTCATAGTGTGGTACATGGTGATCTCAAGGGGGTGCGTAGGTTACAAAGGGTCCTCCGAACCTGCTGACGCGTGTATTAGCCAAGCATTCTCGTGGATGATACGGGTTGTGCGCGCCTGACCGATTTCGGTCTCTCCAGTGTCGTTTCAGACCCGGGGTGTGCTGCGTCCGTCACCGACGACCACGCTGTGCGCTGGGCTGCACCTGAGATTTTGGACACTGAACGGCCGGTTTGCACTGAATCGGACGTCTATTCGCTTGCGATGGTTATCGTTGAGGTGCGGCTCCATAATCTTGCCTCTAATGGTATTCACAGCTCACCGGCAACAGGCTTTCACCGGAAAGGCACCATTCCCCAACACCCCCCCTATTACGGTTGCTGTCGATGTTTTGTCAGGGAACCGACCCGAACGACCAATGCACCCCAGTTTCACTGATGATCTTTGGGATCTCACCAAAAGCTGCTGGGCTCATGACCCCGGCCAGCGCCCAGCAATTTCGGAAATTGTTGTTCGTTTGCGAACTACCCCCGCTCCTCAACCTGATCGTGGTGTGGCGCTGGATGGTACGACCTTGGGGAGCGTTCGACAGTCATCTGGTGAGCTCTCTTCAATTCTTCCTGACAGGATGATGCTTAGTGAGGGTGGGAGATTCATGTTACCAATCGCCCCGGCCGATGGCCGAGTCTTACCAACCTCAGCGGTCTTGGAAGCTCGGCAGGACCTCCCGATCTGCTACCGGAAAAGGTCCGGCCCACGACGCCGGGTCGGGAGGGGGTGAAAAAACAGTAGACGTGGGACACAAGTCTTCCAGCACGCCGAGTTCACCACGAAGGAAGGGCGGCTGGTTCCAAAAACACAAAGCCAATCCCACGCTCAACCGTTACGATCGTCCCGACGGTCCACCGGAGAAACAAGGTATGAGCGTGGTGGATGTGCGGGATGGGATTTCTGGTCTTAATTGCTGCACCGGCCGCGGAAGCGGTCCAAACAGGTGACGGCGTGCCTTCCACCTCAAGTCAGGCTAAAAACCACTCTGCGCCCTTCAAACGGGTGTTTACGCAGTGTACAGGCATTGCTATGGACTGCATTCTTCAACTACTAAAACTTTTCTCAGTACCACATTTCTCCTCATGCATGCCCAGCTCCGCAGAGCGCAGGTGATTCCCTCCTTACAGGCGACGATACACGAGGAACGGTTATCAAAGAGCAAGCGGTTCGGCTTATCCATTATGGGCTGATTCTAGCTTGTTTTTGTAGCTATAGAGGTCTCGGAATCTTCACGAAATAGAGCTAGTGTGCCTGCGCAAATGTTGGAATGACAGAGCATAGCAGTCAAAAACTGAATACAAAGTTGAAAGCTTCCATTGACCAGAAAACGACACCTGGATGATCGAAACTGAGAATGAAGGCTAGTGCTGTCCGAAGAGATATCTTGGGCGATTCGAAGGCGGATACTCCCATGAAGACTCGGGATTGCGGGGGCTTGGGGCGGCGTCGCTGGTGTAACGTGTATCTATGGGAATGATGGGCGGCGACGTGGTGGCGACTGGAGTCATGGAGATTCATCAGGGAAATCATCGGGCCTTTTCAATGGGGGGCACAGAGGTCGGGCTCCATGGGTGTGGTCGCAGTCCTGTTCGAGGTGGTTGTTGTTCAGTAGGTTGGGGACAGAAATTGAACCTTCCAATCGACCTCACCAACACCATCCGTAGAACACGTTGGGGCCTCGCTGTAGCGTTCCACCCGCTGCCCTCAGAGCTCGATATCTTCCTGGATCTCCGTATCAATACTGTTGCCTCCAATGAAACGGGAATAGAGGCACCGCCTCGCGTCGTACGGCCAGTGTTGAAGGTGAGTTTGGGTGAGTATCTCCGCGAGGTGAGATAACTAGTTTCGTGATGATGGTTTCAGTGTCTCCAGCCCTAAATGCCGTAGGAGTGAATTTGGACGTGCTCTGAAATGGGCGGACTTCAGGGTACAACCCTGAAGTGGACGGAGGTATGAAGGTAGGGAGTAGACCAAGCTGGATTCCGCCCCTTATTAATGACCTCGTCCACCAGTAAGCCGGTATGCACCACGCCCCTGACATGCTCCTGATTTACCGCGTGGCTAGCAGTACATTGATACTATATTCAGGATGGCCATAACGTGCTGCTGTGTCAGACGAGCCAGCGGGGTCGTTGGGAAGGCCTCCTTAATCCTACACGAGTTGCCAGCGGCCCGCTCCGGGCCCGACTGCCAGGTGACACCGGTGAAGGCCCGTATTGAATGACAGGGTCGGGGGATTCCCAGCTTCCGACGTTCTCACGCCGAATCCCTCCGTATTGCCGATATCGTCTTTCTTCTCTTTCTCTCATCATCTGGGTCTCGAGGATTTAGATTTGCTGACCTCCGGACTCTTGAGGTCGGCCAACGCCAATGATTCCGGCGGTGGCGGTCATGTCCCGATCACACCGCCACCGGCGGAGCCCTCGTTAGGCGTTGACGCGAGCACGTGGCGGAAGTATTTGTGAGCATCTTTGTAACACCCAACGCCACTCGCCGTCCGTGCATCCTGGCGCCATGACTGAGCCGACCGACAATTCAACGTTTCACAATCGAACCCAACTAGAACCTAGGATCCAGAAGTTCCTAAACAGCCCCCGGTCGGTCGCGCGTCTCCGAAAAATGGCCGGATCTTTGTTTGCAGAAGAAGACCTCCTGCGACTCGTTCAAGCCTCGACGCCAGAGGATCAGGAAAGGTTCGTGGAGAAAGTCGATGAGGTACGTTGTTTCGCTTGTCTGTGGATTGTTCTCAATGTCCCCCCCCCTCGTTTCGAAAGCTGTATCCAACCCTAGATGCGCGATGCGCCAAGTTGTTGACCGTGCTTACAGAAATCTGCAGCGTGGTCAACCGAATACCTACTTCGACCGTGATCTCCGAAGGACTCGCAGAGGTTCAACCCGTCGCAGTCGCCTCCGGGGGATTGACGGACATCCGGCTAGGAGAGCATGACAACGGGCAGGTGGCCATCAAAGCGTTTCGCCTGTGTTCCGATCCAGACACTAAAGAGGTAAAGAAGGTACGCATTTAATATCCAGTACGTGCAAGAGGAGTTTACTAAGACAAATTTGCAGATACTGTGGAAACGAGTGGTAATATGGAAGAGGCTCAGTCATCCAAACATTGCGAGGTTTCGGGGCGTGAATACCATAACGGAACCTTTTCGACTGGCGCTAGTCTACGATTGGGCTGAGAACGGAAACATCCTCCGGTATACGGCGTCCCACCCCGATGTGTCCCGGTCGGCCTTGGTACCGATCTTTTTCCCGGGTGACGTCAACCATCTAATTCTCTTTTGGGTGACAGTTGTTACAGGTTGCAAACGGTCTAAAGTACCTTCACTCTTTCGGCGTGCCCCACGGGAATCTCAAAGGGGTACGTCACACCGCACCCGATTGGACCAATCATCCCGGTTGTCGATCCCTTCCGAACAAGCTTACCGATTTTGATCCCGTAGGCGAACGTTCTGGTCGATGCGTTCGGGTGCGTTCGGCTGACGGATTACGGGTTTGCCCCCATCAATTTTAGCATCCACCTCACCGCAGCTGAACCTGCTGGTGGGAACGTGAGGTGGCTCGCTCCAGAGATCATTAAGCCAGCTCATGACGCGACCGTTATGATCATGGAGTCCGAACCTGCCGACGTGTTCGCTTTTTCGATGTTGGTCATCGAGGTCTTCACTGGCGAGCGCCCTTTCGACAAACAGGGTAATCCGGGAGCTGCGAGAGGGATAGTTGAAGGAGGTCGGCCTACGTTGCCGGAGAACGCCGAGGAGGTCGGTCTCACCCCCCAGGTGTGGGAGTTCCTCCAGAAGTGTTGGGACGAGGATCCTACGAAGCGACCGACGATAGACAAGGTTGTGAAGAAGTGGAAGAGTCTCACGAGTAAGCACCTCTTATCTTTTATATACATCGCGAACCCACCGACGTGATGCGTGACGATGTGCAGATACCCGAACCACAGAACCGTTATGGAGGAAGTTGCTCCCTGGATTGGGCCGATCTAGGGATTAGATCCCGCGCGCATATAGTCTCACCTACCGGGGCACACTGTGAGCCGACTTTCGCTCACAGCGTTTTTAATACCCTTCGTTTCTCTCGCTTTTCCACTCTTTCCTTATCATCTGGCCCAGCCGCCATGCGAGCGTCGGCGGCGGCGCCTTCTTACGAGCGTTCACCGTGTTCGTGGCGCGACCGGTCTAACCGGGCGAACGCATGCGACAAACACGGAAGTCTGCCACTTATACATAACTTTCTCGGGCCTGGCGTCCGGAGGACCCACTACAACACTCCTACCCTCAGAATACCCTATGTCTGTACTTCTGGATACATGTATGACGACCTATTACGCACAGTACGGATGATCGATTAATGAAATGTAAAATAGCTAGAATAAGAGGGTGGTTTATGAGAGCAGGAGTAACTCAACTTTGTGGGGCCTCCGACATATCACTACTCGGGTGACTGTCCAGCTGCGGCTTCGCGATTCCAGGTGGGTGGGTTGGGAAGGTCTTCTGGGTCTGGGCTCAGGTCATCAACGGCTTGTCGTGTGACGGACCGTTGGCCGGGAAGCCGGGGATAATGCAGATGACCGGGTTCGGTCCCGTGGTCGATGGTACTCTCGCTGCATATCACGCTCGCAGGACCGATGAGAGTGGTACTTATGTGATACCGGGCCCTGATGCTAATCCTGGAAAACACATCAATTCCGCCTCATCTAAATACCCTACAAATATGAATATGAAGTCTAGCATGGTTCCGGAACATGGCCATAGGACTGCATTCGAATCATGGTGATGGAGGTTCGTGTGAAGTGGGCTCGGCAGTCCCTGTAGGAGGTTTCCTGACCCGCAGAAACTTCCCCAGGGCTCTGGCAACCGCCCAAAGTGGCTTCCATCCCCACAGCGATGACATCCCGTTCCTTCGCGTTCTTGGTCTTTCAACACGAACAGGGGTATCAATAATTTGTTCGCGGTTGCGGCGACCGATGGGGGGGAACGGCATTGGTACCGAAAACCTCTTTCTGGAAGCTGTCGACCTCGGTGTAATTGGGCTGGGCAGCGTTTGTGAACGGTTCTTCCCGAGCTTCGTCAACTTTGAAGCAGTTCTGAGTGGGGTAGGAGGGGCTGGAGACGATCGGTGGCTACGGCCTACGAGGGTCGGAAACGGGTTGCAATGGTAAGCGTTGCTCGACTCATCGATAGAGTACTTACCTCCCACTCCCCCAGTTGACGTCACCGTGGGCGGATCCCTAGGAGTATCCTCGATAACGTTCGGGGTCCGTGTTATTTGGGCATCTATGAATATCCCCCTTCAACCTATGTCGCCGATCAAGAAAGTAAGTTGGTTACCTCGTTCATCCTCCGCGGCCTGTTGGATGCTCGACACCGACAGCTGGTTGTATACGGTGCGTACGTCCCATCGCGCATCCCGTCTCTCGCTCCAACATACTGTGATCATGTTCCATATCTGGTCCTGTAACCATCGAGAGTCCGCCGGGCGGGATGGTCGATCGCCGCTCACGACGTGGAAAATGATGATACCGTCTCGAGCATTCCCGTATGGCAGGATCTCCGTAAGGGTCTGGGGAAAGAAATGATGTCAGCGACGATCGTGCGAGGCGTGACGGAAACGCACCTCGTACGCGGTCATCACGAGGGAGTAAACATCGCTCTCCTTAGAGGGGTTGCTGTTAGGGAGGTTGAACTGTGTTGGGTTCAGAAGTTCTGGGGCCATATATCGGACAACTCCTGGTTTGGATGTTGTGGTGCTACCTGGTTCCACGACGGTGGGATCGGTGATGACGCCCGTGATCCCAAAATCTCCAAGGCGTGCAATGCCATCCTGACTGATCAGGATGTTCCCCTGGGTGGAACGAAGGTTGGCGCGTGTCTTACGTTGGAAACACGCTCGGGACCCACCGGATTGATATCACTGTGTACGATGCTTAGCGAGTGCAGATATTCGAGGCCGCTGGCAGCTTGCGCAAGCTATTGAGGACCAAGTCTTAAACGATCCGTCTATGAAGATGATGAGAATCGCTTACCAGCCCTAATCTATTTGTCCCCGGATTATTCTTCATGTAATCGAGAATGTTCCCGTTTGGCAGCCAAGGGCTTATAATGGAAAACGAGAATAACACCTCGGAAACTCCCAGGAAGGGTAGCACATTCGGATGCATAACGTACTTCCAGGCTACGATCTCACGGTAGAACCTCTGATTGGAAGTTGGTTGAGCTCAGGCCCATCGGTACAGGGAACTGCCACACACCCGTTTGATCTTGTCTAGATTGGCCGCGGTCTGGGTCCGAAAAGCCTTGACGCACACCTGGTGCCCATCCAACTCGCCTTTCCAAATATCCGCGAATCCTCCCGAAGCGTAAGGGATGGCGTCACTTAATGTGACCCCGGTTGGGAAGTACGATCTAGGCAGCACCCCGTGTGAAGGTGAGACTTTACGTAGGACCCTGAAACACCTATTCTTCAGGCTCGGATTCACCATGGGGGACGACAGGACCTGGGGTCGTGGGAGGTTTGGCGCGCGGAATGAAAATTTGTGGATGAAGGCGCACCTTGTCAAGGATCTCGACAAGATTCTCCGCTTCTGCTGGGCTGAGCGGTGGCGAGCCATTTGGTGATTGTTCAGCCCGCAACGTGGCGGAGACAACGAAGGGGATAAGCCGCGATTCGACCCCCAGCTTGACGAGATCTTCGGCAGCAATAGGAGGGAAGTCTGGTTGGCATGACTCTCCTTGTCAGTAGGTCGTGGTCGTGCTGGTGGAGACTATGACACACCTTGTGCGGCTGTTCCGTCAGACATATCGATCCTCGAGCCGGCGGGAGGGGATGGGGGCAGACGAGACAACACTTCATAAGAGGCTGTCCTAGTGATATAGTTTGAAACACGCGGGACACATGCGGCACTTATTTGGGTGGTGAATGCACGACGTGTTCGGCGAACAGCCAAATCAAGGATCAGCGCTGTCCTGATCAGCGCCAGCTTGTCGCCGTTCAACGGGGCGGCTCACGACGTCAAGACTACAAAGCAACAACAGAAAGATGGTGATTCCCCGCCCATCATCTCCCGACCGACTCTGAACGATGGCCAACAGATACGACTCCCTCAAGAACTCGTGGAACACGTCATCGATTATCTCTCCGACGACTGCAAGATGCTCCAGACCTGTGCTCTGGTCGCACCGACATGGTCAGCTAGATCCCGTCATCACCTCTTCAGCAATGTCTCCCTGAACAGCAAAGAGGTTGGGCAATGGTGTTCCGCAATCCGCCCTGGTCCGGACGGCGTCTCGTCCCTCGTCCGCACGCTCTCTCTTCAACAAGCACAGGGTCACAAGTGGTTAGCAACCAAGACCCTGAACACGATCCCAGAACATTTCTCCTCTTTCCGACACGTCGAAATCCTATCCGTCGCCTGGCTGGACCTGAGTGACTTCAGCCCGGGTTCGCTCACTCGTCATTTCATTCACTATGAGACCTCTCTACGTTCACTCCGCTTGTCGTACCTTTTCGCAGATTACTCGGCATTGCTGTCTTTCCTCCAGCTATTCCAAAACCTCGAAAACCTCCTCATTCACACCCCGGAGTTGTCCGATGACAATCCTCGGCATATTTCAAGAGCGGGTCCAACTTTTCACGGATCCCTGAACCTTTTATCATTCGACTCGACTTCCTCCCCATTCGTTTCACATTTGGCAGGATTGGACTTGCGGTTCTCCTCCATCTCAGCCTACCACTGCGATTTCTCGTCCGGTCTTCCATTGACCAGTTTGCTCGAAGCTTCCTCGTCGTCCCTTCGCTGTCTTGAACTTGAATACATCACGTTCTTCTGTGCGGATTCTCACTTCCATTCCTCGCGTCGTGCTCATCGACTCACTTCCCAGCCAAATGTCCCGTCGTTTCCCTCGTGCGGTGTGAAAACCTCCAAGATGTGACAGTAGGGCCGTTCGAGGAAGGCAAACCACTTTTCCTCCTGTTGTCCCTGTTGTCCACGTTGTCCTCCTACCACCTCGCGCGCTTAACCATCGACTTTGCAGCCATGCCAAGTCCTCATTGGTCTGAATGGAAGACTGTCGACACTCATCTCCTCCGGATGACGGAAAGGTGCGGTCTTAGGCAAGGGCCACGGGTGGTGTTGCGTACGAGGCTCGAGGCACCCGGTGGTGGTGGTGGTGCCGACGGACGTCAATTATTGCCCAAGTATTGGGACGTTGGGCCGGTAGAGCTGAGGTTGAATTGCCGAAATCAACGGGATTGCTGATCAGTATACTGTGCCGAGAATTCGTTCACTTTCATATGTTTCCATTATTTCATCAAACGCCGATGGCGGCAAGATAGTTGCCTCGTGGCGTGATCTTATAGTTGTGTGAAACATGCATGTGGGCCAAAGCATGGCCTCGTGTGCTTTGTTCACTCCCCCCACGTTCCGGTGACATCGTGTGCACCCCACCCTCCCTCCTTGCACGCGAACGCGATGTCAACCGGGGTACGACCCTCATTAACGTTGATATCGATCGGTGATCCGACCACTCTCACAGCCCGACTCGATGGACTTCGCGTGGATCAGGACTCGTGTGATCTTGCCGATGCTTTACGGGCCGCGTTCAAGCAGCGCCAGCTGTACGATCTGTACCTTTCTTCCCTGGTAGGGGATACGACACGGGCGAAGGCGCTGTTGGAGGTATTTGACAAAGTGCGCTTTGCGAGAAATGCTACCTCGTGAATTAATCCTCAGCGTCGGTGTGTGCATAGGCCCTTCAAGTTACTCCATACGATATCACAATATTTAAGGAGTTTCGACAACTGTGCGGTCGCGCCGGGCTTCTACCAACCTCCCGCATTATTCCAGGAAAGCTCATCCACACGACTGAGCGACCCGTGGCCCATGGCGGTTTTGGCGATGTTCGGGAAGGCATCTATAACGACAAACAAGTGGCGATCAAAACTCTCCGTATATACAAAGATGAAGACGTCCAGAACGCGAAAAAGGTGAGTTGTGCAGGATTGCCGGCTTCCCCCGTCACCTCCGGTTGACTATCACCATTAGGTCTTCTGTGAGGAGGTAGTGATGTGGAGACGGGTCTGTCATCCTAATATCGTCCCGTTCCTCGGAGTTACGGAGGTGTCTGCACCCCTTTGCATGGTGTCGGAGTGGATGCCCAACGGGAACGTGCGGGACTACGTCATGAAAAATCCTGAATCCAGTCGATTGCAATTGGTGCGTCAATTCAAAGTTGGGCCGGAGTCAAGCCGACGGGACTCCAGTTGCTCGACATCAGTCGCGGTTTGTCGTTCTTACACTCGCTCGAGGTCGTGCATGGAGATCTGAAAGGGGTGCGCCTCGATTTCTTCCTCTGCTATGCCTGGCCGGCGGTATTCATCATCTCCCATCTCAGGATAATGTTCTTGTTGACGGGTCGGGTTGTACGCAACTCAATGATTTCGGGTTTACCAGCATCGCTAGTCTCAACTGCACGGAGGCTTCTGCGCCTGGGTTTAAGGGGTCCTTTCGATGGATGGCACCGGAACTCTTCAGCGTCGGACAAAACGTGGGCAAGCCCGCTATCCCGACGCGCCAATCCGACGTTTTCGCGTTGGGTATGGTCACTTTTGAGGTGATGAAGTCCCCGTTGTTGGAAGTCCTGGTCGATGCTGATTTGGTGTACCCAGATGTTCACGGGACGAGTGCCGTTTCCCGACGATAACCACGTGATAGCCATGAGGAAGATCGTGGGGGGCGAGCGACCATCGCGTCCGAGCGCGGCGGAGCTCGGGCTTTCAGACGAGCTATGGGCGGTGATTCAAACTTCGTTGGCTAGTGAGGTGGAGAAGAGGCCAACGGTATCCGTATTCGACGATTTGTTGGGCCGAGTCGGGCCAGAGACGGTACTCGTCACCCAACGCGAGGAGATTATCCACGTTTCCAACGACAGTGTCTCCTACCTCACCTCCAAGCCGATCCCTAACGGGAAAAAGTTGAAGAAGGTTGCAGTTACTGTTGTCTCCAAGGATCAGGGATGGTCGGACTTTCGAGATGACCATGGGACGTATCGCGGTAGTTGGACGTGGTTCGGGCTGTCGGTTGGACCACCCTCCGCGGAGTCTGGAGAGAGGTGGCGCGGTGAAGTGGTGAGGAATCTTCACGCGCATCTTGAGTTCAAGGAACACACCATCGAGATTTCTGACAGAGGGTTATACGAGAAGACGGAAAGCGGAGATGTCCTGACGGTTTGGGCTGTCGCCAAATTCCCGGGTTGGAGGAATACGGTGAAGAGCGTTACGGTACGACACGTTGTCGGATAGTTTGTATTAATTCGTGCTCCATAAACTGTACCTCGTCCCGCTAAAGTCCTTATATACCAACAGCATCGTACGAACTGCATGCGCAAAGTCGAAATGTCCGTTTGCGACCTTCGCAGCTCTCAAAGGAATGATAATTATATTCGTGTTATGAACATGTGTCTGTGGGATGTCATGAAGGATGCATGGTAAGGGCCCAAAGAGCTGTCGGGTCGAGAGAAGTGGGGTCTGGGTGTCTGGGGGCAGCCGCATGGGAAGGGGGGAGGTGTGGAAATGGTAGTAATATCGGAGGGGTGCGACAGGAAAGGGGTGTCTTGTCGATACTTTCATTCCATTCTCTGAACTGAAAATAGAAAGTCAGCACGTGCCGAAAGTAGCACCGTTTCGGGGACTCACTATCATTCATTGCCGTTTCAATTTCTCGAAGGAGCTGCCTAGCAGCCTCCACATGCTTCACAGCCCCGAGCCTCTCATGCACATCAAGAGCGCGCAATGCCTCAGCTTTCGCCTCTTTGAGCATATTTTGTTTATACCAACATTTGGCCTGGAACCCCATCGCACGACCCAGGCAGAATGCGTCATTGACCGCGTATAACTTGGCGCGTTCAATGTAAGCGTTTGCGTCATCGAAGCTGCCTTCGTCAAAAAACAGACTGGCCAGGGAGAAATTATTCCAAAACAGTGCGTTGTGGTGGTTGAAAGAGGATGAGACTGCAAGGGCCGCCTCGAAATGGTGAATGGCCTTCTCTCTCTCGCCCTTTGAATGATATATTTCGCCGAGAACACTATGAAGATCGTTGGCCAGAAAATGATCGCCTTTCTCCAAGAGATCGATCGCGCGGGAAGCGGCTTCTTCTGCAGCGTCGAGCTGTTTGTCCTCGTGCAACAGCCAAGCGAGCTTGTTCAAGCACAATACCCGCCTCGTCGTGTCTTCGAGCCGGTCGCAGATTTTCAAAGCTTCTTCGGCCTGTTGTATCCCTTCCTGGCAGAGGCCCAGCATCCGGTTTGCATCAGATAGGTTCAATAGTGCTCGAACGAGTCGACCGTCGTTCCCCTGCTGTCTCCAGAGCCCCGAAGCGTGGGTAAGGACCCGTTTGCGTTCTGTGTCATTTCCAACCCTATCAAATAACCGTGAGAGCTGCAGCAAGCATTGTGGCTTGGAGGGGTGGTCATCCGGGAGTGCTTCAACCTTCGGTCCCAGTACCGTGAGCTGTGGTTTGTGCCAGCGGAGGTGGTCCATGAAATAAGCACAGGTATCCCAGAGTCCATCCGAGTTCATGTCAATTGCTGTGAAGACATCGAGCAGATGCTCAACATTCACATCCTCCGAAATGATCCACCGGGAGTCTCCGAACCTGGGCACTTCAGGATCTACATCAACTGACAACCGGTGAAAGTAATGGTCCCTGGCCGAGAGCAGGAGTAGAGATGTCTTCGGGTCTTTGGGGCGAAGGCGGTCCCGGAGTGGCGCCAACATTGTGATGAAGCCGTCGCTTCGATATGTCAGAGAAAGAACACAGAACCTGTCAATTATCTTCTTCCTCTCAGGAATCGTAGAAAACAGCCAATCGACGTTCTTCTCGTCGACCCCTTGAGGGAAGAACGCGACAACCCCAAGGAGGTCCCGGGCAGCAGGCCCGAGTTCTTGAAACATTCGGGAGGAGAGCGAAAGTTCAATCGTTGTGGCAAGGCTCTTCTTGTGGTCCGTCTGAAGCATATCTGTTCGCCGCTCGTCCCACTCGCTGACCAACCGAGCAGTGTCCCACTTGTTGTGATGCGCGACCGTGGCAAGAAGGGTGATCGAGAGTGGATGGAACTCGAGTTCCTCCAGGATGTTGTTAGTCAGAGCGGACCGCCCGTTGTGCCTATAGATCCGGTAGAAGGTGTCATGCGCAGCCTCCATCGACAGCGTCGGAATGTCGACCCACTCGCAGCCGGGAGGGATGGTAGAGATCCGGGATGTGATACACAGGCTGATGTTGCTGAGCCCACTGAGCTCCTCTACCGCATCATATATCTCCTGTGCGTCCGTTCCCTCCGGATCGAGTATGGATTCGGCGTTGTCGAGAACTATGAGGATTTCTTTGGAGGAGAGGAATGGTCGTAGGTGGGCCAGATCCTCGGGATTTTCGGTGCCTGCGCCGATGACGTTGGAGAGTCGGCGGAGGAAATGAATGAGCGATGCGGGGAACTTGTCGCACCGGATGAACCGACGGTCGACGCCAAACCGCTGTTTGATGCGGTCGTCATGGAGGACGGTTAGGGCAATGGATGTCTTGCCGATCCCTCCAGCACCGATGAGAGCGACTGGCATGAGACGTTCTGCGAAATCGACGATCTTCTCGATCAACTCATCACGTCCGAAGAAGACCCTTGGCGGTGGGGGAGGGGGATCCCCAGGTGCGCTACATGCAAGTATGAGATGCTGTACCAAACCGCAGTTGGGATCACTGACGTATTTTGAGCCTATGCAATGGTAAGTGTGTATTCGCTGACAGGTTACGAGTGACACCCACCGATCGATGTTGGTCGCCAACCCCTTCCTGACTTTCCAGTATTTTACGGTGGATGTCAGAAACGATAGCGTGGGTGTCCACAACTTCACGATGAACCTCAGAAACGACGGCACGGGTTTTAAGGTCATGGCGAACATCGGATGAGGTTCCACGCGCATTCAATGGTGGGGGGAGTGATTCCCCAGGTGCACTGAAGGCAAATATTAGACAATGGATTCGTTTATTGTCCAGATCGCTGACCTGGCGTGAGTCTATGCAGTAATGAGTGGTTACTCGGTGACGTGTGAGGTACGAGTGGTGCTTACCGCCTGGCTCTGACCGCCCCCATCGTCACGGGTTCCCGACGCGTTGCGATGAATGTCGGAAACAACGGTGCGAGCGTTCATAGTGTCACTCCGGACCTCGGAAACGACAGGGATCGTACCTGCGATGACGTCACGACGAACTTCAGAAACGGTGGCATCGGTGCATGTGACATCATGGCGGAAGGCGGGGACGATGGTTTCGGTGTTTGAAATATCGTGATAAATGTCAGAAGCAGTGGAGTGGGCGTTCGCAATGTCGGCAATGGTTACATGTGTGTTTGTTGCAAGTTCGCTCTGGAAGCGGGAAGTTAGCAATGGTCGTACAAAAGCGAACAGGGCGCACGTTGAAGACCTGGAGAATCCTAGTGAGGTCCAATCTCCAGGTGGCGATCACCTTTCCATCGTTCTTCGCGCGGAGGAGTCGAGAAATTGTATTCCGTTTCCCCCACTTGACGACTTTCGCCTGGATCTCTGCCACAGTACTGCGATCCAAGGCATAGTGAGCAAGTAGTGCACAAGGTACACCTCTGTTGGTTTCACTTACACCGTCAATTGCTCAATCGCCTCGAGGACGGTCTGACTGAACTCATTTACTTCTCTCCCCTTCATCCCCTGGCCGAGGACTATGCAGACATCGGCGCAAGCTAGCCCGAGGTCGACACAGTCCGCTTCGCTGATCATCGTCTCCTATATGCTACCTTAGCCAGCGGTCGATCGATGAGGACGAGAAGGAAACCCACTATGATAATGGCGAGAAGAACACCGACGGAGGCGAGGGCGGCCTTGGCTTGTGCGATCCTCGAGTCCTCCTTCACGAGATTGACGATCTGAATTGCCCCGTTCAACGAGGAGAGAGCGCCATCCCGTCCTTTCGGCCGTTGGGGCTTTGCAGCCATGATCGATACGCGAGGCGGTTGCGAGAAAGCAGTGGGGTGTGCAGGGTGAGAGGAAGTACCCGGATCCTAATAGAGATGAGCGGCCATTTTGTCATGGCACGCCTCGTGCAAACAGACCCATTCGGTACAGTGTTCACGGTCGTAGTGTTCGAGGATACATCCGGTCATTGAGAGTCACCAATTCATATAACACCTGTCTACTCCCCCGCCTCTCGTTCAAAATGCCCTGAGGAAATGCACCACCTACTGGCTGTTGATGCAACGGCGTGTGTTCCGTCGTCTTTGTCTTACTTTCGACCCGGCCTTACCGATTACCGCGTTAGTCTGTTTTCAAATTAAACTCCCGTTCATCACCCAGCCTCTCCCCAATGAACATTCAGTAGCCTTCAGCACGCACTTCGTCCTCCCCGACGTCAGACTCTGCTCGAGAATGGAGCGCCAGAGACGGAAGCATCCGATCGCCTCCTTACCCGAACCATGATGTTGAACCCTCGTCTCCCGCTAGGGATACCCGACCGTACCGCCGACCCCCACACGACAAACCAGAGACATTCAAGCAGTGTTGTATCATCTTTAAATCATGGGTTCCACGTACCCGCATACCGGAAAACACCTTTTTTCCAACACCATGTTCCTTTCCGTCGGTGATCTCGAGTCGGGGAAGAAGCTATCCCAGAACCCTGTGAAATCTCTTGTGTACCGTACTCGCTTCCTGTTCGTCGGTTACCCTCGTGCCGTCACGGCGGCAATGCGGAAGCGGGAGATTGCGTTCAGACCCTTTCTCTCGTTGTTCAGTTGGGGTTGACACGTTGACAGGCCGCCCAACGACTCTCAAACTTGGAAAGACCCTTTGTCCACTAGAGCCTACGATGCTTTTATCCTCGCGAGTTTTCAACCCCACCAGCCCCCTTCCCTTCTCGAGGACCTGTCCCTGACCAGTGATGATGTATTGGTGGGCAACGACAATGGTCCCTTAAGTTTACTATATTCGGAGGGATGGGGAATACTGCGTGTCGACTGCTGGACCAAACGGGTTTCGCTTCCCTTGGTTGAGTTATGATGACGATTTGGGGGTTGCTGCCGGAAATTAGTGGGCCACCCTTTTCCCTGCCCTTGTGCGATAGGGTACTGATTTATTTTCTACTTCGTAGTGTCAGCCCGGGACCTGCCACCTTCGCCAGTTTGATGAACCTCGACTCGTAGGTCGTTAATCTTGAAATCGTCAAACTCAACCGCGAACGAGAGTTGGTCAAATGCGATCTGGTCCCAATGTACCCCACAGGCGTGTATTGCACTCCTCTCTTTTTTATATAACAATTCCTTCTGAATCCCAATTCTTTGCGGTTTTTTCTCCAACCTTCTTCGCTGCAAACGTCGTTCTGAAAACCGAAGGTGAAACGTCCGACGTTGAACCCCACCTCCACACCTCTACTACCGGGTAGTTAGTCGAGGCCACATTTGAGGTTTAGGCATCACGAGGTGCGGATCCACACCTGAGGAGTTGAGTTCTTGGAATTGGTTGACACCCCTTGTGCTAGTAATGGCAGGAAGGATCAGCCAAGTATTGCGTAGCCAAGATCAGGACCCGACTCCCCGGGAGGGATCTGTTGTTGTGGTCAATGAGAGCACTTGAGGAACAACGAAACTTTGTGAAATGTGTGGAAGATGGTGTATATGTCAGAGGGGTGTGACGCGACATCCTTTTCGCCTACGGCGGAGTGGATATCTGCAGCCAAAATTCATCCATTCCCATCTACTTGGAGGGTAACCCCAATTGACGGATGGACGGTCGCTCCGGGGAAACTGTACATCGTTGCAAGGCATCACTGAATCTACCTTCTCGAATGGGGGAGGCCACGTAAGAGCAGTCGTGTGGCGATGCAGTGGCAGAGTAGCGAAGAGAGACATCGTAGTTCGGGACATGTGTAGCGTCGCATGGTCAAATAAAAGATGAACGAGTAGGGGGAAGAAAGCACACTAGGTACGGACGTGCAGATACGCGTGCTTCGTGACCCTGGTCCACAGTTATGGGAATGGCGATCACTATTTGGTGGAATCATCCTCGACTGAATCAGACGGGTAATGTGATGGGCGGGTAAAAGGGCGATAAGAATGAGGGCAGTGAAAGGAATAGAGAGGATAGCAACTGCCGCAATTCATCATAGTTGGACCTCCGAGCGTCAGTTGTATCGCGCCGTGATATGCTGGAGCGTACAGCCCGCAAACACGCTCCCGGACGAGTTGGGAGGTGCAGGTTGTTCGTTGTCATCAAGGGTCGCTGGCCACTGGTCACAAGTTAATCTAGCAAAGGACCCCTTTGTTCCGTAAGGAGGGCCGTGTTGCGGAGTTCATCTCATCGTTTTCAGCGAACCCAAGGTCACAAGGAGGTGTTCGGGGGATAGGGTGTCGACAAGCAATCGAGATGAAGATGGGAGTAAAGTTCAGTTTGACTCTGAGGGCTATGATCAGAGGACGTGTTTGTCATGGGTAGAGACAAGGTGTTCCGGGTGAAGCCGCACGCCTTGATGCCAACACATCCTCCGCACTCGTCCTCTTTCCACAGCCTCGCAATCCCTTTCAATCCCTAACTTGGACGAACTGTACGCGCAAACTCAAAATGTCTATTTGCGACCTTCCCAGCTCCCGAATGAATGAGGTGCTATGAATACGTATGTCTCTTAGATGTCACGAAGGACACGTATGCTAGGCAAAAGCCCGAGCTTTTGGGTAGGGAGAAGTGGAACCTGGGTGTCTGAGGGTGGCAACATAGGGAGGGGAGACATTGGAATAGTAATGGTATTGAAGAACGCGATGAAAAATGTGTGTCATATCAATATTTTCATCCTGTTCACGGGGACGAGAATAGAAAGTCAGTACGCATCAGAAGGAACACCATTTCAGGGTGCTCACCATCTTCCATCGCCGCTTCAATCTTTTGGAGGAGCTCCCTGCAGTCTTCCACATCCTTCACGGCCCCGAGTTTCCCATAAACGTCGGCGGCGCGCAGAACCTCAGACTTCGCCTCATCAAATCTATATTGTTGATACCAAAATCTAGCCTGCATCTCCATCGCGCGAGCCAGGAGGTATGCATCATTGACCGCGTGCGACTTGGCGCGTTTGATGTGAGTGATTGCGTCATCAAAGCTGCCTTCATCGGAAAATAACTTGGCCAGGGAGTAATCAATCCAAAACTGTGGAGAGGACGCAATTCCGAGGGCTGTCTCGTAGTAGTGAATGGCCTTCTCTCTCTCTCCCTTGGCATGACATATATCACCAAGAACTCTGTGAAGATCGACGGACAGATACTGATTGCCTTCCTCCAAGAGATCGATCGCGCGGGATGCGGCATCTTCTGCAGCGTCGAGTTGGTTGTCATCATACAACAGCCAAGCGAGCCTGTTCAAACACCGTGCTTGTTTCGTCGTGTCACCGAGCCGTTCGGAGATTTTCAAAGCTTCCTCAGCCTGTTCTGTCCCTTCCTGGCGGAGGCCCAGTAGCCGGTTCGCGTCAGATAGCTCCATCAATGTTCGAGCGAGTCGACTATCATCCCCCTGCTCTCTGCATAGTTCTGAGGCGTGTGTTAGGACTCGTCGTCGTTCCACCTCGTTCCCAAGCCTACCGAGCAACCGTGAGAGTTGCAGTAAACATCGTGACTTGGAGGGATGGTCGTACGGGAGCCTCTCGACCTTTGGCCCCAGTACCGTGACCCGCGGTTTGTACCAACGGATATGGTTGATGAAATCAGCACAGGCCCTCCAGACTTCGTTTGGGTTCACATCGAATGTTGTGAAGACATCGAGCAGATGCTCAACGTTCACATCCTCCGACATGATCCACCGTGCTTCCCCGAACCCAGGGATGTCGGGATCAAGATGAATTGATAATCGGCCAAAGTAATGGTCCCCGGCTGAGAGCAGGAGTGGAGACGATTTCGGATCTTTGGGATGAAGGTGGTCCCGGAGTGGTGCCAGCATTGTGACGAAGCCGTCGCTTCGATACGTCAGGGAAAGAACACAGAACTTGTCGAATACGTTCTTCCTGCTGGGAATTGTGGAAGACAACCAATCAACGTTCTTCTCGTCAACCCCTTGAGGGAAGAAGGCAATGACTCCAAGGAGGTCCCGGGCCGCAGGGCCGAGTTCTTGAAACATTCGGGAGGAAAGTGAGAGTTCAATCGTTGTGGCAAGGCTCTTGCGATGTTCTGTCTGGAGTATATCCGTCCGGCGCTCATCCCACTCGCTGACCAATCGGGCAGTGTCCCACTTGCTGTGATGCGCAACTGTGGCCAGCAGGGTGATTGACAGTGGATGGAACTCGAGTTGCTCCAGGATGTTGTTGGTCAGAGCAGACCGCTCGTCGTGCCTATAGATCCGGTAGAAGGTGTCATGCGCAGCCTCCATCGACAGCGTCGGAACGTCGACCCACTCGCAGCCGGGAGGGACGGTAGAGAGACGGGATGTGATGCACAGGCTGATGTTGCTGAGCCCACTGAGTTCCTCCACCACATCATATATCTCCTGTGCGTCCGTTCCCTGCGGATCGAGTATGGATTCGGCGTTGTCAAGAACGATCAGTATTTCCTTGGAGGAGAGGAATGGTCGTAGGGGGGCCAGATCCTCGGGATTCTCAATGCCCGCACCGATGACATGGGAGAGTCGGCGGAGGAAATGAGTGAGCGATGCGGGGAACTTGTCGCATCGGATGAACCGACGGTTGATTCCAAACCGTTGTTTGATGCGGTTGTCGTGGAGGGCGGTTAGAGCGATGGATGTCTTGCCGATTCCTCCGGTACCGATTAGAGCGACTGGCGTAAGGCGTTCTGCGAAATCGATGATCTTCTCAAGGAGCTCGTCACGACCAAAAAAGACCCTCGGGGGAGCGGGAGGGGATTCCCCGGGTACGCTAGATGCGAGTATGAGATGTCGTACTCGATGGTAGTTGGGTAGTCAAGATCGCTGACCTATTTTGAGTCTATGCATCGATAAGTGTGTATTTAATGACGGGATACGAGTGGCACCTACCGATCGATGTTGACCGCCAGCCCCTTCTTGGCTTTCCAGCATTTTGCGGTGAATGTCAGAAACGATAGCATGGGTGTCCACAACTTCACGATGAACGTCAGAAACGACGGCACGGGTTTTAAGGTCATGGCGAACATCGGGGGAGGTTCCATGCGCATTCAATAGTGGGGAGAGTGACTCCCCAGGTGCACTGAAGACAAATATTAGACAATGGATCCGTTCATGGTCCAGATCGCTGACCTGGCGTGAGTCTATGCAGTAATGAGTGGTTACTCGGCGACGTATGAGGCATGAGTGGTGCTTACCGCCCGGTTCTGACCATCCTTATCCTCACGGGTTTTTGACATGTTGCGGTGAATGTTGGAAATAACGGTGCGGGTGTTTATGACGTCATTCCGGACTTCGGAAACTATGGGGATGTTGTCTGCGACGTCATGTCGAATTTCGGAAACGATGGGATGGGTGTTCGGGATATCATCGCGGACGTCGGGGACGATGGTTTCGGCATTTGGAACGTCGTGGCGAATGTCGGAAACGATTATGTGGGTGTTCGCAACATCAGAAACGGTTACATGTGCGTTTGTTGCAAGTTCGGTCTGGAAGCAGAAAGTTGGCAATGACCATACAAGAGTGAACAGGACGCACGTTGAAGGTTTGAAGAATCCTGGTGAGGTCCAACCTCCAGGCGGCGATCGTCTTTTCATCGCTATTCGCGCGGAGGAGTCGAGATATCGTGTTGCGTTTCCCCCACTTGATGATCTTCGCCTGGATCTCCGCTACCGTACTGCGATCAAAGGCATGGTGAGTAAGTCGCGCACAAGGTGCATCTCTGCTGGTTTCACTTACACCATCAATTGCTCGATTGTTTCGAGAACTAACCGACTGAATCGATTCGCTTCTCCCCCCTTCACCACCCTGTCTAGGGCTATGCAGACATCAGCGCAAGTCAGCCCGAGGCTGACACAGTCCGCTTCGTTGATCATTGTATCCTGTATGCTACGTTAACAAGGGTTGATCGATGAGGATCAGGAAAGACCTACCCTGATAACAGCAAGAAGGACACCGACGGAGGCGAAGGCAGCCTTGGCTTGTATAATCCTCGAGTGCTCCTCCGCGAGATTGACGACCTGAATTGCCCCATTCAACGAGGATAGAGTTCCGTTTTGCCCCTTTCGTTGTTGGGATTTGGTTACCATAGTCGAAACGCGAGGTGGCTGCGAGAGAACGGAACGGCGGGCCGGGAGGAAGAACCCGAACCCTACAAAGAGGGAGGGCGGTCATTTTGTCGTAACGCGCCTCGTGCAAACAGACCCATTTTGCGTCACAGTAGCATTTGAAATTTGAAGTTGCAAACGCGATCGGGTGATCACCCGGCTTGCTCCCCCCCCTCTCAGTCAAAACGTCCCGAAGAAACGCTTCAGACTTCAAGCTTCAAGCTTCACCCACCAGCCTGACACGACGCGGTGTCTTCAGCGCCGTCTTACCCTCGATCTGCTCTTTCTGGTTGCTCCGCAGGGGCGACATTCCCGGAAACCGGTTCGC
>Ga0307517_10002868_pt1 | contig 27333 bp, 41 predicted proteins | sample 23_EM_MG_FD_194515 | JGI IMG/M metagenome (GOLD analysis project Ga0307517, IMG submission 194515) | Populus trichocarpa ectomycorrhiza microbial communities from riparian zone in the Pacific Northwest, United States - 23_EM | ecosystem: Host-associated > Plants > Roots > Unclassified | place... | reverse complement strand
CTACACACCATGTAGCCGTGTACAGACTACGTCTAAGCGAGAGTTGTTACACCATTCCCGGTGGGACTTTTTAGAGGGGGCAGAGAGGTTGTTTGAATTTTGCCCAGGTCACGTGAATATCCTTATAAGGAAAAAAACGTGACCGTAAAATGTGATTTCAAAATGCAAGATTTTGCCAAAGCGATTTTGACCCCGGGTGCGAGTACTCTCGAATGAAATACGAACATTCCAGTGTTTGGTTATGCGTTCGACAACGGTCTTCATGGACCAAAACGTACCCTATTATTAATATGCCCGCCTTCCAATTGTTCTGGACCGGTACTGATATCAGGAAGATGAGATTCTGAATGATGATCCTGTCTCCCGGGCCCTCCAAGTCGGCGAAGCGAGGCTCCAAGTCGATGAGGGTTAGTTCCACTCATTGTGATGGCAAACTCGAAGGTTGTGATGGATACCGATGGCCACCGGCGAACTCCGCGCATTTCCCAAAGCCGTGTCCCATTCGCTCTTTTCCTTCTTGCACTGACCTCAAGGGTCTTGCAATCTCATATTTCTTACCTCAAGCATTATTCATTGTCGTCGCCACCCTAAAGCCGACTGTCCAGAACTGGGCCCACGAGTTTGCCAGGGCGCAATGAATATTGCAATGGCAGCATGGTGAGATCATCTCATCCCATAAGACTTCGAAATTTATCTGCCTCATCGACCAGCCTCGTGATCAAGTCGCTCTCATTCGAGTAGTACATTGTGATCGTCGAGTCTCGACTCCATTCTTTTCCAAATCGTTCGCTCTTCCCTGTCGCATGGGCAGGTTGCTCACCATTGCAAAGCAACCTGAAGGAATTATCTGTTCTTCTCAACTTTATCTGCCCTGAAATTTCGTCAAATATGCAGGCCTCGACAGTCTCCTCCTCAAAGACCCAGAACGCAGATCGAGGATAAGAGCAAGAACGTCGAGGTGTGCCACAACAGCTTGTACGAGATAACAACAATGGACTCAGGGCTGCTCGAATGAAATCGCAGACGCTGCAGTAATCCTGACAAACCAAGCTGGTCAAACCTTGGGTTAAACACTTCATGGACATCGGAGTGAGTAGTACTTTTTGCTCCATACTTAGTACCACTTTAACCCAATTTCCAGTGCGCATCCAACCCTGCTTCTGTCATGAATGCACAGCCCAGTGCGAAAGAAAGCCGCAAATTTCGCCTTTTTCCTCCCACGTCCTCACTTCTCTTTCGATCTACAACAGTGAACGTAACCGAGCGCAGCACGAGGAGCTGGTCTACATGCTTGCGTGGCGGGTGCGGTATAAGTTCATGAGGGAACATGTTGTGGCCGATCATGAAAGTAGGGCGCGCAGCCTTTGTCGATTGGCCCAGGTTCAGTGTGTCCCCTGAAGTAGTAAGCGAAGAGACCAGAGATAACGCTAACAACTTGTATGAAACAAACCTTAATTGTGAAATTTAGCGCTGTACACGCATACTACTTTTTGAAAGAGAAGTGAATAAATCCCAAATATTATGGACATCTCAAGTGAAGACAGCCAGAGAATTATTTCTTCACACCGAGACACCCAACATCGGCAATTAGGCTCTGAAATAATGCAGTAATGTCCAAAGCTACGCGCTTGTATAGGTGTGGCGAATCAGATAGCCTCCAACTTTGGAGGCAACCTGGTTCATCACCTGGCAGGGTTGGACACGACTGCGTTACCACAGATCCACAATATCCTTGTCGGATTTGGGGATCCCAGCGGTCAATAATTCCCGCAGAGAAACAGCATGAAGGTCCGATAAATTATTTTTTTATATTTCGACAGCGGCGCGCGGTAGTTTTCGGGTTACCCATTGACAAGAGGTGGTTTCAAAGATGTGGACCCGAAGCACACGAGGTAGCCCTTAAAGTTGAAAGGGAAAAAATTCAAGTTCTTTCTGAAATCTGGCAAACAGACGGTGGAAGATCGATGGGGTTCAAGTTCATGATCAAGGTGTAAGTGAAATGTCCAAGCAACCGGTCCACCTCGGGAAAAGCCGAATAATCACCTGATAATAGATGGATCATTGATGACGTAGAACGCGGTTACCGTGCAACCTGTGTGTGTCATAAATAACCACCTTTAACGATGCATATCCCTTTCTACCAACACACCCACCAAATTTTTCCCCTCAATATCATCCCAATCTTTGCTTATGTCTGAAACCGTCATTCGGGAGGTAAGAACCTCCTCAACTAGCTGTTGGAACTTCCCAATCATTGGCGGCTACACAGGTTACCAAAGGAGTTTGGACGTTTTCCAGGTGTGTTAATAGAAAACTCTTTGTGTCGTAATGCTGACCTTTGTATTCTTTATGATTACAGGCCTTTTGCTCGCTTCGGCATCATACCGATTGGAGGGAGATCCACAGCTATACAACTCCAGAATGGCGGAGTTTGGATCCTTGCTTCGACGCCACTGGATGCTGAGACGAAACTGAAGATAGATGAACTTGGGCCGGTAAAGTGAGTGACCATAGCATTCACTACAAGTTGTTCATTTGTTCAATATTCCTTCAGATACATTATTGGGGCAGACGCTGTACACCATCTCTTCCTCGGTCAGTCCATATTTTTTTGAAATGCACAAGAAACTCTATTTGAATTCCGCTCACAGTGACCTCATAGGTGACTACAAAAGGGCATACCCATCTGCCAAACTTATCGCACCAGAAGAGGCTCTTTCGCGCCATGACGACAAATCCTTGACCCTGGACGGAGGTGGGTTCGCGATAGTTTTCTGTACTTCTTCGAATCTTACCTCTGAATCTTAAGCTTGGGGCCGCGATCCTCCGAACACACAATATGGATTTGAAGACGATGTGGGTGGCTGCTTGAATGCACTTCTTGACGTTGGCTTATGCCGTGGTGTTCGTCACTTTCGCAGATCGGCCATTGGTAATTGAAATAGCGTCTCTTTCTGTCGATGAGCACAGAATTTACATATCGCGAAGTTATTTCTCAGGTTTCAAGAATAAGGACGTTGCATTCCTGCACCAACCCTCGAAAACATTAATCGAAGCAGATTTGCTTATGAACCTTCCCTGTAAAGAACAGGTGAAATACCCTTGTTTTCTAGCTTGGCTACACTACTTATGTCTTTATGTTGTTCCAGTATTCGAAAACCACGTCATCGCCCATTCTTCTAGGCAGTTTTGGCCTCTCTTCCTGGCTCCACTCAAGGCTTACCTGGAAACTCGGAATCAATAAAGAGTTCTTATTTTTCTGAATGTGAAGCCTAATCTTGTATTGACTTCCATTGCAGGGCCATGCGACGAGACGCAAAAACAGTCTCAGGGTGGGATTTTGACAGGATTATACCTTGTCACGGCGTACGTTACTTTTTCTTCCATGGTTGTTGGTTAATCTGACAATCCCGACCAGGATGTCATTGAAAGAGACGGAAAAAATGCATGGAATGATACATTCCGTTTTTTCTTGGACTAATGTCAGATTGTGCGAACTTGGTATTTGATCCTCGGTATACATATGTTCCCCGCTGCTTCTTTTTATGTATAGAAGAATAGTACGTTGTGCAGAAATTTTAACTAAGTAAATGAACTTTCCTCCTGCGGGCTTACTGATCACTCCCAGTGCGGAACCGAAAACCCAAATAATCGATAATTACCTTGAAGGGCACTTTGCTAACAACACCAAAATTCATAAGGGATGTAAGGTATAGAGGTATTTCTTGCTCTACATTCTACTTACGTAGCTAACCACTACCTTGATCACCCGATCTCGCGCAACTGCGTGGGTCGGAAAGGAGAGCCATTCAGGAGGCCGGCCCGATGCCTGTGTGGCCCTCCACCTCGAGGCAAGCTCCTAAATCGAGGCTCGGCTATTTGAGTGGCTGTCACATACTTACGCAGAGATCGAAGGTAAAATTCAGGATTAGCGCAACGGCCCTTTGCAATTCCAATCAAGAAAGATCGACTACGTCGCTATCGGCGTTGGCGCAATAATTCAATTCACTGAAATAGCAACTCCTACCAGTGGATGGCAACGGTGGAAAGAAAAACATGCGTCTTATGACACGACAAAACCATGAGGCTTGTACGCCGTCCTCTTAACATCGCCCCACCACTGTTCTCGACCCTCGCTATCTTTCCTTCGACGAACCACTGTTCTCTCCCTCGTTCTTTTCGTGTCGTTCCCGTTTCTTGCGTGCCTCTTGTTCAAATAATGCCAGTCTGCCCCCAGTGCGACAACCGCTCTTTCAGCAATAAGGAGGCGCTTCTCCAACACATGAAAAGTTCATCTGCCTGGCATCCTTTTTGTTCTATCTGTGATCGTAGATTCGTTAGTCAACCAGCTTTTGACGCTGTGAGTTTCTCCCCAAATACCATTGTACTAGTACTTGACTTACAATTGCTCACAGCACATGGCGGCCAAACACCCGCCGACGTACGATTGCACAACTTGCAATCGACCCTTCCACGCGCCGTTCGCCTTGGAAGATCATTATCGAGGCTCGACCGCACATCCCAACTGCGGTCGTTGTGGAAGAGGGTTCAAAGATGACGCTGCATGTTTAGAGGTGAGCCAGCTCGGCACTGACTTTATTGACAATTGTTCCTTGTTTTGATACTTCCTTTGTTACCCAGCATCACCGTACGGCCCACCCGAAATCGCCGTGCATCCCATGTACTGGTGGCGGTTCAACGCCATTTCTAGTGTACGACGATATTTTGGACCAACATTATTGGGACTCTCCGAACCATCCGTCCTGTACACTTTGTATGAAAGGTTTCAGAGACACGGAGCTGTTCAATCAGGTATATCTTTCTTGAGACATTTCTTTCTGAACTGCGGAAGAATTGAATCCTGGTCTCCAGCACAGGCCTGAAGCGCACCCTGAATTATACTGTAGACCATGCAACTTGGATTTCGAGACAGTTGAAGGCACACAGGCACATTTATTATCGTCTCCCATCCACCCAAAATGCGAGAGATGTGAGCTGGGCTTCCAAGATGCTTCAGCGCGGGATACAGTACGTTGATTTTTTTTGTCTGATCCACTGCTGCTTTCTTACCTCTATGTGGCATTTAAAGCACGTCGCCGAGGTACACACTCCAGCCACAGCGATGCCAGAACATTTCTTGACTAGTACTCCGTCGAACGTCACGAACCACCCTCTAGCAGCAATGGCACTTCCAGAAGAAATACAGCCGCTCTCGCCATCAAACTCTGCCAGCGTTCCTCTCTACAGCACAGGTTTTACTCCTCTAAGCCCCCGGAATCCTGTCCAGGTTCGTACAAGCATTACATGTCGTCGAATTGAGACTCACCGCTGTATTTGAAATTCCTCAGGGTCTAATTGTCGGGAAACGGCGAACCAACACTCCGGACCTTCGTCTGGAGGCCGCATTTACCTCTCCCATCACGGAGGTCCAGCCTTTGTTCAGCCCCACTGGCCTTCCGCGTCCTGGAGGACAAATCGACCAATTATGGAGTTCAAGAGAGGTTAGAGTTCATTTCCAACCACGCCTCGTTCAATTCTGACTTATAGGAAGAATGTCCAGGTCACGCCGCCGCGTTTCCCCGCCCTCAGTAGCTACTCCCCACCAATACCACGAACTGTTGCCTCTCAACCGCGTCCCATCAGCCACCCAGACACGAGTAGCTCATCATCTAGTTGGTACGAAAACCCGCGTGCTGTATGGAGACCGCGGGAGGGACAACACTTTGCACCGGCCAAAACATCTGCTCTACAACCTGATTCTGGATGGCGCGCCCGCGAGAGCCAGTTTCCCCAACCGCCACTGTCTCCTCCGCGTTCGAGTTCCGAATTCCACCCTCGTCTCTACCCAGGCAGTGCACGCGCGGCTTCTCTGAACCGCCAGAGCCCACCGTCGGAGCAGGCCTTTGGGCGCACGAGTCGACTCGAAGAGTTTGGTAAAATCCACCGCTCCTTTGGCAGCGGCAGCACGAGTGGCGGCTCGATATCCAGCGGTTTCGGGCGCTCGAGGGCACCGCCCTCTGAGCCAGTTAACTGGGAAGACCTTATAGGGCCAGGCCAGGCGGGTTTTTCTTTGAGAAGCGACCATAAATCTCCTTTCGATGAGACTTTGACCCCGAAGGCAGAAGTCGCGGCAGATCCGATGGGAAATGATCTCAGCCTCAACGTTCAACCGACGAGCTCACCTTCTCTTGCGACGGTTTCATCTCCAGCCTCAAGCGCACTCGGGCATTCCCCTCTTTATGGACAATATGAGGTCAGGAAATTATTTCTCATGATTACTCTCGTTCTAACCCGTTTTACAGCCGGATACTAGGCCAACAACAGCCTCGTCAACTCATACGCCGTCCTTGCACAAACCGACGTATACAATTACTCCCAGCAGGTTTGGCTTTATTATAGTTGACAGTCAAAATCTATCTCTAATCTTGATTCTTGATTTCTAGTGAGTGTCCAAGCCCCCGTTCGCCGGAGGTATCGTCGCCTGTTGGCCTCGGGGTGCTTCCTGCCATCTCGCCATTGGCCTCAACCCCCATAGATATACCATCGTTCGATATCCCGGAGGCGCAAAAGCCTCTCCCGGACTCCCCTGTGGAGTTCTCTCCGGTTACCGTCGTTGTGGATCTGAAACCGCAATGCCTGCCGATTCCTTCCGCCTCACCTCTGTCGACCTCGTCGTCCCAATCCTACATCACATCGCCTCAAGAACCCTTGGAGGACCCGGCCTTCTCGACATCCATCGAGACGGCAGTAACGTCCCCGGTTACACCAGTCGTTGCGCCAGCCTCCGAGTCCGCGAAACCGAATCCCCTCCATTGTCGAGTTTGCCTCGCGGATTCGTGCGACGATATCACGGCCAGCATGTGTGGCCATATCTTCTGTAATAGGTATATATTGCTTCTATCTACTCCCTCCCGTGACATTGGCTCATGTATGTTTACTCCCACCAGATGCATTACTGATGCAGTTATTAAGACTTCACGATGCCCTGTGTGCATGACACCCACCTTGCTGTATTGTCTTTTCCGGCTAGATTTGGCAGCTTGAGGGTTTATACTAATAGGGCTGTTTTATTTTTGGACTCTTTCTTTTTGGACATTTACATAAACGTTGAATTGTAACATTCAAAATGTAGAATAGAGAAACGTTAGTCCTGTGCGCAGTTAGCGCAGAGTAATGTGCCTGTCGTGTATGAACTTCGTGTGAGATGTTGGTCCACGATGCAAGACGGATACCGCCAGCACAAAAAGAAATAGCAGAAATAGTAAATATATTATTATTATGGATAAAATCGGAGTAACTAGAAAGGCAGTTTCGGTGGCTTCGAGTATCTTGGAGGTTTGAGAGGGTTTGGCCTTCTCTTCTTGTAGTACTGGAGGGGCGAAGGTAAGAAACGTGGAGGATACGAGGAGAGAAAACATACATCTTTGTATCTCGCAACGCGAGCAGCCATGTCGCGCATTAGGATCGAATGCCTGCGAATCCTCTTTGCCCGTTGGCGTTCCCAGAGATGCCCTTTGAACATACGCTTCTTCCCAGCGTACAACCGAATACCAAGCTCGGCACCAGGGACCTTCCTCTCCACCACCTTTCCACACCACGTTACAGGCAGTTTCCACACGCTGTCAGGCTCCTGCGCAGCCTCAGATTCTGCCTCTTCTCTAAGCCGGGAGAATTCATTTTTCGTTGCTTCCAAAGTCTGTCCATGTTTAGCGATTTCGGCCTCGAGGTGGGTTTTTTGTTGAATTCTAAAAGGTGCTCGCGAGTGCTGCCGCCCAGTTTTCGAAAGACGAATATTATCACGCTCAATTCGGGGGATAAGTTCCTTCTGTTTCGCCTTCAACCTCTGCAGGAATTCCAAGGATGAGTCCATCTGAATTTTGAGAGCCTGTGCCTGGGCTTGTCGCGCAGGAGTGAGATCCTGCTGCTCGTCGGCGCTTGGCTGGACAGGCTTGGCGTCGAGAGTATTAAGAGGGAGAGAAGCATTCACCCTCTTCATTCGCAATTCGAAGGCGGCTTTCTTGGGTCCAGGTGGGAGGAGGTGCAATGTGTCGCTCAGGTACGCTTTCTTGACCAGATCGGCCTGGCGTCGCAACGAGAACTTGGGCTCATGCCATCTCCCCGTCTGCGGATTTTTCTTGGGAACGAAGGGGTTTGTGAGCTTTATGGGTTGTACGAGGTCCACGGTACCAGGAACGACATATTCAGGTTGAGGCCCGTAAATACGAAGGTTCTGCACAAGGTCGGTAATCTCCCGCTGGCGGAAATTCTTGACCGCCTGAAGGGCACTTTGCTTGGCCGGATTCAGCATGGCTAGGGAGGCGGTCGCTGTGCCCCTTGCTGGTTGCTCGGAGGTTGTGGTGACCGCGTCGTCCGGGTTGAGCACGAACTTTTCTTGTTTGGCTCTCTGCTTCAAACCAAATACAGTCCCGACGCCGTTGCGCCAACATTTAATCAACCACTGACCTAGTACTTACAACCTTCATTGGCTCGTTGAAATAGACTTCGTGAAGGAGAGGGAAGCACTCGAAATTTTTTAAATGCTGAACCAAGAAACGCGCTACTTAGTATTTCTGTCTTGATGCGCATTGCGCGCAGAGGCAACTCGGTGAGCGAACCTACTAGTAGGCGCTTTACGCTGCTTTACGGTTATTTCTTAACGTGAGGCATTCTTCGACTCCATCGCCGCGTTCATCGCGATGGCACACATTTGATACTCAATAACCAAATTTCTTTGAAGATGGCACTTACCCCCAAAATGCCCAAGCGATGCCATGCCATACATGAATGATCTCCATAAAACCCAGATAAAACCTATCGATCAGTTTCTTTCCACCTGTCACCAAATTTTCACAAGCGGTCTTCTTTCCATGGGGCACCCGGTTATTTCTCCTGGCCAGACGCATGTAGGTTTGCAGAATTGTTACACACAACAACTATGGCATGGGTTCCCCTTTTTCGTATCTTTTTTCAGGGAGAACCCTCGTTTACATCCCCGTCTAAGTTTTTCCCTCTGGTCATTCCGCATTGTTCTGGTACATTTGTGTAGGTGGCCCATGGGAACGTCACAAGGCCCATTGAACCCGTACTTGCTAACCCGGGTTGCGATCTACCGAAATAATCCGATTCCACGGCCAAATAAGTAATTTCCACAATACTATAGAACACAAGAAGTCCATGGAAATCGAATGCGGCCCAGATCTCCAGTCATCAATTATAACCCGCGCTGCCCGTCTTAATGGAATCATTAATCCCGAAATTGGAGGGTGGTAAAATAATAAGCGCAATGGGGGTAATATGAGGCGTGCCTTGCTCAATTCCCCTTGTTATCTGATAAGCAATCATGAGACTGACCAAAGATATCTGAATGTTCCCATCTGAGGGATGGTACTCTCGATCCATGTAAGCATGAATTCCAAAGAGCTCACTCATCCATAGAATTTTCATGACTCACAACGAAGTTCATCCGCAGAAGTATGGCATTGCTCTGGTACCAACAGACAACTGGCACAAATGCATTGTAAAAAAAAACAAGTAGAGTCATTGGTTTATATGTTAGCGGGGAACAATGTCGACGTTGGTATTTTCCTCAGAAAGATCCTTTTCCTTTTCAACTTCTTCTTTCTCTGTCGCCTCTATCTCTCCGACCTCGCGAGCGCGTCTCCTACGGATGCCCGCTGCGGATTCACGTCCCATAACCTTTGTTCGGCCCTGTACCCAACCGAAGTGTAAATCAAGAGTTATGGTCGATAGAAAGAGCCAAATAGCTTACCTCCTTAAATTTCATGTAGATAAGGACAACAATGACAGCAAGCCAGTAGAAAACGTAAGATAGAACGGTGCCGACTGCACGGTGACAGTCAGAACTCTGACGAAAATGTTTCAGCGTTTTGCAAAAATGTTACTCACGGGTCGCATTGTTTGTCCACCCGAAAATGGCACCGAAGATCGTCCAGCCATCATTGGCGTTAGGGTCATTGGGGTTACAGCAGTCAAGGTGCCATACATTTCCTTTGACAGGATAAGAGCCTGGTCCATTGCCCCCGGCATCGTCGCCGGCAACACCCAAAAGCTTGGCGTAGGCGTACCCTTCGAATGAACTAACACTTTGACTGAATAGGCCTGCACCGATGAGGAGGAGGAAGTTTGTCATGATCACGAGGAATAAAGTAAGGGCTGAGCAAGACAGTTTAGCGTTTTAAATCCAGATAAAAAAGCTCTTCTTACTTGTCCGGCTGGCAAATTCGTAAATGACGAAACCGACGATGAACCCGCAAACGAGACCAACGATGGTAGCGATAGGTATAGCGGTTGCAGGCTGACCCAGTGAAACACCCCCAACAAAAATTACGGCTTCCAAGCCTTTGGAAATCGTTTTGAGTTCAGTTGTGAAAATGAATTGAACAAAACTAACCTTCACGAAGGACGGTGACAAATGGGAGAATAAAAAGAACCCATTTCCCGCTCTTAGCCTTGCCATCAACCTCTGACAACAGAAAATTAGCTATTCAAGTAAGAGCGGCGCGGTTAAGCCACACGAACTTTGGCCGTCAAACGCGCGCTGGAGTTTGATGCGCCAGGTAGCTTTGGCTTAGAAATAATAAATATTTGAGCAACGAGACGAGTGCGTTTAGGATGGGTAATCTACCTCGATCCATCTTTAACATAGTAACGCCCATGACAAAAATCATGAGACATGCAATTAGTCGGAAAATTCCTGGTGGGGATCCGCGAGTTAGCTGGTCTTGGAGCTGACGCCGACATAGCCTTACCTTCCCAGAGTCCTTCAGACTTGCTCCACAAGTCCGTAGCCTTCGTGAACCATACAGCAATAAAACTACGAGAAAAAAACCGGCGATGATCAGCTTCATCACCTGGAGGGTGAACGAGCGCCTAAACGTACGCGGCACCAATCGAAATAGAAATAAGAAACCCGAGGCCCGCACCCATAAAAATCTGGGCAAGATCATAAATTTCTAAAGCGGGAGTTGATTCCTATATATGAACACTACATACCTGAAGGCGCAGCTTGCGAACGAGGCGGCGACGTTGAGCCAAGTCATTGACCGGCACAGTTTCTGCACCTTCGCTGTTGTCCTTGTCGTCACTGGAGGGTACTGTACGGTTCGTGGTGTCGCCAGATTGAACAGGGTCTTCATGTACAATTTGTTCGGCCAGTCCGAGAAGAACAGAGATGATAATAGCGGCTTCGAGCGTCTCGCGGAACACAATAAAGAAAATAGGAACGGAGAATAGATTCTTCGCCATCCTTGGTTGAGGAGATGGGGGGGTGGGGAAGGCCTTGGGGGATTTGTGACGAGGTTCTTTTGGACGTCCATAAATGAGAAAGTCGGAATCGGACGGCTATCGGGCCACAAATAACTCAGGGCCGATAGGGTCCAATCTGATAACGACGTTATTGTCATCTGATAAGATGGGGTCACTTTTTTCAATGCCGGCGCCAATTAAGTGCCTCCGCAAAGTTTTATGCCAGGGATTTTGGAAGAATTGCCATTTTGGTACCTCTGATCACACGAGCGGTCTAGGTGCTACGCAACAAAATTGTTCATGGAAAGATAGGGAGAGGTAAGTGTCCGAGAATGATTCGTGTGTGGGAAGGGATGTGCAGTATCACACGGCTCATTCCTTATCAGATGCTCGTTCCTTATCAGATTAAATTGATCACCCCGTGCCTGCACTATTTTCAATTTGATGCTTGTGCTCCCGATTCTATCTTTCCCTGTTTGAATAAGAGCAACATGCCGGCCTCTAGAAGCACGAACAGCCTCTCTCCCCATTTTATCCCTCCGTCTCACCAAAATGAGATCTGGGTTTTTAGTGCCAGTTTTTTTGGCGGCTCTGGCCTCCCCTGCCCTCGCGGGCGTCCACGAAATCTGGTGGAATATCACCTATGTTGAAAATGCCAGCCCAGACGGCCTTTTTGAACGAAGGGTCGTAGGCGTTAACAACACCTGGCCGTGAGTTCAGTGTTGATCAAATCTAGTCTCATGTCGCCCTAACCTCAGCTAATTCAGGCCGCCTCCAATCGAAGTTGACACGACGGATTCGTTGTTGGTTCACGTAACAAATTCTCTTGATCAACCGACAACCCTTCACCACCATGGAATGTTCTTCAATTCATCGTCATGGATGGATGGCGCTCAAGGCGTTACCGAATGGTGAAATTCAACCTCGTCTTTTTCGCAGCAGGGCATTGACCAAAGGAGTTGTTCTTTCTAGTGGAATCCCACCAGGCGGGCAGTTTGATTATGTAGTGCCTATCAACTCGTCAGGCCAGTGGGGCACTTACTGGGTACATGCTCACTCCTCGGTAAATTGTCTTCAGAAGTAGGAACCCTTGAGGTTACTTAGTGAATTTTACAGGGACAATATGTCGATGGGCTCCGAGCTCCTGTTGTCCTCCACCCACCCAAAGAAGCACATACATACGACGAAGAATTCACTGTGATTCTTGGCGATTGGTATCACGACGAGCACTCGGTCCTCCTCGAGCAATTTATCAACATCGCAAATCCCGGAGGAGCCGAGCCTGTCCCAAGTAAGTTTCCAATCTTATCGTCAGCATTCCTCCCTCACTGTTACAAATTTTCCCCTAGATTCTGCCCTTGTATATTTCTCACAGAACGCATCATACTTGGGCCCCATTGCTGGCAGAACGCCCACAGGTGTGACATCAGCCGTCGGGTTCAGCGAGAATGCCACCTTGCCGTTCGTCCCTGGGAAGACGTACCGTCTCCGCATCGTGAACACCTCAGCCTTTGCCATGTTCTTCTTCTGGATAGATGGTCACGAAATGCGTATTATAGAGGTTGATGGTGTACGTGTCATGATCTTAGCGCTCCAAGATCTTCACTGACCGATGGGACGGATAGACGGACGTAGAGGAATCCTCAATCGACCTCATAAGCATCACGGTCGCGCAGAGATATTCCATCCTTGTCACCGCGCGCAACGACACATCAGCGAACTGGGCCATCCACGCAAACATGGACACCGATATGTTCGACACAGTTCCTCCAGCCTTGAATCCAAGTACGTTACAAATTTTACTCGGCTTCACCCCACGAGAGTCCTTACATATTTATAACTCTTCACAGACGTCACTACCTCTATAACATACAATGCCTCTGCACCTCTAACCGACCTCGGATTTGTTAACGAATACCACGACGTGAATGATACTGGTCTTGTGCCAGTTATCCAAATCGCGCAACCGCGTGTGACGAAGACCATCGAACTCGAGTTCGTGTTCGACACCATGGACGACGGCACTAACCACGCCATGTTCAACCAGGTCACTTATAATCCCCCCCTGGTACCAGCCATCTTCTCCGAGCTCACACTCGGGCAAAATGCAACAGTGGAAAGTGCGTACGGACCACTGAGCTTCGTGATCGAGCACATGGATGTGGTGGATATTGTCGTCAAGAACGGAGATGCCGGCAAACATCCCTTGTAGGTCTCCGTTTATAATCCAGGGGATGTAAGGAAGCATGAACTTGACCACGACCTTGACAGCCACATACACGGACATAAACCTATGATTGTGGGACGCTCCGAGGATTACACATCAAGCGACCCCACACTGAATCCGCCCATTGAGGAAGGTCAGCTCAACCCCATCAGAAGAGATACAGTGCAAATCCCGTCAATGCATTCCGCTACGCTTCGATTCGTCGCAGACAACCCTGGCGTGTGGCTCTTCCATTGTGCGTCCTCTCTCTGTTTCCTTCCTGTACAAGCTTTTTTAATGCGTACCATATCGTTCAAGGCCACATCGAATGGCATCTGGAAGTCGGACTGGCGATGCAGTTGATCGAAGCACCCCTGCAAGCACAGCAGTACACGGGTAACGTCCCCCAAGTGATGTACGACCATTGCAAAGCGCTTGGGAAGCCAACTTCTGGGAACGCTGCTGGTTTTGCGTCGACGACGGACTTGACGGGTCTCCATCTCGGCCCTTATCCACAGAAGCTTGGGTGGCATCAAAAAGGAATAGGTGCAATGGCTGGGTAAGCTGATTCGCTGATTCGTTTAACTTCGGTCTGATTATTTCTTCCCTCGTTCCAGGTGTGTACTGGCCGCAGTTTTGGGTATGGCATCCGTGGTATGGTACGCACTAGGTGGACATATCTCGGCTGAAGAGATGGAACACGAAGTGAGAGAAGCTATAGCCGCGAAGGAAAAGAGGGGAAAGTTTTTCGGCCTTCTCAAGCGGTAGGGATATGCTAGATAAACACTAAAACATCCGTAAAAGCTCGATATGCGCCATTGTCCGTATTACCTAGCTACCCTATGAAACGAACGCTGTGCAAGCCACGAAGAGACTCGGTAGTACTCGTTGACGATGAAGGTCAAGCATTGTTGGAAACACAGGTTCGAATTCCTCTCTGGAGGGTTTCACGGGAAGGAGGGAGAAAAGGGGTCTGATACATAGCTAAGTTGCGATGGACAGGCCCCGGACGAGATTTGGGTTGTTCCCAAGCGAAGATGAAAATCCAATAAATATAAACATATTGCGGAAAGCAAGAAGTTCCCCCTGTCTCACGATCAGGTATCTCGGAGGGAAAATACCAATACCCCAGCTTTAACTACCGCCTAGAGTAAGGCGGTGGCGGCCGCCACTCGACAAGATGCAGTTTTATGACCACAAGATGTGGAAAACAACCTTGAATTGGCTATCGTCGCCGCGGGCGGTTTCCAATGAAGTTGTAAATTGATATTAAACGGGATCTCTGACCTTGTGTCCGGAAGGCATACTGTTCTGTGAGCATCATGTTTGGCCCCGGGAACTTCCAGACCATTGGAATTCCCGTTAAGCGCCGAGCGCTGATCACGACTTCTTTCTCTTGCTGTTGCGTCTATGTCCAAAAGTACTAAGTATCCAAGGAACGGGTGCCCCTATCTTTCTCACTGAGGCTTAGCGAGTACTTACCCCTTCTTTCTTTCTTCAGATTCTACACCCTCACTTCTTTAAAGGGCCCAGATTGAAAATCTCTGTTTGGTTTTCATCTACGGTTCAATTTTTACCATGCTGCCGTTTAGCCCCAGAGACTTGAACCTCTCGCAGCCAGATCGAAATTCTCTGACAACTATCGAACAAATTTACATACTTCGCCAAAAGGGTCGTCTTCCCCACGTCATCCTGCTGATTAAAGTAAAGGATCAGCGGGGTCCTTCTACTTGATCATATATCACAAGTTATTGCCAATGCATCGCCATGTAGGTTCTCACCTCTGAAATCTAGTATGTATTTTGCACTTGTTGATCAATCATGATACTACTAGGACTATAATTGACCCTGGGTGCGTTTAGACCCAAATCCAACTTGGAGTATGACGGCTTATGATCAACCTTGGTACAGCCGCAAGCGCATTCTCGTTGTGGGGCACAGCAGGAAAGTCTGCGTGCCACCTGCGGTCATCTGCGAACACTCGTTGCGTGTAAGTTGCGAACCTAAAAAAATTTTCAGCGGTCAGTTGCGTGCAGCTTTGACCTCTGCGCAAATCCGCATTACACTTGCGATCTCTTCTGAGTATCTGCGAGTCACTTGGGGTCACCTGCGAACAGGCGACTCGCAGGTGACCGCAGGTAGATGCCTGTTGCTGCCTTAGTACTTCCACCGGTCCTGTAGGAAAGACATTGAACGTAGGAAGAAAAAGAATGACCAATTGTTGTTGCGCCAATATTGCTCTACCTTTTTTGTCAATGCTGTCTACGTCGGGATGTCGGGAGAGGAAACTGCGATTAGCCTCGTCGAAAGAACCTGGACAAGTGAGAAAATAAACGAAAAGAAAAAGACTCACCAAGGATGCCGCTGACTTCAACAACAGACCACTTGGCATGTACGATTTTGGCGTGAATGTGGACCGGCAGATTTTCTTTAAAACTTGATAAATCAACGTGATCGTGGAGCATGACGAGGTAATTGCCACTCGGAGTATCACTCGGGACCGTTCGTTTAACGGGGAGCATTGTATGATATCGTCAACTGTAACTTAGGAGTAATTCGCGTACGTTCGAAATTTCAGTCGTGCCGGCGGCCACACGAATGTAAATAGGAACAAATATATCTGACAATTGCCTGATAAAAATGCGAGGACAACCCAGAAGAAAAATTTCCCAACGGTCTCCAGAAACTACTATCAGTTATCACAAGTGAGGCCTCTGCCGAAGTTGCTCTTCTCTATATCATGGAGAAGCATATTGCCAGGTTGGAGTCTAAGTATTGCTTACCAAGTGTTGCAACAAATTTTGTTTTGAATCTCGGAAAGTGTTTCATCGTATCTATTCCTTAGAAGACCGCTTAGATGTCGGCTTTTCTAACATACAATACAAGGCCATGAGTCCATTAATATTCGTCGGACTCAACCATAATCGCAACATGAACTTGGGGGCCCACTTTGCCAAGGAGGGAAGACGGCGTCGTTAACAAGCTTCTCGAGGTCAACCGTGTTGCCAAGATCCTTCCTGAATAACACACGGGGGGCATGGAGAGTCTTGCGGCCAGAAAATGCGCAATAATATAATTAACATTAGGTAAATTGTAACGTATCGATTTTATCTGACTGACACCAGTCAAAGTGTCCCGCCAGAAAGCCCATGTTGCGCCCTCTGGACCCTCCGCCGATTCTTCTCTTTGATACCATCATCAACAGCATCCGGGCTACCAATGTCAGGCAGAATTTGAGCGGCTTCAACTGACCTAGCCGCCAACGCCAGCGCCCTCTCATACTGCTGCGACCCAAGCGCCATCTCTGCTCCATTCCCCGAGCTAAGCACCAGCTCCCTGCGTACGCCCTGAACATCGCCCGAGTAAGCACCTTTAGTTGCCCCATCAAAAGCCAACAATGCCGCTGCGAGTTCAGCCGCAGTCATATACGCGATGTACGCATAATCCATTTCCTTATCCACGCGGAATCGCTTGTGGCCCTTTTCTCTCCGTGCGGTGACGCGCTGGCGGGCGAGGGAAAGGAATTGCCGGATCGCGGCTGGGGTTGTCATCTGCTTCAGCAGAGCGAGTGTCGTCCGTTTAGAGACGCCGTCAGGGAGCTTGGCCATTTTTGGAATCTTTTGAAGCAACCCACGCTGAGCGAGCAGGGTCAGGAGACGCGCGTGGGCAGTCGGGCCCATCACTGTCTCGTCTGCGACTTGCAAAGGAGGCTCCACTTCGTCTTGAGTAAAAACTGCCGACATGGGCTTGCGGTAAAGCTCAAACGAGGATTCGATGTAATTGTACTGGTCCGTCGGGGTACGTAGTTGTTGCACGGTTTTCACAGGACGAGAGCCTCCGCTGCTGATACGGAGCAACGATATGAGATCATTGTCAGTGATGTTGACATCCGACCCAGCATGCGTAAGTGTCGCAATGAATCTTTCGATGCAGATACGACACGATCCTTGTATAAAATTAGCCACAGGTGACTTGGGGTAAAGAATTTCATCAAGAACACACCTCGGTATTCGAATGTTGCTAGAAATGATTCAGTGTCAGGAGGACTCTGTGCATAATACCGGCTCTTGACTTGATCAAGCAATCTGCCAATGTGCTGTTATTAATTCTGGACACGGAAAGAAACTAGGAGTACAAGCATACTTTTTGACGTTTTGCGGTGTCTCCTCTTCCATCATCTCCCAGACTCCAAGAATCATTTGCGCCCAGTTCGGACGCGACGTAAAAAGTTTCAAGGAATTGAGTACAGCTGCCCACTCTTCCTCGGTCGTTTTCTGGAAGTCGTAGTGGAGGTTGATAGGGATGCCGGGTACATAGAAAATGGGGACTCGAAAGAGCATGACGATCGCCTCGCAAATGATGGAGTCAACTTGCAGCTCAGGATACCATGCTTCACGAGGAACAGCGGCGCATTTGAAGAGCAGATCGATCAGCTCCGGGTTGTGTTTCAGGACCTCGTGGCAGAATTGCTGGCTTGGAGGAGGGATGGTAAGAAGAAGGCCTTGTATTGCCCACGACGCACTCTCCTGCGACATGGCGTAATAACGCGCTGCGTATCTCGAAGCCTTTTCTCTCGGGTGCTATAATTGTGGAATTAAAAATGAGGAGAAGTAGATAACATGGAAATGTACCCCAAATTGCCCGAAACACAAGAAACTTTGCCATGTTGTGGTGGGATTGAGCATCTGCGCCGCAAACATTTCATGTCCAGTAAGGATATACCGCGACAGCTTGGTCATGACATCGGACATTTGTTCGCTCGATAATGTCTCCCCAAGAAAGCTTTCAGAGGCAAGACATCTCAGGACATTAACAGCGCATTGCCGGTGACTAACTAGTGGATGGCTTTCCACTTTCTACAATGAAGGCGTGCAGACGAAGATTATCCAGAACAACACGACCATCGAGAAAGGGAAAGCACATACATCAAGGATAATCTCCAGTCCATTGTGGTCCATGAGCTCCTTTAACAGCGCACGACGCTCATCCGATGTCCCTGTCTTCGTAAGGTGCCACATCGACTGCAACGCAAAGTAGCCAGAGAGGGCAGGCCACTGGCCCGTCCGGGTATCCTGCGTGATTGTCAACATCGTCTTCACGATCCCACTCTCAAACGCCGCCTCTTCGAATGTGTCGAACCCCATGTGTCCTTCAGGACGTTCGTCATCTTGCAACTGGTCATGAATGGCTTTCTGTAGGAGTTCTTCAATCATCTTGGGGGGCAGATTGCAAGAAAAAGTGTCAACTTACAACATAGGTATATTGCGGCATCTCGTCTAGATCTGGCTTCACCAAGGCCTCGAAGACGAGGGGTAGGACAGTGAAATACCGTTCGGGGTAAACCCCTAACACAGTCTGTACATTGTGTTCAGTAAGCTCCACGGACATGCTGTGCTGAAAAAATCGGCGCGCAATACGCAGGAAAATGAAGTTTGTCGTAATCTGACGGAGATGGACGTCGATGAACTCAGTCTGCTTTCACGCGCGCACCGCGCGATTTCGACTTACATAAATCACGTGTACCTTCTTGGCTTCATTCAAGCTCAAACTCAACCGCGATGAACCTCCCTCCAAAAAACACAAGATAGTTCGAGACAAGCCTGATGCGATCTTCCGGGAAATCAAGAAGGAGAAACTGACCTTTGACGAATTCATATGTTCGGCATCCCCCCATAAAGATGAGAACAACCAACCTCTCCTAAACATATGCTACGTCAATCTCTTCATTTTTTTCAAGGAAAAACATCTCACGATGATTGTTGAGTGCTGGTACCAGCGTGGATGATCGAGCAAGTGCATTTGGGTCAATACCTATGTTCGCTATATCTCCTGTATGCACTGAAATAAAACCTGCCCGCGCTGGTTGACAGCCATTGCGGCTCAAATTGTCGAGGAACTTGTGAAGGAGGTGAGAGAGGTTGTGAAACCACCGAATAGACTCCACGCAACGTCGAAGAAATGGGGGCCACAATTTAATTAGGTGAATATCGGGGCGTCAAGTTAACCGGGTCGCAGAAATATGGATGCTCAGTCATTGACCTGGCATCTCTTGAGCAAAATTGTGGGAAAGGACGACATCGACGAAGTGCCTGGGCTCATTCGTGCAGTGAAAAGGCGGCCACCAACGGAAATGGTAAGCGCTCGGCCATGCTAATCTCCATTCAGCATAACTTACCCAGCCTAAAGGTTTGTACACACGCGTTGTCAACTTCAAACCTTACATGAAACAACGCCTTTAGCTTTCGCACGAGGGCTTCCGTACTTCTCATTCTCTGCATCCGCCGACCTAATGGCATTTGCAAGTCGGATCGGCGAAATGCCCGTGTATAGCACCGTGTACAATACCCTCAAAGGTCTGGCAATTTGGGGTTTCCTTCGGTTCGACAACGTCCAGAATTACACTCGACAACGAGATCATCGAATAGGATGGGTTAACAAGATGAACCTTCGGATCGCCGTGACCTACTGTGATATCTATCTCACGGCAGCCGATCTCGATGACAAAATCCAACGTGTTGCGGAAACCAGTGGGGAAATCTTATAGTCAAGAGGTTGTTGGCGATGATTGAACCGAAGGCACCTGGACATGGCCTTCGAGCTTCACTGGCTTCGTGTGCTAACAAATTCAATCCCGGAGCTTTCGAAGTACCAGGGCCACATTTCCATGTTATTTAAGCATTCCGCGAAAAAGCCGCCAAACTAAACTTCCTGCGAAACCAACCAGAGTCCACCCGCTCGAGCATTCTCTGAAACAAAAGCCCGTCACCCCCCGCAATCGTGAGCCGGCGATTATGCTGTTCGTCGTGTTGTCCTCTTTGGCTAAATAAGTCGAAGAGTGCTCTGTCGTAATTGTTTCGTTCTTGCCACTGCAGGCGAGCTTCAACGCTACCTCCTGTTTCACCAAGACGATTTTCAAAGCCTCAGGACCAAAAAGCACTCACAGGTACTCTCATCCAAGGTTCTTTTCCGACAAAACATCAGCTAACCAAAATTAAATCACTGCGCAGCGTACAGAAAACGGTAGTCAAGTTTTGAGAGCTTACCTTCGGAGATTTTGGTTGAGATATTTAATTATCTGGGATGGAGGGATATCCTTATTTCCCGAGAAGTGTGTACAATTTTTGAGTCTTTCGTGTCATCTTTTATCTTTGAATCCTTAGGTGTCCAGGCGACTATTCGAAAGCTCGAAATCTCGTCCTATTTGGTTGTCTCGCCTTCATCAATGTCTGGGGAGCTGCCACAACCTCCAACCCTAGACGCGCCTTTCGAGTTATACACTACTCAATAACCGGAAGACCTTGTTGTATCTCGTATTTCTGCCGAGGTCGCTTGGAGGTCACGAAAAGATCCTGAGTACAGGGAAATAGCTCTACCAGAAGGGTTTGGAGAGGCGGACACTGTCCTCGTCGACGGAGGGCAATGGTTTCTTGCGTTATCGGAACTTCAAGTTCATTACGGTTGTGTCCTTGCATACGACCTCGACGTACCTGTGATCCAGGCGCCGGCGTTGATTAGCCGACCGCAGGATGTATGGGACGCACAACGGACATTCTTTATGGCTGTGGACGTGGATAAGGATGAGCCGATATTGACGTTTAGTATTATTCCCAAAAAACATGAAGGCCCAGGTGACGTTTTCGAAACCTTGCTTGTCAGAAAGAAGAGGTTCCGATCCCCATACTTCAGGTATACCGCGTAACGCAGCTGGGACATGGTTCCCAGGCCAGGTTGGTGTCGAAAGGACTAAAGTCATTCCCCCTGCCCGTGCACAGCCTGGCTAAGGGAATCTCCTTTCGTGGTCCACACTTTGCTCGCATGTTCCGCTCTCTTGGTGGGGGAAATAAGATCGAAGTTTATGACTGGACAAAGTGTGAAGCAGGCACTTACGTGAAGGCCTCCATCCTTTATACGTATCAATTGCCCGTGAGTCGTCCCCCTGAAAGTAATCCTCTGGTTTTAAAGAACTTACTAGATTGGAGTGTCTATCCTTCCGGATTCCAAATTACTCGTCATCAGCCTCCATGACATGGCCGTTTACAGCATCAACAATTAACACCCGTATCCATTCCGGAGACGGAGGACAGGCAGAGGATGATAATCGCCCCAGATTTTACGACCACTCTTAAGTCGTTCTACCTAACTCACCCCCTAGCCATTTTTTTAGAAGCTCACATTGACGATAGGATGATAAGGGTGGTAGTCACCCTGAAACAAGGTATTTATGGCTTGATTGTCCCCAGAAATGGCGATCCTCCAAGAGTCACCATGTTATCAAATGACCAAATCTTTGGCCTACATATTTGCCTTGGGTTTTCTCAAAGCGGGATGGCGACATGGGCTGCCAGCTACACCTGGCCTGACGACAACGCAATCGGTCTGGATGGGGCACTCCGGCAACCTCTGCCTCTGCAGGAAGGCAGGCGAGATTATGGACAATTATGCCTCTTTCCTGCGTTAATGGGCGAAGAAACGGGGCGAATTGTTAATGGCATTAAAGATGGCTTTGCTGTCTTGGATTGGAGGTGAAGAAGAAGGTAAACAAGTATTCACGCATTTTCTGCCGGGACTACAATTATTTTATCTATTCCTCAGCCAATACCCTCCCAGAAAGCACCTGGTCAAGTGCCGCTGTATTATCTTCCATCATCCTTGCACCTTGGGGATTATGATGCCCATTTAACATCCAACAGTCAGCCTTGTCAAATAAAGATCTCCGCCTTGCACAAAAAAATATGGGAGAACACACATATACATTGCAAATGACATTTAAAGGTATGAGATGAACTGGAAATACAGCCTTACGGACGATGTTGAAGTCCATGGTCTAACATATCCATTACTTGAAAATGATCGTTGAATCTTCTCCATCCCTAACCTCCACCCACAAACACCAACACAAAAACCAAAACAACGGACACGGTGTCAGAGTACAATCTAGTACTCGTGGAGACCGGTGGGCTTCTGGAGCGTCGACACATCGACGCCAGGGAGAGGCCACTTGCTGGCAAAGGCAGCAACCTCATCGCGGAGCTGCTTCACCTGGAGGTAACCTTGGTTGCCTTCTGCAGGAGTTGTAGCAACACGAACGAAGTCCTTGAGGAGCTTCGACTGGCCTCCTTTTGGAGAGGGAGAGAGCTGAACCGCGCGGTGCAGGAAATCGGCAACGACCTTGATGTCCTCATCGCGCATGTCAGGGCGGATGTGCCGAGACAAATACCACCGAGAACTCGAGCGGATGCGTCACCAGAAATGGCGTTCTCTGAAATCGGGTAAGAAAATGATGACCCAGGTTTTAAAAAAATGGAAACACTTACTGTTAATGGTAATGCCCATAAGGTCGCAAACTTTCTCAACCTTGCTTCCGGTCAGGCCAATGGGTCGGAGATCCCAAAGAACCAAGTGGTTGTCACTTCCGCCAGTTTAAAGTCTATAGCCATGGGAAACGAGGGCCACCTGGAGAGCGCGGGCGTCGGAAATAACTTGCTTGGCATAGATCAAGAGATACATACGCTGTTGTGGGGGCCACCCGGGCAAGCGGGGAAGACGGCGTTATTAACAAGCTTCTCAAGGTCAGCCGCGTTCTCGAGATCCTTCCTGGAGAAAATAAGACCAGCGCGGGGGCCACGGAGAGAATTGTGGCTATGAAATGGGCAATAGTCAGAACTCGACTTGGTGAGTAGGTGAATTAATATAACAAGCTCACGTGGTGGTGGTGACAACGTCGCAGTATTCGAAGGGGATGTTGAGCTTCTAGGCGGCGATCAGACCGCTGGTGTGAGCGATATCAGCCATGAGCCAGGCGTCTTCCTTGGTGGCGGTCTTTTTGAGCTCAGCGTAATCCCTGTCACGGGGGTAGGCTGAGTCACCGCAGATAACGAGACGGGGTTTGAAGATCTTGGCTTGAGCAGCCAGGCCAGCATAGTCGATAAAGTTTGTTTCAGGAGTGATTGCGTAGGGAAGAGATTGGAAGTAAATTGACGAGGCGGTCATTTTCTTCTTTGCAGTCTACAACAATCACGTGAGATGTCAGAGAAAGAAAATACTGAAGAGAGAAAAAAAAATAGGTGTCACACATAATAACCATGGGTGAGATGACCACCATCTGGAAGACCGAGACGCATAAGACGGTCATTAGGCTGAATGAGGGCGGTCAGAGCAGCGAAGCTGTAGGAAAAACAGGTTAGCACCCGATTTCCGCCAGCTCCTCACAGGGGGTTGATACGTACTTTGCGGTCTGAAAAGAGACTTACACTACCAGAATAAGGTTGAGCATTGACGCCCCACTTGGCGGGGTCAAGGTTGAATGCTTGCAAAGCACGCTTGCGGCAAAGGATCTCGAGTTCGTCAATATACTCGTCGCCACCATAATAACGAGCGTTGGGGAGACCCTCGGAATACTTATTGGTCAAGATAGAGCCATTGGCCTCCATGGGGGCCTGACTAGTCAAGTTCTATCGAAAGGTGAGTCTGTTGGTTGAAGAGTATGAGGACAATGAGACGAACCTCCGAAGCGATGAGCTCCAGACCCGTGAACTGCCTCCATGTCTCCTTATCGATGATATTCTTGACCTCGGGGTCGATCTCCGAGAGAGGTTGGTAGAGGACTTTGTTCTGTGAGACAGTTAGTGGGCAGCATCATGGTTTGCATGTTCCCTGACGCACATGAGCAGGGGTATGGGTTGTAGCCATTGCTCTGGAGGATAATCGTTGAGAAGGGGGAGTTCGGATAAGAGGCTTGGAGGTCAAAATTTCCGTCGACATTCGGCTATATGTAACCGTCAACCCGATCTCGTACGATTAATCCCGGCCCTTTTCACTCGAAAGTCCACCCGAGTACAAATATGCATTGTATTGTAGTTCGACTCTTCTACTATTGTATTATTTCGGGATGTTCATAATGGCCACTATGAATCATCCTCCCATAATTTTTTTTTTTGCGATTCGTCCCCGTACGGCCTACCCTCGTCCGATTTGTCTTGAAGATCAAGCTTCTCGGGGCTTCCAGTGCCACAAATATATTCATGAACAGGCTCGCCCTGAAATCGCCACCCCACCTTCAAGCCAGTCATCTCTTCCAAGGACATAAACTGATGCATGTGGGCATCTTGGGCAAGGGTGAGATCAAGGACCTCGATCGCATGACCAGCTTTTATTCGCCACCGCAGAAAATCCATGATAGTGTGGATTGCGGGAACCTTGTAGATCTTCAATTGCCGCATCTTCAATGTGTGTAATGAAGGGAAAAATGCAGAAGATTTGCTAGCGCTTTCAAGGAGGGAAAATATCGTATAATTGTTGGCAGCAATCAGACTTTCAACCGAGCGAAGTGATGCTAAGAAATCATGGAATATTGGCCGCGGTGCAGGTGTAAAACAGTTGTTATGACGGATGTCCAGATCAAAGACTTTGATGACGCCTAATAGTGATGAAGGGATAGAGCGCAGGAAGGGCAAGAAGTCCACAATATCGCCTGGCCACGTATGGTTTGTCGGAGTGATTTTCAACTTTAGGTGGGAATTGTCCGAAGAATGGAGGAAATCGGAATTGTCCTTCCAGGATTCACCGTAGATGGTAATTGCGAATGAGTGGCTCGAGAGTGTAAGGGACAACACTTGTGCGTCATCCCAGCTGAGAGCTTGCGCATACACGGAGAAGTGTTCCGCGAGTGAAGCGAACTTGTCAAGGTATTTCTGGGGGGGTTCGTCCGCGAACGACCTGTCGCTATAAAGAGATAATGCGCATTTCTGCTGAGGGATGATGTGCTCAAGGAAGTAGATAGAGTCATCCAACTCTTCGCAGTCGAAGCTGAGGCGGTGAAGTCGTGGAAGCTTTATTGAGCGAAGGCGTTTATTTGGGCGAGGTTCTGGCGAAGGACACCTCATCGATATCTTCAGAACTTCCAGAATATGTAAATTTTCGAGCGAATCCAACACCCAGATAGTTGTTGCTCGAGGTCTTCGAGTCGACATGAATTTGAGTTCTAAAACGCGCAGCTGTGATAGCCAGGGCGTTCGGAGAGACGAAATATAAGTCATCGGGTGATGGTAAAATCTGCGTAATGCGGGGGATGCGGGAGCAATATCCGGAAACCATGTAGCACCGGGGTTGTGGAAACCAGGGAATGGTGGGGGAAATTGTTGAAATTGGAGATTCAAGCTGCAAAGAAATCTCGCGGGTCGGCAAAGGATCTTCAACCAAATTTCGCCGTCGACCTGGTCCGCGTAAGTCACTTCAACGTGAAGGTTTTTGATTTGATCCCAATAGGTGTCGAAAAACTTGATGAGGGCGTCCGTATCCGTGAATTCAGGCGCGAAAGAACACACCCCTTTCACTGAGAGCAAACACCCGCCGCACCTCCGAAACACTTCTTCTCTCCAATTCTCCAAGGATGGCCGAAAAAGTTCGAGATCGATGACTCCTGCCCAAATCGTTGGAGATTCCAAAATGAGTGTGCGCCAATATCTAGAGACCTGGGAAGTACGCCGAGTGACATGCAAAGCTCTGCATAGTAATTTATTATGATCCTGGAGACTTTCGTCCGTCATGTCGGCGTTGATCGAAAAGATGAAGCAAAGGATATCATTGGTTAGTTTACTGATTGGTGGCGTGGCACCGTCGATCGAGGGGTCCATGATGGACAAAATTTGGATTTGAGAAGATTTCAGGTTTTGTATGAGGTTTGCTCCAAACGATGGGCGTCACGGTGTATGAAGACGAAACTGACGGTTCAGTCAACCCTGCGCGGGCCGCTCATTGATGTTGTTGCACAACCAAATGACTAGCACCAAGACTCGCTACCATTTCGTGTGCACAGTGCACGAAAATTGTCCCTTGTATTTGTGATGTACTTACAATAGTAAAATTTAGGTGGTAACGATTGATGTCCAAAGACGGAGTTTGATGATGTACAAAAATAAGAACCCCAAGCATCTAGCAATATTGTGGTATAGCAGTTGCATAGCAGAACAAAAACGGGCATCAGAGAAGCAAGGATAATGTAGTTGCATATATCAGGATTTCAATAAATTAAGTGCGAGGCTTTTCAAAGGTGATCGAAAATAATCAAAGGTTTCCCGGTTCCGTTGCGCATTTCGGAAATTGTTTTCGATTTCAGAACTGGGGAGAGTTCGGAACACAAATACTTTCCGCAATGAGGTGGTATATCTGGACAAAAGTCTGAAGCGTGAACGAAAAGAATACAGTAAGTGGAGAGGTCCTAACTTTCTGATGGCCGCATCGTTGTTCACGTTCTTGTTGAGTCGTTGTCGATAGTCCGTAGACCGCGGTTTTGCTTGACGAGCACAAGAGTGTCAGGGCGAAGACTATCATGCAAATGTCGTCAATTTTCTTGAGATCGTGCTGAACAGATCTTTCACGAAGTTCCTGCTACGAAGGAGTACCCCATCCATGGCCCGTACGTGGCATCTCCAAGGCGCCGAGTTCAACTGCAAAAATGTTTGAAAGACGAATGTAAGATAAAGTATGAGTTTTAAATAGACTCATTGGGTATAATACAGGTTTCGTTTCTGGTTTTCCCCTTTGTCGATACACCTTTCTCGCTTAAATTATTCGTTGCATTCCAACAAAAACAGAATAGCACCCACGACAAATGCCAGAGACCCAAACAAATTTGAGCACAAGATGGGGACAGTGTAGTCATCAAGCTTAATAGCGGTACAGATCATGTGGCATGGACTGTCAATCGCATCAACAGTGACATCCATGGACCTTTGAGCCTGAGAGGTGTTGTTGCTGTTAAGTCCAGCACGCCGAGTAAGCAATGGCAACAACATAATAGGATATAAAATTGCTGGATGTTGGGATTACATTGCGCAAAGGTGTACAGTTGGAAATGGAAAGGC
>Ga0307517_10002867_pt1 | contig 27337 bp, 9 predicted proteins | sample 23_EM_MG_FD_194515 | JGI IMG/M metagenome (GOLD analysis project Ga0307517, IMG submission 194515) | Populus trichocarpa ectomycorrhiza microbial communities from riparian zone in the Pacific Northwest, United States - 23_EM | ecosystem: Host-associated > Plants > Roots > Unclassified | place... | reverse complement strand
TTGAAACAGATTTTACTGTGTTGGGCAATATCGCATTCAAAGAACAAGTGGGATGTAGGTTCAATATCATTTCAGCAGATAGGACAGACATTTGAGCGGGTGGTGGAGTTTGATTCAGTCTATGCAGTTTCTTGGATGTGTGATGGCTCAACAAAGCTATGGTTCGGGAGGATGCAAATTCTTTTCAACTCTGTTGCCATGAAAGTTAAAGATTTGAGGAAAGTCAGCTTCATTTACACCATAAGACAAGGAAATGTAGTTGCTTGGCAAAGCAAAGCTTGGATAGGTGGGAGGATTTCATTGCCTGGTTCTAATTCTATGTTTCTCGTTCAGTTTATCTTATTTAATCCTTTTTCTTTAGTTTTCCATTCTCTTGATGCTCTGTTCTGTCTTGCTTCTCTTCACTAATAAAAGCTCATCGTTTTACATTAAAAAAAAAAAAAACATGAGTTATTGCATACAGCTTTTCTTAGTCCCTAGTTATGTCCCTCACTTTCTACAAGCAACAAATTTGGTTGTAAATTGGTCATTTACTTTAATTTTATGCCAAAGTGAAAAGATTTATTTATTCTGATCAAGAAAGAATAGAAAAGATTTGCTTGCACAAGTTTTAGTTTTCCACTTGTAAGAAGCCTAAAGTTTGGTTAAATCATTAATAAAAAAAAAACAACTAAGGTAGATTTTCATCCTTCAAATCATAATAATTTTCAAAGCCAATATTGAAAATTTACCATGACAGAATTGTGAACTTGAAAAAATTAATGCTACATCTCATGCATGGGCAAAGCATTAACGAAGAAGCATATCAGTCCCAAATTAAAGCATAGAAGTAAGTAATATATCCATTCTCAACCACCATTGTTGAAGAATGAATGTTATCCTAAGTAGCATTCTAATTACAATCCAAACCATAGGCTTATACATAATATAAAAAGTATTCTTGTCCATCTCCAGGTAAAAGTTCCATGGAGAGAGAGAGAGGGAGGGAGGGAGGGAGAGACGGCAGAGATTGGTGAAGCTGGCCTAAGTCCTAACCATGGTTGGTGGGTTAGAGGAAAAGAACCCAAGGGAACCAAAATATCTCCCTGGGTTACATGCAGGGTGCTTTGAGCTCCACATCCATTTATGGAGTTCTTAGCATGATGTTGTAATAAGATAACTAAATGCAAAGTAAACAAACACTACCCCTCCTATTGCTTACTAAAATGGGCTAAAACTCCCAAAGTTTAGCTCCATTGAATTTACAAGAAAGGAAAAACAAGAGTTGATAAGATTTTCTTCCCTCGCCGAAGGAAAGATCTTTTGTTAAAACACATTTAAGATTAATTAAAAGTAAAGTTGGTAAAAGCATTTATCGAAACATGACTGCACTGTCCTAGTTCTAAAATCCTAAGACTAGCTAGCTAGATGTTAATGCACAAAAAAACTGTGGGCAACCATGCCCATGATTTCGCTAAAAACTGCCTCTTCAACTCGAGGTGATTAGCCATGTTGGAGGGATTATCCATTTAAAAACTGTTCTTGAAAATGAAGGGTTTGCTGTCTTTCTTGTTGAATGTACATTTTTGGCAAACCATTTTTAAGTTGATTAGCCTTGCCTAGGCTAAAATTTACAAAATGGTTGTTTCACTTTGCCTTTCTGGGGCTACTGATTGAGAAACTTTTTTCCAACCAAGCTAATCCAATAGCTTGAGCTGGTGATTACATACACATGTATTGGTTCTCTTCAAGGAGGAACCCTTCTTTCAAAAAGATGCAATGAAAAAAGATGCATGACTCTCCAATTCTTGGAGAAGATTTTAACCCCTATGGGGGGTTTTGTGTGTGCAAGAAGCCCAAGATCCAGGACATGGGCTTGTGTTAGGAAGAGAAAGAAAGAGAACCATGGTTAGGCCGAAGGAATTTGAGGCCTCGAATGAAACAGCTGAGGAAGCTCACAGAATAGAAGTGGCTAAACTGGGACACCCTCTAGCGATGAGGAATTGGTGGAGCTTGAAGAGCCAAGGTCACGCCTGTGGCACAGCAAAACACACTGTCAAAGATATCAGTACTCCTTCCAGTAAAAAAAGGCATAATTAATTAAGTATTGTTTAGAAAATAATTGTTAGGACCATTCCTTGCTGTAGAAACTTAATAGCATTAATCTATATAGGTTTTGTTTAAGAAATTATTTCTAATATAAGAGGATGTTGGGTAGCATAATTTAAAATCTTACATCGGAAAATGTGATCACTTGTCTTCTTTAGCTAAGCAGAAGAGGAAATAATACTATATATATATTGGTGACCTAATTAAATTTTCAGTTCTCGTTTTACAAAGCCTAAAATTGGCAGATGCAGTAAAGGCCATAAATATGAGAAGAAGCCGTAAAGATGGCAAACCTGATGGCAAGGCCGCAGTGGGAGCAAGAGACATAGGTGCACCATAATGCTGTGGATATCCTCCGGTGGTTGAATTAATGGCTGAATACTGGAACAGGTTGTATGGGTACTGGACACCATAGCTCTGCCCGGAAGTAGGGTAGCTGGTGGCGGCTCCTCCACTTCCTTCTCCAAATTGTAGATACGGGTAAAAGGCTGCAGCTGAACCATTCATCAGCCCACCATGCCCAGTTCCATACATGGGATACTGTGCAGTTGCCCCTCCATACACATTGTAGTAGCTCTGCACCATTAACCCAAAATCCAAACAATTCACTAGAGATATATAATCTATCCATGCTTTCATTTTGTGCATTGAGTACAAAAACCCAAAAAAATTAAAAAATATCAGCAATGCATGAGTGCGGGTTTATTTATTTGTTTGGATAAGAAAATTGATTCGTGGTAACATCTGGGGCATTGAATCTAGGACCTTAGCTTCGAGGAAATCTATGTTGCGAAGAAATAGGATAAATCAAAAGTTTTAACTTATTCCTACGGCGTCATTCTAGCAAATTAACAAAGAAAACCCTGCCGGCGGTCACAGCTGGTCCATGAAATTTCAGAAGAAAGTGAAAGTGTTACAGAGAACGGACCACAAAGCGTCTATTTTCAAATTGACAAAGAACAACAAGACAAAACAGCTTTAAATTAACTTTTGGTCACCACTTTGCATTAATTTTACATCTTTGGAGGCAAAATCACGATGATGACATTACTTTAATTTAGCTTATCGAGTACATACAATGATGGGCATCAGATTGTACAAATGCTACCATATGTTAACAGTATTTTCCTTGTCTAACCAAGAACTATTCACTAATATTATACTTACATGTTAGTACATTAATAATTTAGTGAATACTATGTGTTGCAGAAAAGTTGTACAAAATAATTGTCTTGCCATGCCGACAATTGAAATGATAAGAGGTTAAAATCAATATTATTAAATTTAGCTTGATTTTAGCCAAGTATATTAGATTATAAATCTAACCCAGGTTAATTTAATAAGTTAATTTGAAATTTAGTTTAAATTAGGATTAAAAAAAACTTATTATAAGTTAATTTGGTTAAACCTAGGTATAGTATTTTGATTAATTAAAAAAATATATAAATTAATAATAAATCGAGCGGGGTTTAATGTTATTAGATAAAATAAAAAAAAAGCAACATCCCCCGCGAAACATGGCAGCATGGTGAATAAATTTTTTACCTAGAACCCACCCCACCATTTAAGCATTTGACTAACCCTAAAAAACGACAAAATCGGATGAATATTTCTCTCCATCAATAATTTACATGATGGGAAAAGAATAAGTACTGCAACAATGATTATTTCACTCGAAGACTACCGATATGTGCCTGTCTTAAGAATATATCAGGCTTGTAACATCTTTCCAACTTGAACATTAAGAGAAAACATAACAAAATAGTTGTCTTAGAAGTGTGCACGTTAGACTTTTGAGCCAAGAAAATGTTATCCTATATAACTTTAGGTGTTCGACAAAGGTTATATCTTTCTCTTCTTTTTTTGTTTCGATTACAATGTGTTCCAGCTTTAATCTCGAAGAGAAATGGTGGATTAGAAATTAATTTCATCTGATAATTTATCATTGATTCTTACGGAAATGAATAAAATTAGCCATCCTCTTCCTTGCCTAGTTGCCTATTAAAAACACTCTACTTTTTCTTCATATGTTGCAAATGGATATGTACAGTGCTTTTGACACGATTTGAAATGGCTTTTGAAGCAGTAAATCATCCAAAACATATTCCTGGAAAAACCATTTGAGCAACTAGAAAAGGGAAACTTCTGTATGAAGGAAGATAAATAGTAAAAATAATTGAAATAAAAAGTTTTTTCCTTAAAAGAAAAGTCACTGTCTGCTAAAAGTATGCTTGAAAACGCATCCAAAGATGTAGTGAGGAAAAAGCAAAAGAAAAGGAAGAATTTGTACAAACCGTTGGGTATGTGTAGTCTGGCGAGTATGAAGAGTACCTGAAATGGTGTAATTAAAGAGAAATGACAAAGCAAATAAAGTTAGTGCTCGGTGCTTGACGTCAAAGGAGTCAGCGAAGATTCCAAAAAAGAATAGCTGGAGCTTATGAAGCCAAAACAGTATAATGATTGCCTTTCAACTAGCATACATCTGTGGGTATGCATGCATAAAATGATAGGAGGTAACTTTTATTTCATTTTATTTTCTGGTTTTATATTTGTCGGCCAGAGACTATAAATGAGCACTTGATCTTCCATCACAATGCACCATTTTAAGCAGAAACCTTATATTTAAGCTATATAATTCTTACCAGAGACCATGGTGAGAAGCAAAAAGAAGCATGACATTAACATTCAGTGTGTCATATGCACGCATGAAAATGCACATGAATAAAATGTACAGAGGCAAGACTTTGAACATGGTTTTGCCTGTTGCAGGTGGGTCTCTCTGTCCTACCATAATAGATATATAAATTGAGTTCAGGAATGGTGATTGCCATGGTCACCATTCACATGTATACGTATCTAGGGCTAGTAGGGTCTTGAAGAAAGGAGATGGCCACGTGCTTGTAATTTTTTGTCGAAATGCACAGTGTCAAAGCCATAATGTGTCATATTTGTGCCAGCAAGTTGAGCAATTGTAGTAAGTCTTGAGTGAAAGATCAGCAAGAAGCATGTGGATGGCGAGTACATGATGATGGAAAGGAATAAATAAATGAATGGCTATCCTTTCTCTACGTTTGAACCAAGTTCGAGAGACAGACACAGAGAGAGAGAGAGAGTATGATGAGGTGGCTTGATTGATGAAGCGTGCTCTCGACCACCCTAGTTTAAAGGGTTGGGTCTGCATGAGTTGGCGATGCACGTGCATGCAGCATCCCAAAAGATATGAGAGAGAGAGAGAGTGAGAGAGAGGGGGAGAGAGAGAGAGAGAGAGAAGCTAGCATACCCATAGACATTATAGGGCATCCCTTGTTGGATGGCATAATGAGGGAAGGATGCAGCTGGAGGAAAAGCTGTGCCCACACCACCTCCAAACCCTGTCTGAAAAGAGCTCATTACCCTAAAGTTCCTCCCTGCTCCTCCTGCTATGACATTTATTTATTATTATTGTTTCATATTTTTACACTAAAGCAGTTATTTTTCAACTGAAAAACAGCTAACATAATCAAAGCTCGACCAGATCAAATGAAAAAGAAAAAAGAAAAAGAAGAAGAAGAAGCTGGCAGCCCTTTTATATATAAACTTCAACAATATTGATGGGATTAATAATAAAGCACAGATTCCTTAACAAGTAAACTAAGTTGTTTGCATGCTTGTAAAAGGCAATCCACTCTCTCAGTTATTACATCATGGAGTCCAGACTGTTCAAATTACGAAGAACAGAACCTTCCCCCATTTAGGAAGAATATTCACAATGCACGATGATTCGACTGTCAATGTGTTGCTTCGAAAACAGAATATGTTTTTGGACCTCCATCAAATTCTTATCCAAATTAATCAGCAATGAATATCCACAAAACTCTAATAACCTTTGCCCAAAGAATTAAATAATAACAATTTCTGAAAATATCAAAGCATCTCAATTTAGACTTAAGACAGTGAAAAGTAAAATGAATAAAAGTTGTAAAAACTTCTTCTTCTTTTTTTTGGATCTCAAATATATATATATATATAGACATAAATATCCATATATATGATCACATTTAAAAATTGTATGGAAGAGAAATTAAAATAGTGAAAGTAGTAGGAGTAGTATACCATGCTTTGGGGTAGAGGGTTTGGATCTCTGAACACCCATAGATGCAAGATTACAATTAGCTCTTCTTCCATCTATCACTGGAGCAGCATCCACACAAGCCCTCATGGCAGCATCAGGTTCTCGAAAAGTTACCTAAAATAGCAACAGCACACTTTCCCAGATTAACTACCTCAAAAATAAGACAGGACCCTAGTATAATTCTTGATTCTTTTTCGAAATCCGTAATTTCCATGCGTAACCCATAACTAGATCTGTCTTTAGCTCCAAGATCTCACCAACTGCATGCTTACAACACAAAAAACGCAGGATAAAAACATATATAGATGAAGCAAAAAAGGGAGGGACATACAAATCCATAGCCTTTGGATCTGCCAGTGGCCTTATCAGTGATGACAACAGCTTCCAAGATCTCACCAAACTGCTCAAAGTATTTCTTCATGGTCTCCTTTTGAGTTTCCCAAGCCAACCCTCCAACAAATACCTTAGTATAAGTTGTGTCACCAAACTGACCTGCCAAATTTGCTGGAGTCATCTTTCTTGATTCTCTCTTTATCCCTCCTTTTCTTTCCTGAGATCTCTTGATATCACCAGTACCGCTGAAAACCAAAGCTCAGTAGCAAACAAAACTTTATAGTATATGTCAAAATGAGACCTAATATATGTGACTAAATTAACCTATGCGACACCCAATATGGACAGATAGAGGTGGTCGATCTAGATGTTATGTAAGTGCCAAAGATGAGAAAGACCCACTTGATTTGAAGGGATCTTTTCTTAGATTTTAGAGGTGAATTTTGGTGGTGATGGATGGTGGTCTTGATATTTGATCAAGGAGAGACAATTAGGTCAGTGAGATTGAAAGAGAGAGAGGGAATTGGGAGGGAAGAGAGAGCAAAAATGGCTAGAAAAAAAAAATAGGAAAGAAGAAAGACAACCTTGTAATACGGACATCAATTATATACTCAAACAGCAGCCCCGCCTCTTTTTCTCTTTCTCACGCGCCATTATTTCGTGTGTTTGCCACCATAAGATGATAATTGGTGTTTTGCTCATCATGTGTGCGATATACGTGCTGTGTTGAGTGTGGGTATGGCTTTTGCGGCATTATTATGTCCCTCATAGCTGTACTTTGTATTATTTTGAGGGGGAAAGTCGAATGACTGATTGGTATGCCGTTTTTGCTCATAATTACGAAACTACCAAACGGAACTGCTGTGATGAGAGCAAAAGTTCTTGGTGGCAGAAACGGAACGGGGAAGTTTAGGAAATCGAGGGCAGACGGATAAAATCACGCGGGAGGTCAACAGTCAACCCCTACGGATTAACTGGTGTGAAGTGGGGAGTATCATGTGAGCAACTTCATGGTAAATTATTTTTAATTAGATTACCCTTTTCATGGTTAGTTTTTTAATCTAACTAAATATTTTAGGTTAATAATGAATGGAAAATAAATTGATTAATACATGAATTTATTATATTCAAAAACATTTTTAAAAAAATATGTTTCTCTTAATGCAATTGTGTATTAATTGCTTTATTATTCACAAATCCAACTAGGATAAATAAACCATTATTGAGTGTTATTCTAGGTTAATGATGAGTGGGTAATAAATTGATTAATACATAACTTTGTTATGTTCAAAAACAATTTTTAAATAATATTTTTTGTTAATCCATATGTGTATTGGTTATTTTATTATTTATAAAATCCATCCAAAATATATGAACCATCATTAAGCATTATCTTAAGTTAATGGCAAGTGGGTAATAAATTGATTAATACATTCAAAATATTTTTAAAAATATCATGTTTTTTCTTATGATTATTTCTAAAAATAAAAAACATATAATAACAAAAGTTTTATTTTCTTGTGAATCTGGACCTGTGGTCCAAGAATGCCCTCAACAACACCTTCTTGATCTACTTTTTTAGTTATCCAATAAATCATCTTCAAGAAGCAAAGTCACTTGTAATGACAATATTGTTTTAAGATTATAAAATTTAAATATTTATAAAATCTTAATGTTATTTTTTAATTGTAAATATTTATTTTTTATTTGAATTCTCTATGTTCATATTGATAAGTGTGTGATTTTAGTCTCATGTTCTTTCTTTTTAGATAACCTTTGATGTGGAGAGCAAATACAGGCTGGATTGGTAATCTTGAACAGTTTTATTCATATTATTTTATAACTATCCCCGCAATTCCAACACCTATTTCAAAGGTGAGAAATGAGTTTTGTTACCAAGTCTAGGTCATAAAATCATTGTCTTAGATCATGATAGTATTTTATCTTTAATAACAAATACATATACTAATTGAGGCAAACTATTAGCATATAAGAACATGATATATAAGATGATTGTTATTTTTTCTAATACATAATCGACCTCTTATTTAAAATCTCTAAAAAAACAATAAGAATTTCCTAGTTACCATAAAATTAAGTGATGATTTTTTTTTATTTTTACTTATTTTTACATGTGTTCACCTTGATATTGGTAGCGACAAGGAGAATAGATAAAGTGATGAACACCCACCCTACAATTCAAAAAATAAACTAATTAATTTTCATATTGGTATTCTTTTTTAACGAATGACACATGTGAATTTTTCATTTCTTCTAATTAAAAGGTTCAATAATCCTTAATAATGTAGAATCATTTGAGATGTATCTGAATCACCCTTGATGAAAGTTAATATGTAATAAGAGGTTAAATATGAAGAAAATTAATATGATCATTAAAATGTATTTTTTGCGAAGAGGTCATGGGTTTTATTCTTTTATATATATATATATATATATATAGAGAGAGAGAGAGAGAGAGAGATGGTGAGATCATAAATTTTGAAAGCAGAAGTGCATAAATATAAAACTAAGATAAATGTAAAATAATATAAGATTGAGTATATGGACCTAATTGTAATGCTCTTTTTGGAGATATAATATGGTTCAGTGTCAAAACCTTTCATTTAGAGAGATAAAAAAAAAATAACTAAATAAAAACTAGGATGTTGAAGGCCTCAAACATTTTCAAGGACATGACAACGTACCAATTATAGTATAACTTGCACTTAGTCTTGGGTGGAAAATTAAAAAGCAATGTTTCTTTATGATAAGAATGAGGATTGAGTCTTTTTCTCGACCAAGCTTGAATTTTGTTCAAGTAGTTTAAACCTTAATAAACGAACTCATCAGTTAGCCATGCTTAAACTTAGTAAATAACATGACTTGTAGGATGAAATTTTTGTAGGTTAGAAGCAATCATAGTAGGTTACATCGTGTATAAGTATTTAAATGAAGATTATTACATAACCAACTTTTAAACTAAGAATCACATTACAATAGTTTATAGGTATCCTTATTTTCTCTAATAATTTTTTTTCTCTTTCATATAGCCTTGTTTTTTAGCTAAATATAAACTATGACAATAAAAAAAAAACTTGATTGTTGATCTTTTATTAATTTTTTATTTGAGTGTCTCACCTTTAGTTTTATATATTTATATTACTAACTTTTATTCTTTTATTTTTTATTTAGCACCGACTACTAGGTTAATCTATCTTTTAGATGTTAATATGTTCATTAATTATCTGATGACATGGAAAAACAAATTCATGATGTCTCAAAGCTAAGTTTTCTGATAAAGCTTTTAAGGATAAATAAAAAAAACAATTATAGATATATTTGTAATTGCAATATAGTTTTTTAGTGTAACTAATATGTATATATGTAGGCCGAGAGAAATCAATATATATGAGTGATTGAAGCAATTCTTTTAAAAACCCAAAAAGTTAACTTGGTAGCATATATAACTCTTTGGCACACCTTTTAACCTCATCTCTAACCTCTCATTCTTTTACTCTATCAATTTAAAACTCACACTAGTTATGTCTCAAACACGACACTGTTTTTTTTATATCAAATTACTCTTTCCAATTGTCTCATTTGGTAAACCTAATTCACACTCATCTTGAATTGTTATTAGTTTATAGACCATGTTGAAGGATTAAAACATGCTCCACTGTAATATATTCATAATAATATAGCCAATTGGTTGAAGAATAATCTAATTTACATTATCTTATTTCAACATGATTGGATGGTATTAAGTTGGATTATTTCTTTCCTCGGCAAGGATACATTTCTATATGTGTTAGGATTAATAACCATATATGATATATAAAGGTGTTAGTCAATGCTTTTGGTTTTATGTTATGTGGAAAGAAAATTTAAATCCACATTGCTTTAAGAGCCCAATAATGAAAATAAAAGTATGACTTAATTTATGAAAAAAGTAAAACTGTTTGTTGGCAAGTTAGTTCCTTCTGGAAAACCTCTCTCCTTTAAAAGAGTTGAATGCTAGTATTTTTAAACTGTTGGACACTAATATCATATCATTACTACTCTCAATGTTTAACTTGATCCTGTAAATTTCCATGATTTTTCTATTCATTTTTGCTCTCATGAGCTTTCGCTTACTAGCACCAAGGTTTCAATCTAACCCATAGCCAATATGTCCAAACATATTGTTCAAGGTTCCAAGCTATTCACAAACACTATGCAGTCATATTCATAGAAAGTTTTGATAAAACTTTTTAGAAGATGAATAAATTTTGTTGAATAATACATAAATTCCAAAGATGAATGAATTTGACTTAACCTTAAATCTATGTTGGAGAGATAAATAAATTTGCCTTGAAAGATGAAGAGTTTTACTTAAATAAGTTCATGAATAGTTAAAAAAAATTATAAGTCTTTTTTAAACTATGCATGAATTAGCATTGAATTACTTTTAATACTTGTATGAGAATGATGTAGTGAACATAATTTGATGAATGAAAAGAATTGTCTTTCTTTAAAAAAAAATGAAAGCCTATGATTGAATATTCTAGGAATTGCTTCCAAAAGGTTCAAGAGAAGTATTGAACATTGAGCCTTTTTGAAAGATGAATGAATTTGGTTGAATATTAAACCGATTTTAAAAGATGAACGAACTTGGTGACCATTGAACCTATGATGGATAAATTTGTTTTGAAATACAAAGAGTTTCACTCAAATAAATTTCTGCATAGTCTAAAAAAAAATTAAAGTCTTCAAATTTTTCATGAACTTATTAGAATAAAACTATTTCTCTTTCAAGGAAAATCCATTCATTTCTCAAATATAGGTTCAATGTTCAACCAAATTCATTCATTTTTCAAAATTGATTCAATGTTCCGACCAAATTCATTAATCTTCCAAGAAAGATCAATGTTCAACACTTCCCTTTGAAACTTTTGGAAGCAATCCCTAGAACATCCAATTATTGTAGCTTCCATATGTTCTTCACTTCCTTGAAATTCAAAATGTTCAAGATGAGCAAAGTAGATTTCCTCCTCTAACCAACCATTCAAAAAAGGAGACTTCACATCTAGGTATAGGATTTCCCATTTCCAATGAGAATTTTAGAATAACTTTTTACAACCAATCTTGCTTTTAGCTTCTTTAAAGATCCATCGTGATTCACTTTAATCCCGTTACACCAATAATCTTTTTTCCTTCAATTCTATCTAAGCTCCCAAGTTTGATTTTTCCAATGAGTTGGAAGACCAATGAGAAGTCTTATAGTGTTCGCCCATGTTATAGGTGCAAAGGTTTCAATTTATTAATTATAGGCATTTGAGAAAAACCTTTTACAACCAATCTTGCTTTTAGCTTCTTTAAAGATCCATCATGATTCACTTTAATCTTGTTACACCAATGATCATTTTGCCTTTAATTTTATCTAAGCTCCAAGTTTGATTCTCCTTAATCATATAGATTTCTTCTTGCATTACAATCTTCAACCATCGTACTTGTTTGGTTCTAACATAACACTATTATATCTTTGATAAATTTCTTGAAGAGGCTTGGAACCTATTGCTTATTTATTATCATCAATTGCTTATTCAACATCGAGAACTTCAAATACGACATAATTATCTTTAATCTTAAAAGTCTAAACTCTTTCTAAATTTATTTATTTTCCCTATTTTCAGGTGGGTTTTTCATCAAATAGTATATCTCTACTAATAAAGATATTCTTAGTTATCAGGTTATAGAGTTTATAACCCTTAACTTGACTGTTATCTTGATAAACTTAGTTTTTTTTAGCTTTTCATCAAGCTTACTCTTCCTCACTTTAGATATGTTAGCATAAAAAATACAAATACTCTTACATATTTAAGTATTGATTTCATTCCATTCCAAACTTCAATTCGAGTTATATCTTTTAGTACTTTTGTCGACTATTTGTTGATCAAATACATAGTTATGTTTGTAGCTTCAGCACACAAATACTTGGGCATATTCTTCTCAGCTAACCTATGTCTTTTATTGTTAATTGTTCCATTAACTAGCGCTTTGCCACTGGTAGAATTATTTTTTTTTAATATATAAAAAAAATATCAAGATTGTGGGAGATTTTTAAGTAATATCATTAAATCCAACAACTTGGACGATCAATAACAATATAGTTTAAATTTTAAAAAAAATGCAAGATGACAAAAAATCCTTATAAAAGGCAAATCAAAACCAATTAATTGTAAATTAACCAAATAAAACATATCAAGAAAATCAATTCAAAATTAACCAAATGTTTAAAAAAATCAGTATGACATAATATATATATATATATAGACGAAATCATATTTGATTGACCTAAGCTTTATGGCCTATCCTGTCAAGCCCACGATTTGGGTTATGGAATCCATTGGGTTTAATATTTTTTAACTTTTTTTTAATCTAAATATAGGATAAAAGGCTAAAGGATGAAGCTGGAAGAAAACAAAATAAAGGAAAGGAAATTAGCAGGATGACTTTATTTTCTGAAAAAAATATTAACACGGTGACATATTGAAGCAGCATGGGTCAACTCAGGCTAACTTGTTAAACTCATGACTCAAATCATAAAACCATGACAATCATGTAAAAATAAATTTTGAACAAATTAATCCCACAAGAAAACAAACAAAACACGTCGATGGTTGAAGTTTGTTTTCAATATGGCATATATATATATATTGAAATGACAACATATTAGATCAACCTAGATATTATGGTTTATCCTATTAAATTTGCGACTTGGGTCAGGGCTCAACCGGGTTTAATAGAAAAAATTTTAAATTTATTTTTTACCTGAATATAAAATAACAAAATTAAAAAAAAAATGAAAAGAGCCAAGTACACCCGGGTCTTTAAAAAAGTATCAAGGTTCGTGGCCCTTCTAACCTAGGCCCACATGTTTGGGTTTGGTTTTATTTTTATTTTTGTATCTTTGTAAGAAATGATTATTTATCAACAGAAAATTAGGAGGACCAAACTGAACTTTTTGTATGAAATTCAAAGTTGCCGCCTATTTCCTCCTTTTTTCACATTGATCATTTGTCATTCAATTTAACCCTCTCTTAAAGAATAAGAAGCAGTTGGGTTTCAATTTGGGCTAAGAAAATGCAATTGAGGAAAAGAAAGTTTGCGGACCAAAATAAAAATTCCAAGAAAGTGAATTTTTCTAGTCCATAATGAAATGTGAGACAATACATATTTAAACATGCACGGTGAAATGTCCATACCTCTTAGTTTATTTTGTAATTTTGACTTGTGTTATTGAAAATAAATGATAAAATGTAAAGTTACAAATATATCCCCAACCTATATATGTGACAACAAATCAATCCTAAGAAATTCCATAGTTCGCCTGACATAGTTTCTCCTATGAAACCATATACTGGAGATTGCTAAAATTAATATTTACAAGACAATGCTTAGAGGTAAAATCCTGAATTTTCCTTTAAATATGTGTTAATTTAAGTATGTGAGATATATAAAGGATATAGTAGCTTAAATGTAAACGTTGTAAAAAATATGTAAAAACAAAGGAAATAAATATAAAAGATAGATTGATAAATTTACCCCAAAGAAAAAACAACTTGAAAAATTTTGAGCAACGAACAAAAATGGCAATGTGGAGATACGAAGGCATTAGCGAGTGCAATTTGGTAATAATGGCTAGTTAAACAAACCTTTGATGCATACATGTTACTGGACATAAACCTACCATAAACACCTTCATTTGTTGAGAGCAAGGAAGCTTACATAACATACAACCTAATACAATACTCCTACAACAAACATGGTTAAAAGGATGAGTCTTTAATTTGTGATTTTGCATGATTTTGGGCCATAGAAGACAGAAATAGAAACAATACCAACAGCTAACATTCATAGAACATTATCAATGGAATCATGGATGGTAATTGCACTTTAGAAAACTTATCATCAGTGATTTTAATTTTGTTAATAACTTCATCGGTAATAAAATCATTAATAGAGTTTTAGATGGGAAAAACGAACAAAAATAATCTTTCAGCATCATTCTATTGGTAATGTCATCGGTGATTTATTTCATATTATCGATGAAATTAACTCATCAATGATTTACATACTGGTAGTGGCATTTATTGTAATTTTTTTAACTCTTTGAAACTCTAAGAAAGACTTAATCTTCTATGATTCCATTTGTAATGATCAATGGTAATTCATGTAATTTTTTTTCAACTCTCTGGAATTTTCTGATGGACTTAGTTCGTCGGTGATTCTGTCTGTAATAGGCAGTAACATTTCATGTAAATTGTTTTCAACTTTCTGGAACTTTTCAATGGACTTAGTCCGTCGGTAATCTCGTTAGTAATGTGTTTAATACTTTTAAAAAAAATTAAAATAAAGAGAGAGAAAATTTAAAGAAATAAAACTAAAATAAAAACCTAATATTTATTACAAATTTAAAAATCATTGGTTTGAATACAATTCATCTAGAGGACAAAAGCTAAAGGAAAAAGAGACAAATCTTCACTAGGACTAGGTGGGCGAGGAGGTGGACCGCTTATACCACCGATGTTTGACAACAACTCCATATACAATCACCCAAGTTTGGTCGTCTCATCACTAAGTTGTTATGTCTCAACAGTAAGCTAGGTCGTTTGAACTTTCACTTTTTATCATACAATCACCTGGAACTTTGAACAATGGGAGCTCAAACTCGATTGGAAGGAACTAACAGTTAATACATTATGTCTCGTCTGCACATCATTAACCGTAGTGTTTGAGATACTATAAATCTGATTTTTATCTAGTCTACCAGACGATCCATCAACCAACTACAAATCCAAATCAAGGTTTGGATAGGTTGAAAGATCGTCTCCGTATCTTTCCTACAATCTAGTGGTAAGTGTATCCAGAAAAAAAATATTAGTCAGATAATTTTAAAAAATAATAACTTAAGAAAAAATTGTTAAAATCCAACTTACCATGAACTTTTGAGCTTGGTTATCCACGAGTTGTTGCACCCCTTTTTAACGATTATCATTTCACATGTGAGTTTCTACAAAAAGCTTCTTCGGTCTTGGTTCGCGTCTAAGAACTGTAGCCTGCAAAAAGAAGTTGTTGTTAGTTAAACATTTTCATATAAAATAATAATTTTAAAAAATGGATGTAATAAAAAAGAATCTTACCACTCGTTTTCCATGCAAAACGAACAATATGGATCCACTAGTATGCATGGTTATTAAACCATAAATCGCTTTTTTCTGGTTCTTCGTACCGGACTGCGATCGTCGCGTGAAATGTTAAGACACCACATGCTGGATATAAGCTTTCCATACAGCCTTTGAGACATGCAGAGGTCTAAAACCCCTCCACACAATCATATCTCCCTATCATAAAAGACCTCTCTCTTTAGCTTTTTTTTTTTTTTTTTTTTTGCATATAATACCATAAATAACTTAACCTATATGGTAGAAATAAATTATCGATTAAGATTATGAAAAATAAAATTTTAACATTTGTATAAAAAAATAAAATTTTGAATTCAATTTTACCTAGTTGTACCGTGATTTTTCCAAACCCTTCTAGCAACAGCGTTGTTAGCTCTATTCTAGTAAAAGTTTTCCTTGCACGTCAAATTTGTAAAAGCAATATGTTCATTAAAATTGAAAAAAATTACTAACCAAGTTAAAATAATAATAATAATTATTATTATTATTATTATTATTATTATTATTATTATTATTATTATTATAACATTGAACTTTTCAAATCATGCATCAGTCATAGGTTTCTATTAATTAGGATTTTTGAAAACTTGACTTCACTAAAACAATTACACTTCTATCAACAATTTCATTGCCGATGTTATTGTGCGAGCAACCTCCATATTTGTAAACTTGAAATTCCATTTCTTAATTGAAATTTATTATTAAAAAATTATTCATTGTTATTTATTTTCAATCTTGCAATAAAGGAAAACACACTTACATTGAGTGGTCGGGCATCCATTGAGCAATATACTTCCTAGTACATACATGTCTCTCTAAATGAATACCTCCTCTACAAATTGGCATCACACTCAACGAGCCTGCATCGACAGAGGGTGTATGTGCATCAGGTGCTTGATAATGGTTAGCACCTAACGACTCATAGCCTTCAGAAGCGCAACTAGAAGAACTAGTAGCGCTCATGTTTGTATTACTCATTAATGACTTTCTCTTTGGCATCTAAAAATAAAATCATTAAGAAAATTAATAATATTCCTATTATTTTAAAAAAAATCGATAGCACCTCTCTTATACAAGAGACTACTAAAAATTCATATACCTATAAATATACATCAATAAATAAAGTCACAAACTAATTTATTTTATTTATGACTAAAATATTTTTATAAATTGATTATTTTATAAGATGAAAAGTCTATAGGTACTCATATCGGGAACCATATAAATCTAAGAGATAATTTGGATTTAAATATAAATTTGAGAAAGACATATACAATCATATTGAAAAAGAAACGATTTCCTAAGCTGAGTTCATGAAATTGCATTATTAATTGTTTTGAACAATATATGCATACAGATCTTTTTTCTTGACCATTTACACATTTATAAATTGGCTGCCATGAAATGACCACGATACTTGATTGAAAAAATAAAAGAAAAAAAATAGATATATTTAAGCACATTGAGCTCCTTAAAAGCTAAGGTTCAAAACTTCTTTTTACGTGCTATTCCCAGAAAACCAATCTGAAACATAAAAAAAGTTTTTTTTTTTACCAAATGAAAAGAACAAGGTTACTGGGTTTAAGGAATTGCAGTAAAATTAATTTGCACTAAATTTAAACATTCCAATTCTATATGATTAATTTGCACTAAATTTAAGCATTCCTATTTTATATGATAATAATAAATAAAAATAATCAAATAACAAGAAATAAATCCAACCAACATTCCTATATTATCAAGTTAAGCTCTCATAAAAATGTTAACCCTCATAAACTCAAAAACATAGCAAATAAAACCCAAAAAAAAAAAGAATATGAAAGGCCTTACCATGGCTGTTGTTGTTTTGTTTTTGTTTTCTTACTATGTTAATCCAACTTAGTGAGACTTGCACAACTGCTTGCCAAAAAAAAACATTATGAGCATTATAAGGCAAAACAATAAGCTCTGAAAACTCAAAATGATAAAATATTTACCTAGTAAAGCCATAGAGGTGTGGTGGATGAAGGATGAAAAAGTTAAGAGGAAAAGAAAATGAGAGAGAAGAGATTGATAGAGAATGAAGAAGATTTTGACAAAGAAAGAAAAGAGGATGAAGGAAGAAGACGTTGAGTGAAAGATAAGAAGAGAGAGAAGAGATTGCAAAGTGAGTGAAGAAGAAAAGAGAAGAAGAAGCGTTTTCTTATGAAATTAAAGATCTGGTCTTTTAATTAGGGCTTTTAAATGAACAATTAAATATTTATATTTTTTAAACATCTATCAATAATTTTATTGGTAAATAAAACTTGAATTTTTCAATTAAACCTGAATTGTTTTAAAGACCCCTAAATTCTCAAATGAATTTTCAGTCTGTCAGTAATTCTATCTGTAATGATTAGTGGAAAAGGCATATAATTTTTCTCAACTCTCTGAGGGGTTTATTTCTTTGGTAATTTCATCTGTAATGGTCATTGGCAAAGCCATGCAATTTTTTTTAAACTCTTTAAAACTCTTCAATAGGCTTAATCCATTAGTAATTTTGTTTGTAATGGTTAATGGCAAAGTCATGTAATTTCATTTCAACTCTTTGGAACTCTTTAAGAAACTTAGTCTGTCAGTAATTCAGTTAGTATTTACATTCTTAATGTAATTCCATCGGTATAAAACAATTTTTACTTATAAGTGTTCTTGTTTTCTTTATCCATCCAGCCTGCAAATACAGTAAAATCACAATATGATACAAACCCTAGCGGAACTAATAGAATTCGTAAACCCAAGATCTATCTAATACAAGTTTGAGTATGAAGGTGGGCTTATCACAATGGAAGACTTGCTCCAAAGCAACAAGACTATAAATCACTAAATCACAATGCCTATTCTTAGAGACGAGCAAAAGAAGTATAAAATCACTAACAAAGATTGGTCAATTATTTAAAGAGTTAAAGTTCAATCAAGAACCAAGAGAGGCAATATTTTTATTCTGCAAAAAAAAAATTGTTCTTTAAATATTCTTCACAAACATTACTTATACTATAAAGTTAAGTAACCATAGTATCCATAATGGGTCACATATAAACCTGATTTAAATAATACCCAAACCAAACTAAAACTAGCCCAAACTAATTAAAATAAATAAAATAAACAAGTTTGAAACTCAACAAGTGTTGCCACACAAAACAAAGATAGATTATTAGTCCAACTGATTAAAATAAGACAAGTTTGGTCTCTTTTGTAATATACTGGCAGCATCAATGCCCAACTTCAAATAATAGTTCTCTCTTGCCTTAATGAATTAGAAGGCGTTCTATATATTATTAGAAAGGTATGGAAGTCTAATTTTCAGACTAACTAGAATCGCATCAAACTTCAACATGTAACTCTAGTTATTATTAAAACAGTAGCGAAAGGTCGAACTCTCAAATTTGAGTCTTACATTAAAGTCAATTTCATTGTAAATGAACTAGAAAGATTACATTAAAGTCAATTTTATTACACATTGATGTTTTACAATTTAATTGAATTGTCTTCTTCTTCTTCTTCTTCTTCTTTAATTTCATCATCGTCGTGTCCATCGTAATTTTCTTCATTGAATTGATGTTCGTCGATATCATCACCTTCATCAACTTTTGTATGTCCACTGGTTCTCATTACATCATTTAACTCATCAACGTCAACATCAACAAAAATATTCTCAGCAACACAAAAATTTAAATTTTCTTCTAAGTCGTTAGACAGAATAACTCGATATGCATCAATTAATTCATCAATTTGATTGATATTATCTCTTATATTTACTTTATCATTACCTTCCTGAATAACTTGGACACGACCCTTGGGTGTGGTTTTCACTATAGATAATCAATCAACCCTAGAACGATCTTTTCTAAACAAATAAGTGTATGTGTAATAAACTTGTTGGCATTGCTTAGCAAAAACAAAGACATAGTCGACATTGCGAAGTCTAGCCTTTGTATTAATTTCGACCAAACCATGGTGATGGTGTACTTTAATCCATCTATCGGTGGTATCATACCAATAGCATTTGAATAAAAAAAAAACTTTATTAAGCTTGTTATGATATTGTAATTCAATAACCTCTTCAAACTTCCCATAATAATCAACTTCAAACTTATTAGAAGTTAATCTCTTAACACAAATTCCACTATTATAGGTCTTTTTATACTGACCATACTCTTCAGTATGAAAGACATATTCATTAAATAAATACTCGTTATAACACTTGGCCTTTCTTTCACGACCAAAACATAATAAATTCAAATTATCACCAGCATCCCTCTCATTTAATAAACTTGGTACATGATTAGAACCATTAATAGTACAAGAGAAAGGTTTAATGAAATTAATTATTATGAGATATAAGAATTATTTAGCGGTCCTTACATGTGTTTTAAACCACGTTGCAAAAACTTCTTCTTACCAGATTGAAAACCAAACACAATGCTTTTGTGAAATTAGACCATATCATACAATTCTTCAACCAACGGTAACAGCGGTGCAACATCTCTTTCAACTTTACCTACAAAGAAGTCCTCTCTTCTTTTTCTATAATTATGATTGATTGGCAAAACCATCGATAGCAATAAAAAAAAAAAAGATATTTTACCACCATTTGTTAAGGTAAAGGCCTTGTTATTTTCCATACAATATAGACATGTTAATTTCCATGCGTGCTCTAGCCAGAAACCATCACATACACCGGAAAATCATTGATAGTCCATAACAAAGCTACCTTCACTTGAAAATTTTGTTTCCTCAATACATCATACGTCAAAGTCATAGATGACCACAATGACTTCAACTCATTAATCAAAGATTGAAAACAAATATACATATATATATATATATATATATATATATATATATATATATGGATTATTAGAATCGAGTATGACCATATATAAGAACATGAACTTTAGCCTCATGCACATCTCTTGTGGCAAGTTGTAAACCGTGAGTATCACCGGCCAACAAGAATATGGTGCAACAAATTACCTGAACAGATTGAATATGTATGTACATAACCCAATATGTATGTTATATAGTTCCATTAAAAACTGAAAATGTATCCTATTAAAATATTTTCAGGCTACACCATCGAAAAGGTGCATTATTACTCAGTTCATCGTATCATGTGAATGATGTCATGTCATATGCTCAGAAATCATCGGAGACATGAATAACCTTTACAATCCAGGAGTGATTGAGAAGTATCTCATTTTTCTTTGTATAACAAGATTTTTTCCCCTGTCAGTTCTAGGTTTATACTGAGCATGCCCATAGGTTCTGCACTTGGTCAAATATGTATTTTTTAGGTAGTACAACATGCAGAGGTTTGGACACATGTCAATTTTCTGGTATCCTAGGCCAAAGGGTTTTATCATGGATTTAGCAGCATGAAAGTTCTCTTTCAGTCTATACCCTTCAAGTAAAATGCTTCTCGCCCATTTGATGATTATATCATAACTGGCCTTATTCAGCTTATAATCTGACTTAATGGTGAACACCGGTGCAACAACCAATGATTTACTATGATTTATGCATCCATCTCATAATGGGTCGTCAGAATCTTTCAAAATATCAAAAAACATGGTTGTGGTTGTATTTGGTTCTTCATTTACGATTAAACATTCACCTACATCACCTTAATTCATTTGCATTGCATCCATAATCATATTCTTATAATAATTACTATTATCATCTACAACTCTATGCATGTTATTAGAACTAGAAGTTGACTTAATAACCCTTTCTAACATAGTCTTATAAGGAACATATAGTTCCTCGTGTGCAAACCAACACAAGTATTTATTCATGAACCTTTTTTGTAAAAAATACATCGTAACAACATCTAGATGAAGAAACTTTTTATTTTTACACATCTTACATGTACATCTAATACTGCCTCCACTAATATTTTTCGAATTAGATAATGTGTGTTTAATAAAATCCTCAACCCCATTACGATAACCAATCTTGTGCAACCCTTCGAATGAAATTCGACACATCCAAGAACGATCATCTATTACTTATATGAAACCTATATAAAATATTAATGACAACATGTTTTAATTAATAATATGAACTAAACAAATTATCAGTAGCAATTATTAGTTTAACTCAAACTTATTCAATCTATTTTTATAGTACCCTTAAATCATTAACAATTTTCTACAAAAAAATCAAATTCCTCCACATTTATCAAAATTTTCAACTTGACAATAAAATTGATAAAATATTAAACATACCCATTAAATAAGACATTATTTATTTTATTACAAAACACCTAAATCACATAATCAAGCTCAATTTCATCAAATTACAAACAAATATAATTTTTTAAAATCTCAAACAAACTCTACATTCATAAATAATGCATTTATACAACAAATATCCATAGAAAAAAGCTACAAAACAAGTAAACACATACATGCTACATAAAAATGCTAAAAAATTAACATTTTCAAAATGGACTACAACAAAAAATGGGTGGTTTTACTTACTTGGTGTAGCAACTTTTAAAAAACAAATTGAACCATAACAAGGATGCTGACACATTGAGTATTAGGATGACCAGATTTGTGATGATGAAAGCTTGATTTGTGATGATAAAAGTTTGATTTGTAATAAAATATGGGGTTGATGTGTGTTGTTTTCTGCATCATAATAATAATAAAAAAAAAATTGGGAGGAGATAAGGGTTTGGTTGTCATATTATCAACTAATAGATATTAGTAAGAGATATATTTTGCCTTAATTTCATCAATAGTAATGACATGTCCTTTCTCTGTCTTTCTTTTCATTCTTTCATTTTCAATTATATATAATTATCTTAATATTTAATATACACTCTTAGAAACTTTCTGTTAATAAACACCAATGAACATAGCAAAGAAATATTCCGTAGGTAAACATCACCGTAACGTAAACTACAGAAGAGTTTTGTTTTGTTTGACAATTTGCTGATGGTTGAAGAGATACACAAAAGGAGTCCAGGCTAGCAAATAATAAAAGAAGAGAAGTGGGGCATGATGGGGCAGCTGTCTCCGACATCTTTGACGGGAAAGCATCATCATCCATCCAACCCTAACCAGGCAACCCCACTCTCTCTCTCTCTCTCTCTCTCTCTCTCTCTCTCTAAAACCCTACACAGTGCGTCTGTCATATTATTGGGTATAGTAGGCATCACCGTATTTTTAGTTTTCTTTTTCTTTTTCTTTCTATGAATTGAAGAGGTAGCAAACAGACTATACGATGCTTTCTTTCTCGCACAAGAGTATAGACTAGCAAGCAGTGTACTTTCTTTCTTTCTTTCTCTCGTTTGTAGGCGCAGGGAGAAGCTACAGAGGTGTGGGTGAGTGTGCGAGTGACTGACTCATACACATGCATGTCTCGCAGCTTTACTTCCTTCGCACTTTCTTGCTGGCCCCATTGCCTGCTCTCTTTTTTTTTGAGAAATTGTTGCGCTGCCAATTAATTATAAAATCTTATAAATTATTAAATTTAGTCAGACCATTAATTCTATAAATTATATTTATAATATGAATAAAATATAATAACTAATAAGAAGTCAGTTATAAAATGATTTGAATAAATTTGATGATATGTAAAACTTTTAATTGGTTGCGTTCATAATCTTAGATATAATCGGCTAAATTCGCCAAACAATTTCTAGGCAAAAATGTTTTTTTTGTTGGTACAACATAAATATTATGGTTATAATGTGAATAAAATAATAAATATTTTGTTGGTACACTCATGATCATCGTCTCCCTTCTATCCTTCTCAAGCTCTCTTATATCCATCTGTGTTTTTTCCTTGGGATCCTCTGACAGCGTATTATCATGACTATTATTATTAAACTTGGTTTACCCTGATGGATTAATTTAGAATCAAGTTAGTTTACGATATTATCTAGATTTATTTTTAAATTAAATTAGATAAGATTTAATTCAATTAAATATGATTAATTTGATAGGCTAATTTGGTCCGATTTAAAATAATAAAATTAAAATAATATTTTTTAAAAATTAATTCAAGTTAATATACATAAAAAGCTTTAAATCAAGCTAGACTTTGCTCAAGACAACGTTCCCTTCTTGGAAGATGGGGAGATAAAGGCCATTGGGCTAGTATCCAAAATGGCCCTTTAAATCTTTGGGGTTTTTCTTAAACACTTGTGACCTAGCGTGATACGAGTTTGTCCATCTCGGGGAAGTTTTTAATTCAACACAATAAATTAAAAATATTGGTGAAATAGCATGATTTTAAAAGAAATTAATAAAATAGCACAGTCTATATATATATATCACAATTGAAAAAAACAATATTTATAACTTCTTGTTATTTAGAATAGCGATATTTTAAAAAATATATATATAAAATAGGCAAGAGAGAAGAGATAAAAAATAAAAAAAGAAATAGATCTTGAATGCACACCAAAATTCTGATTAAAACACTACTACTACTATTAGAAATATTTTGACGAGATAAAATTAATAACACCAAGGAAGGTTTTCAATGGTAACCCAAGTGGGCCACACTTGCCTCCAAAAACAAGTGAGTTACCCGCTATCTTTGAGCAACAAGTGTAGCACGCTTAAGTTACCATTTGTAACTTTTCTTTGTATCTTTGAATTTATTTCGTCGAGATCTTTTTGACAATATTAGTGATGTCATAATCAGAGTTTCAGTGGGCTAGATATATTTCTTTTTTTCTCTCTCCTATCTATTTCATAATTTATTTTTTAAAATTACTATTATTAATAGCAACAATTTATAAATATCATGTTTTTTAATAGAAACATATATTAACTATATTATTTTATCAATATATATTACATGTATTATTTTGTCAATTCTTTTTCGAACTTATATTATTTACCCAATATTTCTATAAAAAAAAAAAAAACGCTAGTCAACAAAAATAGCCACCTTTGGGGCAGATTCTTCCAGATAGTACCCTTGAGATTCTAACCTTTGTGGCTCCATGAACTTGGTGTTAATTATTTCACCTATTGGCCATTGGATCGATATGGTGTGACTTATCCCAACCATTTTGCTGTCCACATTGGTTGGCAATTGGACACTCAAGTCTTCAAAAGCCTCATTAACAATGGGCTGAAGATGCAGTAGTGAGTCTAGCTTTCCCACCCTAACGTAATAAGAGAAACAAGAAAACGCTTGGACTCCTACAACAAAAAAACGGATAAAAGAAGGGGGCAAGAACAGCAGGAGATTCCAGCAAAAACAAAGAAAAAATGCTCTAGAGAGTAGAGACACTTGAATCGACATTATCAGACTAGTTATCAACACAAGATGTTAACGATGGATAGATATCATTAAGTAGTTAACCTAATCTAAAGCATTTAAACACTGGAAATGGTGCTCTAAAGACAGGCACCAAATTAGCAACCAAGTGCTCCTGCTTTCCCAAAAATGAGATGAGATTTGACATCAGGCCTTGCCCTTCCTGTTCTTCTAGAAAACATTGTGCATACCAAAAACCCTCAAAGCAACCGAGATGAGTTTAACTTGTACAACATAAACTGTTCTACTAGCACATGTCTTCATGATAAAGATGAAGTCCAAGACCAAAGCGTGCACAGGCTCTACGAAATGCCATTGCTTCTGCCTTCTGCACAGGATCTCCAAAACCTATCTCAGCCAAAGCAGCAGTTCCGGTCGACTCCCTGTATAGCTGGTGGAATTAAAAAAGAGAGAGTTAACAGGAGATCACTGTTAGCAATTCTCTTCAATTCACGCAACTGAACTCAATGGAAATATAACTATTAGTAGCGTGGGTAAGAGATGGCTTTCAGAAGGAGATAAATTTTATAAATTCTCGAGATGCATATAAAAGTTGGACAAAAGCGGGTCATGGCTGATTAAAGGATCATGTAAAGAAACCCACTTAAGTAGACGTCTAAACATTTTAGTGATTGTTGCAATACCATTTTACCAGATATCAGGAGAGGGGGGGGAGGAAAATGCAGTAAAAATATAACAAAGAAATATACATATTTTACAATTTCTTACCTTCCCCATCATGTAAAATTGGTTTTATCTTCAATTGAAACATAATAACAATCAACTTACCAATCAGTGAACATCTTCCTAAGTCTCACTATTCATAATAGTTAAAAACTGCCTAATAAAGCATCTCCTATAGCAGAAACCTTTGTGCTCCATATTTCAGTAAATAACAGCGCGCAAATTAGATATTTATTCCAAAAATTAAGTGAAACGAACCTCACATTTCATAGCAAATCAGCTACAATTTTTCGTGACTACTAACAACTACATCAATGTTCCAAAGTACCAATCTAGCCACCAACAATCTGAAAGGCTGAAACTATTTTCACTTTCACTTTTATTTTATTTGTTTTCCCTATTTTTACTTTTAAAGATTTTTTTTTTTTTTGTAAGATATGTTAAGCTTCATTCATTAAATTGAAATCTGTAGTCTGCCTCAAACCCTATCTTCAGTTAGCACGCTATTCAATCAACAAGGACAGTTGCTCAAGTTGGAAACACAGCAGATGTATAGCATTCCACGTAAAGAAGGCAAATTACCAAATCTCAACTTTCAGAATTTCTCTAGAAATTCAACTTCAGTTAACAAAAGGCACTATACCTTAACTGGAAAAGTATATCTCAGACATGGAGTTTTAGACCCCAAAATTTCTAATGTTGTTCTTTATTTTTTACTCCTTCACCAAACCGTTAGGTTCTGTTAAGAATAAGCCACTTTTGAAAAACATCAAGCTGAAGAACTAAGAAGATCAATAAGAGAAATCTCCCATGTCATGAGCTGTCCTATTAGCTGTGTTGTCTACTCTTTCATCAGAGAAATGCAGCGTCAATGGAGTTCTTAACACTCAAGACTTTATTTTCTCAAGGACACATTTTGCCTACCTTAGTTGAAAAGGCCCCCCCTTACCTCTCAAGCAAAAAATATGAAATAAGATCACCTCAAGTAAAAAGTATCAACCAGTCTGCTCAGGAATGCACATCTTCTTGCTCTCAATTTTATTAGCCTTATATGCCTTTCACAACTACTCCCTCTGGTTTAGGCATCAGAGTTCGATTAAGACACGACTACAACATGCCAAAAGATTATGACCATATATTAAGCAATCTTTCCAGGGAACCATTAAAGTCAATGTATCATGTCATGATTTCCAACTCCAGAGCCAGAAAGTAGTGATAAGGCAAGTGTGAGGCATCACAACTCAAGAAATCAGTCAGCCTATGCTGGCCATGAGAAAATGGCTATAGAAATTGAGCATACCATACACTAAAAACCACAAACAAAACGTGGGTAAAGCAAGAAAGATACCTCAGCATCAGTCCCATAGAGAGTGACACGGTAAACAACAGATACAGACTTGCTATCAGGTGAATAAGTGACGTTCCGAACCTCACCAGACCATTCTGTACTAGGTAAAGAAAGTAAATGTTAGGCTTGGATATCAAGTTCAAATATAATCATTAGTAAACGATACAAACTTGTGTAATGTGTGTATTAACTCTTAGCATACCTGGAGCATGTAAATTCATAATCCTGTTAACAATATGCCTA
>Ga0307517_10002866_pt1 | contig 27343 bp, 12 predicted proteins | sample 23_EM_MG_FD_194515 | JGI IMG/M metagenome (GOLD analysis project Ga0307517, IMG submission 194515) | Populus trichocarpa ectomycorrhiza microbial communities from riparian zone in the Pacific Northwest, United States - 23_EM | ecosystem: Host-associated > Plants > Roots > Unclassified | place... | reverse complement strand
TCATTTTCATTTCTACCTTTGTCATTGTATTCCTACCTTCTCCTACACCACCATGTCTCCTTATTAACGATTCCTTAGAATTTTAGACCACTTCAAGATCAGCTTTAATCCTCAACCAAATTAACTATACCACCTCCATCATAAATCAAAATCATTTAGCCCTCATGTGATGATATTAGAAAAACCTGCTTTTAAAATTAAGGGTTGTCTTGTTTTGGCAGTGGAAGTGTAAAACCCAAAAGAAACACTTTTATCCAAAGTTCAAAGAAAAAGATATGATAGTTCAAAACTATTGCTCGCAAATTTCCCAAAAGATTGTATTGAAAACCAAAATTCCATGGCGAAGTAAAATGATAAGAAATCAAACCTCTCCAAATTTTGAATCTGAGACAGAGCCTGCTTTGGAATCCCTGGATCATTGGCATATAGGAAACACAGACAAAGAAGGGCTTAGATCCATAAAGGGGACTAGTTTCTGGAAACGAGTGTTCGCTAAGGTGCTATTTAAGTTAAGCATACCTTGTATCAACACCTTTAATAAAAGTGGAAAACACTCGACATTTTCCATCTGTAGATGTTGTCGCAAGAAGAATCTGTTAAATATTAAAAAAAAAACATATTAAACACAATGCATTACTTTATGGACATATATTATAAAAGTATCTATTAGGCAACTAATGTATCAGAAATAATAACAACAATTATTCAGCAACTAACAGACACATTGTTAGGATGACAAAGATCAGTATCATAGTTTAATAGCACAATTTGTCCCTTTACCCTTTATTTTTTAAGGATTTCATCCTGTACTAAAATTTGAGTCAGTTAATGTTTTTTGTCCTACAATAAAAGTGACACATGCCACATACCTGGACAAGTAACCATGAAAAGTGACAAGTCACCTAAAAAATTTCATATAGCTATTTTTAATTCTTTCTTTTCCTTACTATTGTATATTTAGATTACTGTCCCACACACCCACAATTACAGGTATGATGATAGTAGAGGAAAGGGGGGTGGAAGACAAAAAATAACTTGAAAAAAAATCATTAGCCTAACTTCCCCTCCTTAATAATCCAAACAAATGGAGGAAAATCGTTTTGCTTCCCTTTACTGAATTCCTCTTCCAAACCTCCCCTCCAAGTTTCTCAAACATACTGTATGAGAAAATCTCACTATCGATTTAATTAAATTAGTGTACATGTTATAGTATACTCCAATTAAGAAGGGTTTGACTCATCCTCTCAATGAAATTGAATAATCCATTAAATGCACACAACTTCTCTAAAATTATGAAAAAAAAACATGGGATAGAAACACATACATTATTAGGATGCCAGGCAACACTTGTCACCGAGGAATCATGTCTTTTCCTGATAAGTTTACTGACCCACCTGTTAAAAGGGAAACATAGATCAGCATAAGAACAGAAAAAATTGCATGCAGTATTCAACATTAAAGCAATTGCATAGGAGAGGAAGTATGGAGTTTGATCAATGATCTAAACAGGGTCATTGAAGTCAGGCTACACATACACTTTCCCTGATTGAGGTCAATAAACATCAATATGATAAGGCATGATCCCATGATAAATTTGAACATAGTAAGGAAATTCTGGCCTTTTATTTTCTTCTTTTTTTATGCGCAAGATTTTATCTTAGTATGAAGGCCTCTAATATGACCGATACACTCAGGCCACTAGCGTGGTCCATGCATAGGCCATTTTGCTAGCCATAACTAATAGAATTCCTGAGTAAAACAAACTCCTAAATAATTTAAGTTTAGCAAAAAAAAAAAAAAACTAGAATATGCATGAATTAAAAATCTAAATAAGGTAAATCAGAAACTTCTTTCTCTTTGGCTGCTTCACATCTTAGGCCTAAAAATAGTAAGGTGTTGAGACCACAGTCATGCCAAAATGTCGCTGATGTAGAAATTTGCAAGCAAAAGCAATTAGCATGGACAAGGTTGCATCAAATTGATAAGTATAAGCTCCAATCTATACTAAACAGAAATACATATTAATATAAAATACTTCCTGGTTCAGCAGAATTCAAATCAATATCAAGCGTAAGGATAGATGGAGAATATGAACTAAGTGCTTAAGAAGCTCCAAATTATGGGGCAAGTACCAGTTGTTGTCTTGCTCATAGTAGCATATACAAACAGTTTTAGCCCCACTTCCAACAGCGAACTTGTTCTCTGGAAGTAAAATGGTTCAACAATAATTAAAAAATCAAGATTGAAAACAGAAACAGCCAGAACACAAAAATCATCAATTCCAACAAGGCACATTTTTTTATGGATATGGGAGCTAGTATCAGTAAAATGAGAAGCAAGTATGCCTAGTACATGAGCAATTATCCATACAAATACGTGTGGTCATGAGCAATGCATCCTTCCAAAATGGTTTTAAATCTAAATTATGGCAAGGCCATAATAATTAGATAACATAATGAAGTAAACATGATATCAGTAGCTTTTCTGAATCAAACAAAACCAAGAAGAGAGAGAACAGGCAAAAGTCACAGTTTTTATTTTTGGTGAATACTCAACCCAACAGGTTTTCCACCCAATATTCTAACCAGTTCAATAAAGTTCTTTTTCGCATATATATACACAAACAAAATATATGTGCATGGAAAACAAATAAATACATCTGTGCATGTTAATAGATGATATCAAGTAGTCTAATATTTAAATAAATATATTTGCAGGTAATTTGTAGTTCATGGGTTTTTGGGGTCCTGTACTGGAGTGGATTTCCATGTATCAAAATGGGTGGAAAGGAGCTTTCTCTTCTTTATGATGTCACATCACACTTATCCAAACTACTTCATCTAGAATGCCCCTCCATCAGTTGCCTTTATTCAGCATTCTTGTTGTGGCTATGGATTGACAATGATGTAGCATTTTATACAGGAGGACAGGAAAAGCGAACGAGAGAGTAACTGTGAGGTGCCTTGTAAATCAGAGACAAACGGGGGCTTTGGCCTTGGTTGTTAAGTCCAGAAAAATGTCTTTAGGGGGAAAACAACTGCAGCAATTCTCTTTCAGCTCAATTTCAAGTACTGCTATGACTATCTAAACTTCTGTATACAAATACTAATAAACTAAGCAAATCAAATATTGAAATATACTGTAGATAAAAGGAACTAAACAATTCATAAACTATTATTTCATTTAGACCAAAAGGACCTCTTGATTGCTGAAGAATTAACCAACCTCACTTTAAGCTTCATGGAGAAAATTTATCTACATATAATAGAGCCGCTCAATCAGGTTAGCATGCTAAGGCCAGAACCATCAACCATGCAAGCCCTAGAAGTTCATATCATAGTATCCTCTTGTTTTCACTTCTTCCAAGTCATAGAATGGGCAATGGGTGAATATGATTTTGTGAGACCAAGAATAACCTTTTTAATTTCTTTTTTCGCATCTATATTGTCTTTATATTGCTCTATTGCTCAGTTTTTCTTAGAACCTCCATTTTTGTAAAAATATAAACAATGGGAAATACAGGGCCTCTATCACTACTCCCAGTTTTAAAACTCCCCTTATTTGGCAGCTCATTTCATATTAAGGCAACGGGTTTTGGTCCTGCCATTCGGAGGTTCGAATCCTTCCATCCCAAAGCATATTTATTCTCTATATCAAAATAAAGATATTTTTTTAACAACCTTCTATTTATAGTAAGAGCATATCCGATGGAAGCTTTATTTCCTATAATGTATCCTAATTTTTTGGCCTAATTCTTCTGATGAAGATCGATTCAACCTCCGATCAAAGAGATCTGCCTGGTTATATTTATCTCTTCAGCAAGTTTAGTAATGACTACAACAGCCCTGTTGTTCCAGTGGAGAGAAGAACCTACACAATACTCATTAAAGTTGTTAGAAGTAAGCTCTCAACCACCATCACTTCTGAAAAATGTTATGGGTTTCTCAAAATGCTTGGTTATTAGTGAAAGGTTCCAGAAACATCAAAGACTTAAGATTTGGCACGAAGGAAAAACAACCATGTATATCTACTGTAACAATAAAAACAACAACATAAGGTGAACCACATAAAGAAGAAGAGGAATCAATCAACATGAAGAGGCCACAATGGCTTAGTAAAACATATAGGGAGGTTAAACATGCAACAACTGGTGCCAATAAAAAGATATGCCATTTAGGTCAGACAACAAGGAGTAAAATCTAAAAACCATAACTGAAAAACATGGTGCTTTCGTACCTTTTGGACTCCACTGCACACAAAGTGCAGCGCGGTTTAGCCTGAGTATAACAAGGGTCGGTACCCATTCTGATCCTTCTTGGTTCCAGACATATCTTGAAAGAAAAACGGCACACAGTCAACAGGGCAACAGAAATGAAATCATTACAAAGAAAAAGAAAAAACAGTAATGCTAAAATGAGACACTCACGAATTTCGATCATGAGATGCAGTAACAATTCTGTTTGATCTCGCACTCCAATCTATCCCACAAACAATCTGGTCATGCTGCAAGTTAAGAAAAGAAAAATTAAGCTAAAACAATATAATTTCATTGTTTCCGATGAAATGAAAAAAAAAAAACGAACCTTTTGAAGAACATGGACCTTCTCCCACTTGTCTTGGGACAATCTATATATGTGAACTTCATTGTTGTTTGGACAAAATGCAATCACTGCAAGAGAACCAGGAAAAAAAAAGTTACGAGAGAAACTTATCATGATTATTTAATTTCTCCTGGATTTTCATAGCAATCAAACAGAGTTAAAAAAAAATAGAAATAAATTACTTACTAGATCGATCCGCGCTCCAAGCGTGGCAAGTGATGCACTGAGCGAACTGATGAACTTCAACGGCTGCCATTTACTTTTTCGATTCTCTCTTTGTATTATGTAGAGAAAAAGATTGGGTTGAATAAATTTCAAACAATTGAGAAAGGATCTGAATTGCAATTTTCAGATCCAGCTTTATAGCAGGGAGATCAGAGACGTGGTGTTGTCCTTTGAATCATCCAGCAGTCTTGCCCTGCACTTTGTTTCTTCTTTACTCTTCTTCGTCTTTTGGTAGATTTAATCATTTAAATTTGCCCCCAGCATCCCCATGTTTATGGGGTGTCTAAATTTCTCCCGGGTGTTTGGTTTGTGTCAGGTAGCTCCCTCAACTTTCATTTCAGCTTCAATTCTCTCCCTCGTCCATTGCAGTAAGATATGTGTAGATTTCAATTTTCTCTCTAAAATTTATTAAAAAATATACTTTCAAACAAAAATAAAGATGAAAAGGGGTTTTTCTTCCTCAAGACAGTCTACTAATTCTCTCATAATCCAAAAAAAAATATTATTCAAACATTAAAAGTTTTTTCATCGATATCATCATCTTTGCTGCCTCTTTTACATGGTTTTGCCTGTAATATCATATTTATATGTTATCTCCAGCTATCCATTAAATTATATTATCAAATTTTGAAAAGAAATTGAAAAGATAATAACAAAACAAAATTGAAATCACTTACAGATTAGCTAATGTTAAGAATTCATATTCGGACATATTTGATACGTGTCATGATATAAACTCATTTTTAACAAGATTGACGATAATTTGGATGAAAAATAATCATTCTTTCCTTTACTCAATTTAAATTATTTTTCTTTTGCTCGAGTTTGCTTTCTCTTATCATCCAAGTTGGGTGATTTGAATAGCTAGGAGCTCAATTGATAAGATTTTTAACTAGGGTGTCTTATGCAAAGCAAAACTTTCACAACCATGACACCCTGAATTCGATTAAATTATCATATTTTTAAATTACACGAATTAAATTATTAAAAATATAAAGCGTGGTAAAAAAAATACTGTAGTTTTTTTAGTTTTCATCTTCTCATAGTTACTTTTTACTGTGGATTATAACAATATATTTTTTAAAATTTTTATTTTGATTCTTAAATTATTTATTTATACAATTAAGCCCAAATTAGCATCTAATTACATGTTTTTTTTAGGAAGGTTTAAATTAAAAGACAAAGGATTAAAGTAAAAAAATACAGGTAGCATGGATGGTGTTTTAGAATTTGTTTGAAAAATACATTTTAACCCCCCATCTTTTTTATTTATTAGGTGTTAATTTTAGAAAGAATAATTTATGTACCAAACTTCATTTTCATTGTTTTTCAATCTTTTATGGGTGGGGAGAGAAAAGGGCTCGTTGGATTCCGATTTAGAAAAAAAAAGTTATCGCTGCAACGATTTCAGCCACCAAAACAATTAATTTTTGTACCAGATAATTTCATGTGACGAGAAGAGTTCAAGTTATGTGTTTTTTTTTTTACATTAGAAGTGCCTAAAAAACAAATATAAACTCATAAAGATTTTTTTTTTGTTTTCGGGTTGATTTTGGGTTTTGAGGCAAGTCTTTTGTGTTTTTGGAGGTTACATGTTGGTTTACCAAGGTTCTTAGAGTATTTTTTAAATGTTTTAGACCAAAAAATCATAGTTTTGAAATCCGTCCCAACGGGTCGACCCAAGACTAAAACCGGACTGGGTTTAAGAAAAAATCAGCCAAGAATTTGGCCCGGAAAAACCCAGTCGACCCTGGACCCGAGTAAACCCATATAAGACCCGAGTGTTTTTTTAATATATATATATATGAGTAAAACGTCACTGTTTTATTGAAGAGTAGAAGACAGAAAACCTAATATGTCTGCTTAAGCCAACGAAGCAATTGCATAACCCTATTATTAACATTCAGTCTCTCCCACACTTTTTGTGCTACCATTCTTCTCTCTAAGCTCCATTTTTTTATTTGATTGCTTAAGCTAATTTGTAACTAGACATTTGGAGAACCTCATTTTTGCAGGTAAACTATTTATATTTTGTTTTTTATTGGTTGATTCTTCCATGTTGGTTATTTTTTTAAAACCATTCTTCTCTTTTGTATCTCTGTTATTTACTGATTGCTCAAGCGAACCAACGACCAGATACTTGGAGAACCTCTTTTTTTTTAGACTAACCCGGGTCAACTCATCTGACCCGTGACCCGATCATTATATCAGGTCGACCACCAGAACGGGTTAAAAAACTATGCAAAAAATAGATTGAAAATGATTTTTTAAAAGAAAAATCTAGCAATCCCTTTTTTCAGTCCACTATGGGGGTTAGATTCTAGGGATTTTAGACGACGCATCTTCTATGTTTTTTTAAGTTGGATTCGTCCATTCCATTAACTTACAAAAAAATAAATAAAGACCGGCGTGCATGGGTCTAGCCTTGCAAGCCCGTATAAGGGTCCATTATTCATGTGTCATGCGCTTGGTCTAACTTACCAGACTCAACAGCGCCTGATCTTTTTTTTTTCTTGATTTTTTATATGTCCTTTTAAAATCATCTTTTAAGTTTGTATTTTACTTATATGTGTTTTTTTTATTTAGCATTTTTTTAATAATAATAATTTTTTAATTATATTAGACGTGTTTAATATTTGTAGGGACTACTACAATTTATCTGTGATTTATTTTAAATTTTTTTATATATTAAGTTTATTTAAATTTTTATTTATTTATAATATTTATAATATATGTAACATTGCATAATAACCTTTTCTTTTTATTTAATTCAATAAATTTTATGTGTGTCAATTCCAATTCCTATTACAAAATATTTTTAATAAACAAATTCACCAAACACAACTAGGTAAATGACCCGTATTGCAATATTAAATGTCTAGATTTATATTTTTCCTTGATTTTTTTAATTTTAATTTTATTTATCGTTAATATTTTTTTAAAAAAAAAATTCTTTACATGGTGATTCTTGATCTATTTAATCTAAACTCTTATTTTTCTAGTTGCTAATTTTATTTCTGAATTTTTTTATATATTTGTTTTCAATCTAATCTTTCAACGTTTCATTTTCTAGAGACTGGGCTTCCCGATTTTTTCATGTATAATGCCTATGGTCCGACAAACTAGATTACAAGTTTGGAAAATTAACAGCATTGACATATTTTTTTTGTCTTTTTTTTTTTTTTTGCAGCTTTTCTCATGGTAATATTTAAAAAAATTATTTTTTTTCTGTCTCATTTTTTATTATATTATCATATTAATTTTGTTATTAAATTTCTTTTACTTTTTAAAAAATATAACAGTCTCCTATTTGTTTTTTCTCCGGGTTATATTTTTTTGATGCGGACGTAGATATTTATTTCACGCGTACATGTTCATGATGTCTCTCATTAAATGGCTTGTCATCGTTCTTTATTGGGAAGATACAAATGCTTAATTATCGATGTAGACAAGATTAGATAGTTCATTAATTTTGATTCTACTTAACGAGTGCTTCACTTGGTGAGCACTTTACTTGCATAAAAATTTTAGATTTTGATTTTTTTTTCTTGTAAATTTTATATTCAAGATATCTCACATCTCACATGTAATTAGATCTACATAATAAAGTTGAAATTGTTTGTTTTTTTTAAGTAAAATATTAAGTTTGAATTTTATAAATATAGTATATTATTATTTGGAAAGTTTTATCTCTTAATAACCTGGTTTGACATGATTAAACTGACTTATACGTTATGTTTATTTTTATGTTTCAAATGTGTTTTTAAAAAAATTAAAATTTTTTATTTTTTTATTTTAAATTAATATTTTTTTAGTGTTTTCAAATCATTTTGATGCGCTGATATTAAAAATAATTTATAAAAAATAAAAAAAATATTATTTTGATATATTTTTAAATAAAAAATATTTTAAAAAACAATTATAATTATATTAATAATGCACGATGAAAATACAAACACTCGAAAAAATACAAACACTCCAAATTACACTTTAAGAGAATTAACTGTTAATTTTAATTAATTCAAGTTTTTTCTTTTCTCACGTAGATGAAAAAGGTGTAATTAGGAGATTTTCTACTCTTAAATCTTGTGATATCTTGGTTTTATTTTTCTTTCCAACATCCTAATCATTTTATTTTTATTTTTATGTAATTTTTTTTATGATTAATGACTTACGGCTGGTTTAACATTGTAGTTCAACCGTTATTTTATTATTTTAAATTATTTTTTAATATTTTTTAATTTATTGTTATTAAAAATTATTTTTTTTAAAATATTTTAAAACCTAATTTTTACCGACGAAAAAAACTAAACCAAACTAATAATCGAAGGTAAGTGCAAAATGAATATTTAAAAGTGTAGTTGAAATTGTTTTTTAAAGTGTTTTTTACTTGAAAATATATTAAAATAATATTTTTTTTATTTTTAAAAATTATTTTTAATATTAATCTATCAGTGAAAATATTAAAAAAATATTAATTTAAAATAAAAAAATAAAAAAAATTTAATTTTTTTTGAAAGTAATTTTAAAACTTTAAATAAAAACAGGCTCGTTTCAAATGTGTAAAAGGGTAAAGTTCATAACAAATGTGAGTACAGGGACAAAACATAACATTAACTGATCAACCCTTAAAAGGTCGCTCGACAGTTGCGCTAGGGTTTTCTCTTTTCTCTCCTCTGTGTCACTGAGCTGATACAATAGACCGAGACTTCCACCAGGTACCCATCCAAATCTGCTATAACTATCTTCTTTTCATGGTCAATCATGTTTGGTTGCTGAGAAAATAATTTAAGACAACTCCCTCTCTCTTTTCCAATGTTATAAATAATCACTTGTGTGCTTGATGTTCTTCTGATGCTGATACAGACACAGAACAATAAACAGGAGGGCGCTAAAGTATTTATGAAAGCTATTGTTTGCTAATACATAATCTTTTTTTTTTTCAAACAAAACGACTGGTGATGCCAAATATGGAAACTCAAAATTCTAACGTTTCACGAGCTGAAGAAATCAAAGTCTTGGCCAATGAAGCATTTAAAGGTGCTACTACTCTTTTTTTTTTCCTGTTTCTTTTCTTTCGCATTTTGTATTTTTTTTAATCTAAGTCAGTGTCGGTTTGGTTGCAGCCCACAAATATGGACAGGCTATTGATCTGTACTCGCAAGCTATCGAACTAAATGGTGACAATGCAGTTTACTGGGCTAATCGTGCATTCGCCCACTCTAAACTCGAGGAATATGGCAGTGCGATACAGGATGCTTCGAAAGCCACTGAAATTGATCCTAAATACTCAAAGGCAAAGCACATTTGTCTTGAGTTTTGTTTTTTTCTCTTTTGATATCCGTATTTAAATCTCTGCTTTTGTTCTGATGGTTATCTGAATTTCAGGGTTATTACAGGCGAGGTGCTGCTTATCTTGCCATGGGCAAATTCAAAGATGCTCTGAAGGACTTCCAACAAGTGTGTTTTTTGCTTGGGTTGTGTTTGAACAAACTATTGCCCCCTCTTGTTCTGTTAGATTATTTGCCGCATTGGACCAACTCTTTTTCTATGATATGCTAATGTACACTACTTGAATTTCCATGTGCTCAAATTAGGTGAAAAAAATCTGCCCAAATGATCCTGATGCTTCAAAGAAATTAAAGGAATGTGAGAAGGCAGTAATGAAGCTTAAGTTTGAAGAAGCAATTGCTGTTCCCGATTCTCAGAGGCGCTCAGTAGCTGATTCTATTGATTTTCATTCGATAGGTACTTGGACCTTTTGAGTTGATTTCTATTAGTTTGTCTTAACCATGTCATTTTTTCTTCTTTTTTTCTTTTTTGAGTCATTCAATATTATTAAAAGACATACTTTTAGCACAAAAAGGAATTTGGTGAAAGTCATTGCATGCTGCAGAACAAACTATAAGCACGTCTTTGCTTCTTTGACTTCTTTGTTCTCTTCTTCTGTTTGCAATTCAAATCATGGGTTTACTTAGATCTTTTTCCAGTGTGTCTGCCGTTTGCACTTGTAAGGCAATGTAGTGACATTAGGTTCCATCCCTTTACTTTTGTAAATGGATTAAGTTCATTAGAAGTTCTCATCTATGCTGTTCTGTGCTTACATGTCTGTCGAGAAGTATTTCTTTGTGGAAATTTGACTCTACCCATCCTGTGGAAACCCAAGTAGTGCAATCGTATTGAGTCTCGGCACTATTAAATTTTTTTATTTTTTTTATGTGTGATTGTATATGTTGTATATGATTCAGACCCTGGTAATCCTTACAATGTTGGTATATTTGGCCTTCTTTTGCAAAAGAAGAGGATCTTCTTATGTTCTGTTTGTATCAAATACACACACACACACACAACAACAACAACAACAACAAAAACAAGAAGAACAAGAAAAAAGCCTCAAATCCCATTCATGCAAATTTTTATACGCAACATATGTCTTTCCTAGTAAAGAATCATGTTCGCTACTTTTACATGGGCTTCATAAGATGGATTAGCTATTGTATACCAAGGATACACTAGATGTTTCTTCATCGAGCAAAAAGTCTTTTTCGTCAAAGAATAAGTGCCCAAGGTAGATTTCTTGGTTTGGGGTTTAAAGTTTTGAGTCATTTGGGCGATTTTGTGAGCAGGGGAGGATAGTAATTCTTGCATATTCTTGCAAAACCGGTGTACTTTGGTAACTTGGTATTTGGTAGAAGGACCTAGGATTACCATTTGGTGTCTTAGTCTTTACTAAATATTCTTATTTAGTTCCCTTCCTAGTCAACTTAGTAGTTGTATCTAGTATCCTAGTGCTAGTAGGAGTTCTAATCTCTATAAATGCAGATGGAATGTCTTACTTTCACAAGGGTTGATTTATGAAATAAATTGAGAGTTAATGTTATATTGAAGGTGTGGTGCATCAGATTTTCTTCTTTCTCTAATTCTTCTATTGTCTTGTCTTCTTCCTTATTTTTAGATAGTTCCTCAGGTTTTATTCACAGACCAAATTAGAACACTTTGACATTCAATCTTAATTCTGCACGAGTTAAACCTTTACCTTAATTCCCACCTCAAACCTAAAAGTTCATCATATTCAAGGCTATCCTGTATCATCAAAAGCACGTTGTTGATAGCCTCTTACACGTTTGAGCAAACATCGATGCTTAGCATATTACTCGGTCCTCCCTTTTCTTTATTTTTCTGTGAATGGGTGAATGTATTGGGTATGGAACGCAATCTGGAACCCAGTGATGTAAGTTGTGACAGGAAAACTAATACAGAACCCATCACAAGTCATTAGCTACTTGAGAACAGTAGTACTACATTTTCCAAAGCTAACAACTGACCAGTTCTAGATAATTATCTTAACAGTTTTTTAATATGCTATTGTCTGGTAGATTTGGTTGCCATGTGGATGCTCAATCTTATTTTAAGAACTGTTGGTTTCTGTGGCATTTTGGACACTGACTTTATCTTGTATGTGATCCAACCAAGAATTGTTTAGTGATAGAAGTATTGAAATGATAATCGCATGCTTTGCATATATGGTGCCCTATTGGTAAATTGTGTTAAGAAAGTGAGGAGGCTGGGGCCAAGGAAGTCATCCTGCAGATGAAGCTTTGGCATGATGGAATTATATAGCCATTTCTTTTTTTTCTATAGTAGTAACCAGATACCATATTTTGGTGACGGGATAGATGGAAATGTTGATGAACAGCTGCCTTACTGGTATGCAACCTAGGTTGGGTTGACAATTTTATAACCAAAGCAGGTCAACAGAGCCTTAAGAAATCAGTTTGGAAAGAATTGGTTCTGTGGTCAAGTAGCGTTCAACTTTCTTCACTTTTGTTGCTCTTGCTCTTGTTCATGTCTAGTAGATTTTGATGGTATAAAGGGTAAAACTGATGCTATGTCTTTTTATTCAGCACCTAAATCTCTAAGGTTTACATGTTTTGTATGTTTATACTTGGGCTAAGTTATGTCTTAAGAAATAAAAGAAGTAAGAACTAAAAATTGAAATATGGAAAATGGAAAAGAAGCTAGCATCACATTAGGGCTCCTAGGAATTCTCAGGTATCACTCCCAAAAGAAGATGCATCGCACTTCTAACCAAAGCTGCCTAAAATTCCGATGCACTCATCCCTTCCTGTTCCTAAAGTGGGGGTTACCATCCTGTATGTAGTGGAAGAAAGGAGTGGTCCCAAAGTAGGTGCACACTAAACAGTGCTTAAGGCGGTGCACCTTAGGTGGTGCTAGTTGGCTAGCCAGTTGCTTAATATGGAAATAGATAACTGGTCAACTTGTATAAAATTACGGAACTAACCCTGAAGATCTAAAACATACAGAACTGTACCTGACTTGGAAAATCAAATGAAACACAAAAATCTTGATGTTTTTGTTGGTTTCATAAAAAGAGGCACTTTATTTCTTAAGTATTAAAATAATAAGAATTTATTGAGGCAGGGATTTCTCTTCTGTCTTCCTTTGGGAATATTTGTGGATTGGGGGTGAACCATTTCATTGCCTTTCATTGTCTCTATCATCTATCAAATCTTTCATAGTGCCCTGATGATCTCAAACTTCTTTCTGCCAAGGAAGGACAATTTTTCATAGAATTTCCACTCTGACTCAATGTCTAGATAAGTTTGGAGACATTGTATAAGATTCTGATGCTCCCACTTCTCATTTAAGTTGGTCTGACAGTTTGATCATTTTGGTTTGAATAAGGGAGCAGGTCAATTAGCAGACGATTTAAGTTTTATCTTCGCAATTTGTCCCTCTAAGCTTGATCATTCTTGACTCAATGATTATATTACTCCAGTATATCTCATGATTAAATTATATAAGTATTAATTTTATTATTTTTTAAATATTTTATCATAATAGGGACTAGCCCCAGTTCATCATCCGTGCCCACCCAAGTGGCCATGGCACCAGTAGCAGTAGCAGTTGTGGCAGCAGCTGTGATGTTGGTGGGAACGGCAAAACCTGTTGTGGTGGTAGCAGTGCTAATGGTGGTACTGGTGGTCCTAGGGGCATATTTGTGGGGTAGCTGCAGGGGTAGTGGTGTTTTTACCAAGAGAGGAATAATGGATTTAGGTTTGAGCTCAGATTTAATAAATTATTATGGTCACAATCTGTTTTCATATCTCTTAAGCACAGTTAGTTAATTTATTTAAATAGGAAAGCCCAATCACTCACAAAAAAAAAAAAAAAAACTGTATTGCTGATTTAATGTCCTAATGCTTGAAGAACACATGGAATTTACAATTTACAATGTATAATATATTAATGCAATTGACTTGAGCACGTGGGATTTAAGTTCAGTAATAGTAGGCCATGTAGTGTTGATCTAAGATTTTACTGATAACACAACATAACCACAACATGAAGATCTTAAGCTATGCATTCAAGGAAATTTATATGCTTGCTTACTTTAGGTTTATGAAGAAGCATTTGAAGCAAATTACTAATCCTTGAAATCTGGTATGTCTTCTCTTTGGTTTGATGCGGCACCATATCCTTTCCATTATCTTCTTTTGCTTCATTTTATGAACTGCCTGATGTGTTGAGTCTTCAATATTTTAGCATGTAATATAGCCTAAGCGTAACCTTTCTATGTTTATCGAGGCTACAATCCTACTCATACTCCTCCAATCCTATTTTGAAGATTTGTCTTTACTGGGTTATTTTGGTGCATTCCTGCTCTTTCCCACTCTATTTGTAGATCCTACATCATGAATACATGACATGATGCAGGTAGGGGGAGGAAAAGTACCAAGATGTTAGCTACTGAAACCTAAAGAAGTTATTCTACCTTTTGTCAAGATGAAATATCAGTCACAACACTATTGGAGTTGTTACCACATGTGGATTTTCCACAATCTGATAACCATCAGCATTATGCGTCTTCTGGTTGCTTTCCATTCAGTTTTAGGCTGTACTTGTATTCGAATTCACACAATGTAGTTCCCGGTACGGGAGAACCCAACTTAAGCTTTTGATATAGGTCCTTTCTAGATGATTAGTTTTATCTTTTAGGCTCTGGGTTTATTAATGCAGAAAAAATGAAAAAAAAAGGAAAAATCTTTGATTTTTAGGAGTTAAGTTCATCCTATTGTTAAATTTATTGTGGTCATTTGGCTCTAATTTAGAAAACAGGTTTATCTTTTTGTTTAATGAAGAAAACCTTAGGTGTTAAATGTATAGATCCTTTTTACACAGTTAGTTTTTTTTTTTAGGCTTTAGGTCTATTAATGTAGAGAAATGAAAAAAGGAAATCCTTTGTTAAGGAGCTAAGTCCTAATATTAAATTAATTGTGTTCACGAGGCTCTAATTTAGGCACCAGGTCTGTCTTTTTGTGTAATTAGGAAAACATTATATTTTTATTGAACCTTTACATCTGTTTGCAATCTCTTTTTATTGGTTGACTCTTCTACATGATTAGGTTTAGAACTCTTCTTCTGGATGAAACTTCTAGGTGGCTTTAGTAGGTCTCTGAGGTTTAATCAATAGAGGAGAAAATAAGCTTTGGTACTGTTTGTGGGTGTTATTCATGCAGGCCTGAACATGCCCTGTGTCATTCCAGATCAATGCCTCTGATCCCATTTTAATTCCAAAATAAACCCTCATTTTAAGTCTTGGCCCACCTGTTTCCATCCTAGAGAAACCTTGTTATTTAAAGTGGAGCACCCTTGTAAAATCTGTCTTCTTTATCCATGTTCAAAAAATTATTTTGTTCATAAAATAAGAGAAGGAATAAATTGGATGTTTGGACATTTAATTGCTTGCATCTGAAAATAAATTTGGAGACTTTTGTTTCTATATGGTACTTGTCACAAAAAAGAAATAGAAAAAGGGGTGATGTTATACTGAAAGCCTTTACGGTAATGAGGTTATAATACATCTAAGGCCAGCTCTTGTTTATCCAGAGATGCTTCTTCCTTCCTGCATCTCTCTCTTTCTCCTTTCCAGGCCAACTGTTTATTTGTAATAGTCTGTTTTTATGGAGCTGAAAACAACTTAACCAGATGCTTTTATCCCCTATACAGTAATGAAGTTGTTTTTCTGTCTCTGTTCTAGATGTGGAGCCACAATACTCTGGTGCAAGGATAGAGGGAGATATTGTCACGTTGGATTTTATCAAGAAAATGATGGAAGACTTCAAGAATCAAAAGTGCTTACACAAACGGTATGATTCACAAGGATGGTTATGAACTTAGTTTTTGCAATATGGCTGATATAATGTTCTCACTTTGACCTTGCTGGAAATGTTCCAGATATGCATTCCAGATGGTTTTACAAACAAGAGAAATTCTGCAAGCTCTGCCTTCTTTGGTTGATATAAATGTTCCCGAGGGCAAGCATTTCACTGTTTGTGGTGATGTACATGGTCAGGTGATGACATTACTACTGCATTTTCACAACACTATAACTAGCTCGTGCTTATGCAAGAGTTTTGGTGGAGATTCTTAGATGCAATTCAGGTCAAACCATAGAGAGCATGTTGTGTTTAACTTCTTGCCTACATGGTAATAAACCATTCTGTGGATAAGTTTAATGGCACAATGAAGCTTTGTCTGAAACTGCAAATTTGCTAAGCCTCGAGCATGGTGGTTTTTTTTGGTGGGTGGGGTTAAACAAGAACTTGATTAGGAAGAAATGAATATTCATTATAAGGTTGGAGATTAGTCGTCCTCTAAAGGAGCCAAGGGAGAGAAACTGATTTAGAATAGCAGGTATTCCAATCCCTCTGGATATCTACTACTAAGGAGGCACCCTAAAAGGGAAAACTACTCTACTGTGCAATAACTGCATGGATGAGAAGTATTTGCGAATATCCTCTCGTTCCTCCTAACAAATGCACTGAAAGACTGCATGGACAGCACAAAAGCTCTAAATCTTGCAATCTATCCCCTCCTCAAAACCACTGAAGATACAAACAACAGTCTTAAAAAGAATTGCCACAAAATGTAAACAGACAATGCTACATATCCCAGTCGAGTTAGAATTGAAGGAAGAAATGAATTTGAGATTCACAATTTCAATAGCACATAACACAAATATTTGGAGGAAAGGCCTTAGCAGGCTTTCTAGTTTTCTGTTATTCTTTAATAGTAATTTTTTAGTGTTTTGTTGCTGGCAACTAGCAAGAATGTCATGTTATTCCAAGCCATCCATCATTAACTGTCTTTATATTTTTTTTATTTGTTTATTTATTTCTGTCTGTATAAGGGATTTTTTTTTTGTGTTTTGTAATGCATGCAGTTCTATGATCTGTTAAACATTTTTGAGCTGAATGGGTTTCCCTCGGAAGAGAATCCATATCTGTTTAATGGTGACTTTGTGGATAGGGGATCATTTTCCTTGGAAGTCATCCTCACATTGTTTGCTTTCAAGTGCATGTGTCCATCAGGTGCACACCCTAATGGCTCTTGGTCCTTTGTCCCATTGTCCTTTTTTTGTTCACCCTTGCTTTAGGTAATTTGACTATCATGGCGTGGTGCATTTACTTATTTCTATTTCTTCAGCTATATATCTTTCTAGAGGAAATCATGAAAGCAAGAGCATGAACAAGATATATGGTTTTGAGGGTGAGGTCAGATCCAAGTTGAGCGAGACATTTGTCGAACTCTTTGCAGAAGTCTTCTGTTGTTTACCTTTGGCTCATGTAATAAATGGGAAGGTGTTTGTGGTACATGGAGGTCTTTTTAGTGTTGATGGGGTGAAACTGTCTGACATTAAAGCCATCGATCGGTTTTGCGAACCTCCAGAGGAAGGTAAGCTGCTCAATTCTTTTATTTTTAATTTTTAAAATTCCTAGTATTATTTACTGTCATTGATTGAGATCCTCCTGTGGTAGAGAAAGTTAAGGTGCTTCATATTACTGCAGCTTTTGTTCTCCGATGAAGGTAGTGCTTGAAGAATGCGTGTTGTAGCAAAGTACATTAGAAGATCTATTTTTTCTGTAGTCTTAGGATTTACGCATGAATAGGTGGCCCTTGAGACATTATAATGAAATTATATGCACGTACATAGTTAGATAATTGAAGCTTTTGAAATGTGAAATCATTAGTTCTCATAGTATGTTCTCTCTTTTTTTCCCCCATTGTCATCAGGATTGATGTGTGAATTGCTATGGAGTGATCCACAGCCATTCCCTGGAAGAGGTCCTAGCAAGCGGGGTGTAGGGCTTTCTTTTGGCAAAGATGTGACACGGAGATTTTTGCAGGACAATAACCTAGGTAGATTATCTTGCAGCGGTAATGCTTCCATTGCTTTTATACTTGGTCAGTTCTCACATGCTTCTCAAATGAACAGATTTAGTTGTGCGATCTCATGAAGTAAAGGATGAAGGATATGAGATCGAGCATGATGGTAAATTGATCACTGTATTTTCTGCTCCAAATTATTGTGATCAGGTAATAAACCATGATTAATCTTTCTAATGTGGCAGGACTTTGTTTTTAGTTTTAGCATGTGAGCTTTGAGCTTCAGATGATGTGGCATTTTATGCTTCAAATAGGGAACTATGGCGACTTCTCTCATCTCAATTTGGCTTATTGTCTATGTGCCTTGTCTGGTGAATTGTGTTGATAACTTATGTGGTCTACTTATAAAATACAAAATTCAATTATTTTTCATCTGAATTTTTTACTAGCAAAAGAAGAAAAGACTAAATTTGTTGTAAAAGGCAGAGGTTGATCTTGTTCACTTCAAAAGAAGATATTCCATAGCTGGTGCATGAAGCTCAACATGTAAAACATGTATAGCTAGTAGTAGTAGTTGTGAACTTTTATCAGCAACAACAACATAATAGGGATTGTTTGCGTCCATGCTTTTTCAACAGGTTTTATCATAAAATATGCTTTTGTATGCTGTGACTTGATGATACAAGCTTTAGCAGTGTAGCTAAATACTGTTTCTGGTTAATTTTAAGCTTGAGCATACGTAGACTGATGTTATGTTTTGAGAATTTCCTGTATGTTTTGCAGATGGGTAACAAGGGTGCTTTTATTCGATTTGAAGCCCCTGATTTGAAGCCAAATATTGTTACATTCTCAGCAGTGGTCAGTAGCACATGCTCTTATTGTTTTCTCTTAACAAATCCTTTTGCTATTTCATTTTCTTTCTGGGGAAAAAGGAGTGGTAGCCATGGCAGTTGGGTTGGAGCAGAAGTGACGGGGGCATATTGCTCCCTTGCATTTGAATTTCATTCATCCTGTAGTGATGCTGCCACATTGATGACGTTCTTTTGTGCTTTTAATATGCAGCCTCACCCTAATGTCAAGCCTATGGCATATGCAAACAACTTCCTGCGAATGTTCTCATAATTTATGTACCTGTCTGGGATGGTCATTCTTATACTTTATCTGCCGCATGGTGTCTCTGCTGCCAAGGTGCTAGTTGTTTCATATGGCAGCTGGAGAGGAGCCCGTACATGTTGACAAAATCTGCTTTTAAGTTGTGATATTCTTTTAAATGACACCTTTTCCTTGCCCTTTCCTTTTCCTGCTCTTCATTTGTAAGAATTTTCAGCGTGTGGTCGGTCTCCTTTCAATTTTTTTTTTTCCAGGCCAGTTATAGGTGAAACAAGTACTGGCATGGATGTTGGTGCCATTGTAAAACGTATGACCTCCTTCGTGCATTGTTTTCATTTTTCAATCGTAAGGTGAGTTGTGTCCAGCATGGCGATTAATCAGTGCAAAAATTGAATAAAGTTTCAATCACAAATAAACGTACCAGCTGTAGTGTGACTCAAGTGCATGCCTTTTGGAGCTCAGAGATTCCGATTATGAATCTCCGGTGACAAAGGAGAATGCTGCCATTACTTCCGATTATCAGCTGTGCACTAACATATATTGGCTCCTGGTACGTGAGCATGAATGAGCACCCCGTGTGTTCTATGATCGAAGTGAAACGCTGGTGCAATGCAATGGTGAATGCAGAGGCCCTATCTGCATGAAATTCTAAGACGGTTCAGGCTAGCAACGTGCTTCTAGCTGTTAGATCTTAACTTTAACGTTGACTAGCGTTGAAAAGAAAGTCTCCGTTTCAGTTATTTTAAAAACCGAATTATTTTTTATTGGCAAGTCTGAAGCAAAGTTACCTTTCATTTTCCTGCGTCATGTGCAACCGCAATCAAAACCTTGATTGATTGATGGTGGATTGTTGGTAATGGGCGAGTGTCTGTAATTCCTTCTTTATCTATGGTTTTGATGATGAGTGATACAGCGGAAACAGCCCGTTTTCCCTTGAACCCCCCTGTTCGAAGGTGATAAATTCGCTTGCAAATCGGTGACTTGTTCAAGGATCCATCAATTTTTTTCCGGTGAGTAAACTAATTTATATTTCCTTCCTATGTTGCAGGTTAAATAATAAAAAATTTAATATGATAAAAAAATATTGACAAGTAAAAACCTATTTGATATTGTTATTAAACCCGACTTCACATGTAAGATTTGAAATCTTTTGATTTACCTTCTTATCTTGCTTGAATTTAAAATTAAATTGAGTGAGAGTTGTCCTGATATGATTTAATCAATTCGGTTGATTCTAAAGCAATCCGACAAACCGGTAAAAAAAAATGAGAATGAAATAGAGAGAGAAATAATGAAATTGATATAAAAAACACCTCACGATCAAATTTCTCAACTAATTCAAGTTTAAAATTATACTTGATGAGAGTTTTTTTGACATGATCTAGTCAACTAGAATAATTCAAAGATAATTTGGTTGATTAATAAAAAAAATTGAAAAAAAAAAGATATTAACAGGAAAAAAAAAACCACTCTCTTGAATCCTTATCTAATCTAAAAAAAAAAAACATATTTCTACGTAATCCAATCTATTTGGATAATTCAAAGAGAATCCAGATGACTGGAAATACAAATGATGAGCATATAATTTTTCATGATTGTTACAAGCTCCTCCACTTTTCCTTTAGCCAATAAAGTGACCATGTGGATAGAATTATTGCATTTGATAAGAAAATTATAGATTTTTTTTTTAACAGAAATTGATAAACCTACAAGTGATCTTTGATAAGAAAAAAAAAAAAAAAAAAAACAAGAAGATAAAACCTAGGAGACCACTCAAATCTCCCATCAATCAATCAGCCGCTATAGGTATGTCAAGGAAGCAGGTTTGGAGTGTATTATTATGTACTGTTTGAGATTGTATGAGTGTTGTGGATTAAAATATTTTTTATTTAAAAATATATTAAAATAAATATTTTTTATTTTTTTAAAATATTTTTTTATATTAGCATATTAAAATAATTTAAAAACATAAAAAAAATATTTTCAACAAAAATAAATTTAAAACTTTTAAAAATACGATTTGCACGCATTCTCATATACCTTTTATGTATACTTTTTTCATCTCTGCTCCGGATTTGGGATGAGGAAAAAGATTTTCCCATTAGTTTAGATTTTTTTTTATTTAATGATTAATATCTAATAAAAAATAAATATTCATTCCATATAAATATTGATTTTTTCCCTTAACTATCATTTATAGTTAAATATAAATAATCAAAATATAAGTTTATTTTAAAAGATGAATTATTCAAGAAATATACAATAGAAAAGAAAAACAAAGTGAACATATATTGATGAATACAAAGGTATGGCGAGCTGTCAGAACTAATATTTTTAGATTTAGCTATATATTGAGCTCAAATGGACATGAGTCTCACGAGTTGCCAAACTCAACGTTCTTGGGTTCAGCTACTTACTGGCCCAAGTAGACATGGGTCTAACAAACAGCCAGACTCATCTCTCGTGAGATTGGTATTATGCTTGGCCCAAGTAAGTATAAGTTTGGTTGGGCGCTAAGCTCAATTGGACATAATTTTTGCATGCTGTCATACACATCACCTTTAGACTTAACAACATATCAAGCGCAAAAAGATAAAGGTATGAAGATCATTATAGGCCTCGTTTGTTTATTCTTATGACTTTTAAATGTTAATATCAGAGATATTATCTTCCTATACCCCTAGGTATATAAAAATTTTCTAAAAGGCCTACCATATTTACATTTCATTAATATTATGTAGGGGATATTTGTCTCCTGTTAATGTTGTATAAGAGATATTTATCCATTATTAATGCTATCAGGAGGAAATAACTCTCTAGTTCATATATTCCTGCAAAACGACAAAGTTCAGGGATTATAAATACTCATGAACCATCCAGGTAAAAAGGTTCACAATTTCTATTATTTAGACATTAATATTTCTAAATCTCAGAACATTTATTATATTAAAACAAGAACAAACACTCTTATTCTTCGAATTTATTGCTCATTCTTTTATTTATAGCAATTTTTTTCTTAAAAATTCTGACTCTATCATTCAAGGGTTCCTAAACCCTATAAAAAAAATATAAATGTTAGTTCTTCTATTACCAACTATCCGCCTTTTGATCTCTAAATAAAAAAAATATTAACATGAATATATAATTATTTATTATCTGAACATAAAAAAAAACCTTATTACTAAAGGAGGGGAAGACTATGATGGTATTTGAAGATGAGTGATGATAGGCTGTGCTTTTTATTTATGGTGATAATAATGCCATAATGATATGGTTGAGGGATAGGTTCATCTAGGTATAATTTATTCTTTTTATCCCCTTAGATCGAGGGAGGGAAGGAGGAGAGAAAAATGTACGTATGAACATCCATTATATTAATAATAGATGAAATAATGAGAATATCAGTTGATATAAATTAAAAAACATATATTTAAACGTAAGAAACAAATATCTACAAACACCAATTATGAAAGGGTGTTTGACATTAATATTAAACCTGTTTTTTTTACCAAAATTTTATTTTTTTAAATAATATTTTTTAGTATTTTAAAATCGTTTTGATTTGATGTGTTAATGGCAAAAATCAATTTTAAAAAATAAAAAAAATATTATTTTAATATATTTCTAAAGAAAAAATATTTTAAAAATCAATCTCAACCACATTTCTAAACACTAATCATGAAGTATTTTTATAGTTTTATTTGGTGCTATCAAACCTGGTTTATTTTGAAATTGACTTGAAATATAGCTTAGGATAATTTTTAAACCCGAGCGATCTAGCAAGTTAATTTATGATTTTATTTATCTAGTTAAAATACAATTTTATTTTTATTTTTTTATAAAATTTTAAAATAATTTTATTATAGATAAACTTGGATTAACTACTTGAATCCATTACCCATATCTTCATAACCGGACAAGGTTTGATAACTCCTCCGGTCTCATCATTTTTTTAGTTTAACATGGGTGTCCGGGCTAGCTTGCGCGCACCTCGACTAATTTCACGGGCCCTGAAGTTAATGACCATGTAAGCCTCCAGTGGCCATCATATGAGCAACTACAGGGCTCGAACCTAAAACCACAGAGAAAGCAAATCTCTTAATCCTAAAATTTTATCACTGGACCACCACCTAGTTGGTTATCATTGATAATGTTGCACATTGTCTGGACTTGGAATGTTAATTATGTTCACCAAGATATTTATTTGAACTTTATTTTTCTTAATATGATTTTTTTGACTTTTATGTTGTCTTTTTGTGGATATGTCCTGCTGCCTTGCTGTGAGCTTTATTTTGTTTGTATTAAAATATTTTTTTTTATTTTTTAATATTAATATATTAAAAAAAATTTAAAAAATTAATTTTCTATAAAAACACAGCGTTGCCGCGAAGAAAAGACACGGGTGTTATAGGAATAAAAGTTCAACTAAAAAAGAGATATAATTTAAACAGAATTTCCCCACGTGGGATTCTGGAGGTGTTGCTCTTTTGCTGAAAACTGAAAAGGAAGGTTGGAAAAAAAAAAAAAAAAAGGTTGTGTAGATAGCCAAAAAAACAGTGTGGCGCTAACAACTGCCTTTTACTTGCGTCCCTGACTCCAAGTATACAAATTAAAAATGCCTTCTTCTTTCTCAGCTCCAATCATCAGAAGCTGAGCTGAGCTGAGCTTCAACAACCCTCCCTCTGTCTTTATTTATTATCGATCTCCCTCTTATTATCATACTTCTTCTTCTTCTTCAATCATTATATATATATTACATTACAACTCTCAAAACAACTAGAAAAAAGAAAATGTCAAAATCAGACTCTTCCCCGGAAACAGCTCGCAGCCGCTTGGCCGTGCTCACCGCTCATTTAGTTGGAGCAACGACACTCGAGTCATCTTCGTCGTCGATTAACCGGTCTTGCGTGTCTGCGCAGGTCTCTCCTCCTGGAAACCTCCGGGGCGCTTTGACGGTGATCGATGAGAGGACTGGTAAGAAATACCAAATTCCGGTCTCTCAAGACGGCACCGTCAAAGCCTCTGATTTCAAGAAGGTATATTTTATTTATTTCTTAATTGTTGCTGTTGATGATGATGATGATTTCATTTTCAATTCAATTTTTTGTGCGCGCGCGGTAATTTTGGTGCATGCAGATCTCGACAGGAAAGAATGACAAGGGGCTGAAGCTGTACGATCCAGGATATCTGAATACGGCACCTGTTCGATCGTCGATTTCGTATATAGATGGTGATGAGGGTATCCTTAGATACAGAGGCTACCCTATTGAGGAATTGGCTGAGAGCAGTACCTTTGTGGAAGTGGCCTACCTCGTTAGTCAGTATCCATTTTATTTATTTATTTATTTATGGTTAAGAGGATCTCATCCCTGCTGCTTCATTTTCAGTGTATGGGAGTTTGCCGTCTCAAAGTCAGTTAGCAGACTGGGAATTTGCTATTTTGCAACATTCAGCTCTACCTCAGGGTGTTTTGGTGAGACACTCTCTCTCTCTGGTTGCAAATGCTGAGTGATTATTTATTTTTTTTGATCAGTTTTTGTATCATTAATTATTATAGTGTGAATAAGTAGTAAAGTAGATTAATATATCGATCAAATATGATAAAATCATGCAAATTGAAGCAAATTAGTTGAAGTGGATGAGATTTAATTGAAGTCCATATTTCATCTCATATTATTAAAGATCATGATTACATGTACTTCAATCTTATTGAATTAATTTTAAATGGTCAATTAGAAAGCAAATGAAAATAATGCTACTTTTTGCAGTATCATTATTTGAATTCTAGGCTTGGTAATACGTCACAAAGTTTCTTTAGAACTTCGAATATGTACATCTATATTTTTCGTTAGTGAATCTAAATAGTTCGTAAAATCTTACATTTTTAAAATCCGATTGTTCGATCTATTCTTTTCCTGAATATCTTTTGACACATTTAAAATGCATTGTTAGCAGTGTTGATCATAAGTGCCAAGAGATGGACTTGAAACTCATCTATAGCATCAAGAAGTAGAACTATAATGTTGTTTGCTATAAAATTAAATGAAGAAATCTTGTTACAAGTTGAGGCATGATTTCTTGAAAGTTCCTAAATTTGTATTGCAGGATATTATACAGGCGATGCCTCATGATGCACATCCAATGGGTGTGCTAGTCAGTGCAATGAGCGCTCTTTCCATCTATCATCCTGATGCTAATCCAGCTCTCAGAGTAAGCTCATCGATAGATTAGCTTTAACAGTTTATCTTTATGTTTGGGCATGCTGTTTGTGTTGCATATATTGATCTGCCACTCTTGTGTGTTCTATCTCTCTCTCTTTTTATATTCCTTCCAATGGGCTAAAAAAAGTACTTGCACTTGGTAATGGTAGTAGCTGTTTTGGTTGTCATCTGGTCTTTGAAGCTAATCAAGTTGCATGATTGGCATGGTTCCATCATTCTGCCATAAAGTTTAGTTTTATCATTCATTTCTTATTTTTCTAGTGGAAGTTATGGGCATCAGCATTTTTTATATTATTCTTAAACAGCTATGCCAATGTGTGTTCTTATTGCAATTTATCTTATTAGGTTCTCATTCAATTTTTTATTTCATTTGCATTTGGTGCAGGGGCAAGATCTTTACAAGTCAAAACAAGTGAGAGACAAACAGATTGCACGCATTCTTGGAAAGGTTTGCCTAATTCAATTTCCTTTCTTCTTTTGGACCTGGACAAGATGTGGTCCATGACTCTGATTTTTCAATGCTTATTTACATTAATATCTATGTTTGTATATTTTCAGCTTTAATTTGTTCACTCTATTCAAGCAAATATAGATGTCAGCAGCCTTGGTCATAATCTATCGACTGATGAATGCAAATTGTAATATTTTGCAGGCGCCAACCATTGCAGCCGCAGCTTATTTGAGGTTGGCTGGCAGGCCTCCAGTTATACCTTCTAGCAACCTTTCTTATTCAGAGAACTTCCTGTACATGCTAGATTCATTGTATGTTATCTGGTCATCTCTTTTCTTATCGATATCTGATAACCGTTTTATTGCTGTGAAATGCTAATTTGTTCTCATCTATGTAATGGTTATCGCCACGTGTTTCCTACAACAGTACTCTTTTGTCATTTTTGTTTACCTTTTCCTTTCATTTTTCTTTTGAAAGCCCTTGCTAAATGCATTCGTTGTAATCTCAACTTCCTTGAAGTATTGTGTGCTCAATTTATAAAGCTACAGAACAAGATGTGCATGGTGGCTCATCTTCTTTTTTTTCAAGATTTATTTTCATTTTTGAGATGTGAATTTTCTTTTTCCTTTTACACAATCAAGATTTCCTTTTTCTGGACTTGCAGGGGTGACCGGTCTTATAAACCTAATCCTCGACTGGCTCGAGTACTAGATGTACTTTTCATACTGCATGCAGAACATGAGATGAATTGCTCCACTTCTGCTGCCCGACATCTTGCATCCAGGTACCATCTTAGCACCAAGCAAAAATAAAGCAGCCCTTTGTCTTTTCTCACTCTTGTTCTTCAAAGTTGCAATGGTGTTGATATATACACTGCTCTTACTGGGGCTGTAATAAACCAGACCCTTGTCTTTTCTCATTTTCCTTGTCTGAATATGCAGTGGTGTCGATGTATACACTGCTCTTGCGGGGGCTGTTGGAGCATTGTATGGTCCTCTTCATGGTGGAGCAAATGAGGTAACCATGACGGCAGATTTTTGCTTCTACTATTTTATTCCATTTGTAAAAATGGTAGCCCTACCTGTCTGGTAATTTTTTTTGTCCCAGCGCTAAGCCTGTTTCTGCTTCATGGATTCCTATAGGCTGTGCTTAAGATGCTAAGTGAGATTGGAACCGTTGAAAACATTCCAAGTTTCCTTGAGGGCGTGAAGAACAGGTGTTTATTTCTCTTATTAAGCGTGTTATATCTTCCACAAAGTTCATAATTTCTTCATGTTTGACGTACTTTTATTTCTTTTGAAGTTTAGATTTAACTTCTTGCACATCTCCATTCTCCAGGAAGCGAAAGATGTCAGGTTTTGGACATCGTGTGTATAAAAACTATGATCCTAGAGCAAAGGTCATTAAGAAACTGGCAGAGGAGGTGTTTTCCATTGTTGGCCGGGATCCTCTTATTGAGGTAACTACATTATGATTTTATTATTATTATTCTTTTGGGGTGGGGGGGGGGGGGGGGGCCAAAGTGTTTTTAAAAAAACCCCATA
>Ga0307517_10002865_pt1 | contig 27350 bp, 18 predicted proteins | sample 23_EM_MG_FD_194515 | JGI IMG/M metagenome (GOLD analysis project Ga0307517, IMG submission 194515) | Populus trichocarpa ectomycorrhiza microbial communities from riparian zone in the Pacific Northwest, United States - 23_EM | ecosystem: Host-associated > Plants > Roots > Unclassified | place... | reverse complement strand
TAAAAAATAATAAATTTAAAAAAGAAATAGAAAATAACCCGAGTCAACCCTAGTTATTCCACCAAACCTGTGACTAAGATCATGAGACCGGTATAACCTTATATAAAACAAACCAAAATAAATATATAGCTTAATTCCTAATCAATAAAATATTGAAAGATGAAATTGAAAAAAAATATCAATTTAAAAAAAATGGACTAGAAAAATAAGATTAAGATAACCGTCAAAATTGTGACTAGTGTCATGAGACCGTGATAACTTTATAGAAAACAAATCAAAACAAAATATGAAGCTTAATTTTTAACCTCAAAGAAAATAAATTGAAACAAATCATAAAGTCCGGTACTTGAAAGGATGAAATTTAAATTGAAAAAACCATAGATCTAAAAAAAACAAAGCATTATTAAAACACAATTACCTTATATTCTTTATGGAATACTTTAACACAATAGTGTCTATCAACAATCTTCTTATATTTGGTGTTGATTTTCAATATTTTTTTCCTCTCATCATCTATCATAGCTTACATACTCATAGCTATCTTCATGACATTATTGTAATATCTAAAACATTTTAAAATTGGTATGAGATTAAGCACACGTTTAGGACATTGCAAATATACAATCTTAAACGTTGATTTATCATTGTATGTAAATTCTTCTTGTAGAAGTGCACAATCTCATTGTTTTGGCTTGTCACCACAAATGCGTTGAATCAAGTTGCCAATAGCTTGATTTAACGACTCTATTTATCCATTTGTTTGTGGATGTGTTGTATTATTGAATTGTAAAGATAAATCATAGATCCTTCATAACATCTGCCAAAAATTACTAAGGAACTTGTTGTCCTTATCAAAAGTGATAGTCTTCGACACCCCATACAAATAAATTATATCTTGAAAGAAAAACCAAGCAATTACAAAAACATCATTTGTCTCCTTACAAGAAATAAAATTTATGTTTGAGAATTTATCAACAATAACAAATACAAAATTCATTCTTCTTTATGAATGGGGTAATCCAAGTACAAAATCATAAACAAGTCCTCCTATTTATTCTCAAGAATTAGTATATATATATATATAAAGCTAATATTTTATGGTTGCTCTTTGGCAGTTTTACAAATGCAGTATTTTTTCACAAAATTACCAATATCTTGTTTCAATTAAGGCTAATAATACTTCTCCGTAACAACAACAATGGTCTTTTTTCATCTCAAGTGACTAGTCAAGCCCCACTCATGCAAATATCAAATCCCTTTTTCTTGTGATAAAAAATGAAGGATGGAAAATTGATTACCTCTCATCAAGAATATATATATATATATATATATATATATATAAGTCATCAAGCATATTCTAACTCTAACACTTCTCTCACAACTCACCAAAATCCTCATCAAGCTCATATAGTTTTTTTAAGCAGTCAAACCTAATGATCTATCCTAAATTAATTACCAAGAGGTACTTTTTTACTTAAGCGAGCATTCACACACATTTAGAATTTAAGTGCATAATTATTAAATAATATTTACAAATTGTTTATTGTATATGTTCTTAGAAAAAAATAATTAAATGTTGTCACCCTGAAAGTAACTCTGCTAATAGGATGATGATTGACTGGATAATCAAAAAACTGGATCGAAAAAAGTATTTTTGGGCTATTATCAAAATCATAGGTCCATAAACGAAAAAAAAAATAATATCATTTTAAAAGTAAAATCATGTATTGACCATTTATGTTTTCTTTCAACTTTAGAGGGAGAGGACACTATTATACATCTTAAAATCATTGGGTTGGTTCTTAGATAAGAAAAAAAAATTCACTAACACATAAAATTAAATAAAAAAAACCTAGGAATATGGTGGCTTCAAAACTCAATGATGCAAAAATAGAGAAAACCAATCACACAATTTCAATCAACACACAAACATATATGATTGCCATCATCACCGTGGACTTATTTCAATGTATTATATATACACATACAAAAACTTGAAAAAAACAATAAAATGTATATAGACGAAAATGGCAGTCACAAACCAAGACAAGATATACAAAATGTAACCTTGAAGGGTGTAGCTTAACTGGTCAGGTCTTGGGTATGCTTCCTAAAGGTCACAAGTTCGAGTCTCATAAACCTCAGGGCCACTAGAGGCTTATATGATCGTTAACTTCAGGGCATGTGGGACTAGTCGAGATGTGCGCAAGTTAGCCCGAACGTCTATATTAATAATAGAAAAAAGATATACAAAATGTATGAGCAAAATGAAATTGTATTTGAGAGAAATTTCATTGAAATCAAAATGAAATATCATGAGGTTTGGTTAATTGAAATTATTTTTATGCAAATAGGAATGTCCATGATTTTAAGCAAGTAGTTCAAAATGACATGATTTCTTTTGCAAAAACAAAACCGAACACAAATCAAGCAACCAAAACACACATCGACATAACAAAAACCATCAAACAACAATCCAATTTCATGCAGCATTGCAAGGTATTGCTTCCCGACTTTGTTCCATCTCAATAGTAAACTTCCTCGATGTCTTCATACCCCTTAGTTTCCATGCTGCAGCATAGACTCTTAACACTTCAAAAATCACACAGTATATTAAATATTATTTGAAATAAGGTGTGAAATAAACAAGAGGTCGGAAATACCCTTCAAAAGATGCTGGAAACGTGCTATAATAGTAATGGACATGGACCCATGCACTGCCACTGTTAAAGCATAAGCGTGCTTTCTGGGAGATAAGGAGTTGTTCAACCTCTTCTTCTTGTTGATACAGGTGTTGTTGCATACTGCCGGACAACGAGGGAGATCAGGCCTCCTTTATGTTTGGGATTCTCTTATCTTCTTGTTTTTCTTCTTAAGAGAATCGCACAGGAAATAAGCCTTTGACAATAAGATTGTTTTGAGCATCGTTAATTTTTGGAGCCAAAATAGAGTGACGATGAATCATCAACAATTCGCTGGGGTTTTGTATGCGTAGTTACGGGAAAGGTTTAAAGGACTGAAGGTTATGAAAAACAGTTGCTGAAAGGTAATGGCCATGATTTCTTTCGTTGCAATGAAAGAAGGCAACTTTCTATCTAAAAGACTGAAAGATTTGCAAATTGCGAAGAGAAAAATAGAAGGACTCTCTGTTATGGTATTGTGATTTACAGTAAACAGGAAGCATACTTTATAATGAGAGATTTTGAGGCCATTCACACACCAAGAGCACGCACAAGAAAGAAAGAAAGAAAGAAGGGCAGGTGAACCAAGAATTGAAGAAGGTAGCTGGAGGGTGAGAACAGAACATGTCAAGAGATTTTTAAGACTTGTAGATCAATGTTAGCAGTTAAATTGGTGAAGATCAAATTGGCTTTAAGCAGCATGCTATTTGAATCAAGATTATAAATAAATGAATAAACTTGGCTCTAAATATTAAAAATCAAATCACTTGTTAACTTGCAAATATAGTATGAAAAACACAAACAGATTTATTTCAAGAGTGGTTGTCATTTAAATTAAACATTTTCTGTAAATGAATTAAATTCTATAAAAGGGCTTTCAACACATACAGGATTTTTCATTGAAAATATTTCAAGCTTCATTAAGTACCACAATAAGTAGGCATGACTTTTAAACATGACAACATTTACTTGAACCGCAGGCCGCTAATGCTTATCAGCCATATTTAGATTATTTTTTTTTACAAGGCATGGTCCTTAAGCCATACACCAGTACTTTTCTGACAAGGTCTTTTTACTTTGGCTCCTGCGATGATTGTATGCCATAACGCTTGAAAAATTCTCTGAATCCATAGGCACTCAGGTCATAGTTGAACTGGACAAATAAAGATATATAAGGGCAAGTCAGATATCCGCATTGAACACACGCAAAGGAAAAGACACTGTTTCAATAGAACTTCATAGTTCATAGAATCCTGAATTCTGACTTAGTCTACCTGCTTTACCTCGTTGATGGTTAAATGAATATCCAGTTACCATTCTCACAGACAAAGAAAACCCAGTTAAAAAATGGAGTACAGGAATTATGTATCCATGGGCAGCCTTTTTATGAAAAGATTTGAAGTTCCAATCATCTTCAAGGACAAAAGAGATTTAGCATGTAATGGTAATTTTCAACTCTGTTTTTTCTTCTTGTCGTCGTTCTACTTAAAAATTTATTAACAAGATCACCAAAATCAAACTATAAAACTATACTGCAGATGCAATCAACTAAGCAAAACACCACAGCTTTATCTACCAATGACTTGTCACTATACCTCTGTTCCAAAGCAGATCATTTCCAACACTCAGATTAACCAAATTTGTGAACATTCTGTGACCATTATTTTGGAAGAACATGAAAGAGCAAAAGGAGAATCTATGATGAGAATGAGTCAAATTATTTGCGCTATGAAAGATAAGCATGACCCAGTACTCACAGGAAGAGCCTTCGCAGAGTATTTCGTGATATTTGGACCACCAACCCTTCCCCGATTAGCTGCCTGCACCAGGACAACGATTATCATTGTTAAGCAGCTCTGAAAAAGCAATATCAAGAGAACATGCTGATAGTACCGTTTGCCTAAATACACCTGATTCACTCCTTGTTGTTTATGAAGCACAAAAGGATCAGCTCAGATAGAATAGTACAAAATTATTCCGTGCCCAAAAAGCTCTTTTCACCATACCAAGAAAATAGCAGTTTTCCTTCGCTTGACATTTACTTTCTTTTTTTCTTGTCTAAACCAGGCTGCCAAGAAACCACCAGCCCGAAGTAACAAAAATCCTTTCATTTAAAAACTAAATATCAATGCTAGAAGACAACAACAATATTTCTAAGCTAAATGAAAGACAGATCCCTACCGGCTTCCTAATTTAAGCCCTTCATAGACAATCAGCCCCCACTTTTAATCACACAAGAACAACCTTCATCTCCTACAACTGGTTGATGGGACGAAACATACATATGGCACGGTGACATGAAGACCTTGAACAAACGAATTGGCAGAGAAGAATATATTACTTGTTCTGGGCTATGGAATATTTCAATGAATGGATATTCCTTCCTCTGCCGAGTTATACAAAAGCCAGGATATTTTGGACATTCAACCTGGAGAAAAACAACACCAAAAATCATGATTAACAAAATATTAAGGTTGCTAAATAGGCTGAAGATGATAACCTTAAAACTTGTTAAAATTATAAAAGATATGCCTTAACCGTGGACATGGCTCTAAACATGTAGAAACAGCACCTAAACTTTTAGGTAGCATTTGATCTACACCCAAAATGGGCTTCCTATCATCAGCAGTCTAAATTGTATACTGGGATTCGGTGGCTATCTCCACAGACTTCCAAATGAAACTCATTTTGGGTGCTCGCTTAGGAAAGCCCATCCCAAAAGAACCCGATTCCTCAGTGGAGTTTCCATGCCAAAAATGCCTTTAAAATACAACCTTAATTTTCAACCATAGTCCACCACTCATTTATAAATATAAAATAAATAAAACTCCATCAGATTTTGATAATTTCAATGACGTAGAAGAAAGAATTATTTTTAATATATTGCAGGTTGAATTCATTCACAGAAACAACTTACACGCAAAAATTTTACATGTGGATAAAATTCAGCAGCGGCTACCTCAAGAACCTGGTCAAGGTGTTTGGTGTAATTGCCTCTGCACTATCCAAAATGAATAGTCAGAAATACAGAATATTACGATGACAAGGAGAGAATAACAAGATGCATTCATTTCAAGTCACCTGATGGTAAAAGCTACTACAACCGGGTACCCTTGGTGAAGAAGCTGGACAAACTCACGCTCTGACGTAAAGTGAATAACCCGTGATGGCCCAAGATCCTTGGGATACCCAGTAGAGTACCTTAAATTTCAAATCATCCAGACGAAAAAATAAAAGATAAGATCATAATATTCCCTTTGCACAAAGTTTTGTAAGAAAATAGCCAGCTTCTTAAGTTAATCTATGAACATTTGAAAGAAAAATTAAAATTCAGGGGTTTTGAATTCAATAACAATTAAAGAAATTGATCACACCTTAGCGAAAAAGGCAACACAACAAGATTGTATCACAACAAGCATGAAAGTGATACAAAATGAAGTGCATTAAAATATTTGACAAGGAAAGGACTTATACTGACACCAATAAGCTACGACCAACAATAAATCATAAAGCTATAATCAATCTTACTTGCATGTTTCGCGTAGATGACCAAGCATTCTATCCAAAAATGATTTCTCCTCCATTTGATTGATGAAAAAGAATGCACTTTCAAATTATACTGCACAAGACAAGATACACTTCCTGTTATTCAATCTACACACTCTCTTCAATATATCAATCTAGAGAAGACATAAAGACAACCCAATAAATATTCAAGATTCTCATACAAGAACCACGAAAAAGAGTTTTCCGTATAGAAATGAACTTGAATTTGTCGTGGCATCTTAACGAACAGGAATCAGACACAGCAGGAAAGAAAATACTCTCTGAAGCATTTTATCGAACATGTAAGTGCATTTAAGCAACGATCTCTACTAACATCAAGAAACTCAATGAATGAGCATCTTTTGTTCGACGAAATGCTCCAAAGAGAGAACGAAAGACAGGGAAGTCGGAGAGAGAGCGCGCTTATATGACCTTATTAAATGAAAGCGGAGCTGACAGCGATAGATCGTTACTTGTACTGTGTTGTTTATCCCCTTTATAGAATCCATAATGTTTTGTTTGATTCTCATTTGATCCCAAGGTAATTTACTTTTTTTCATTCTTGCCCTTGATTTATACATTATATTTCAATTGTGTCCTTTGTTTTGAAACCATTGGAAAAAATGGTGGAAAATGACATATTCTTTTCGAAATTGTGCTGTTTTATTGTATAGAATAATGAAAAACATTAACAATAAGAGACCAAATAACTAAAAGTATTTAATTGATAATTCTGAATTATTAAAAAACAAAATTAAAAGAACAAAAACAGAAACAGAAATTGAGATTTGACAGAAAATATAACAGTTTTCCACGTGTAAGGTTACAAGTCACGTAAATATCAATTTAATCTCTCATATTTAGTTTTCTTAAGTTTGGTCCTTTATGGTTCTAGAAATTTTATTTAGGTCTAAAATTTTATTTATTTTAGGTTTCAACCCCTCAAATTTAAAAAAGAAGACAAAGTCATCATTAAATTTTTAAGAGACAAAGATTTTGGGTGATCGGATTCCAACCACCAATAACATCTATTTTGATATTTATGAATTTATATTTGATAGTAAAATTTAATGGATGTGGTTTCAATCTCTAATAGTACGAAAAAAATATATATTGGAGTTGGGAATTTTTTTATTTATTTATTTTGGTTTTGCATTTTGAGATTGATTAGAATGCATGGTTTGGAAACCAGCCCAACCTAGCGGGTCGACCTGGGACCCGGCTGACCTGGGGCTGGAACCGGGCTGGGTTGAAGAAAAAATAAGAAAAGAAAAAACTCGATGTGACCCAGTTGACCCGGTAGGTTGACCCGGTGGCAACCCGTTGACTTTTGTTTTTTTTACTAAAACGACATCATTTTGATTTTTTAAAAAAAGAATTGACCCGGACGATTCGGTCAAAACCCGGAATCCGGACCTTGAACCGGACCGGATCTGAAAACTATGTTACAATGTGTTTTGTTGTATAATAAGTCATGTGACTTTTTTTAATTTTTTAGATGAAAAAACTATTAAAATTTAAAATTTTAAAATTCAAAAACTCAAGACTTTAATTTTTTAGTTACGGATCCACCTCTGGTGACCCCGTGAAGAAGGGTGACAAACAACTTATCATTAGCTAAATTAAATTAAAAAAAAAAAAAAGGGATTGATGATTAAGAAAAAGAGTAAAGAAGGGATTGAGATACAGGCCTAAGTTTTCAAGCCTAGACATATCTGAGTTTTCATGTTAGGTCTAGCGCGCTTGGCCCTTTAATTTTTTGTTCTCGTTGCTTCGGAGTACACTTTACTCATTCTTTAATTTAGGTTTTTTTATATAAAAGAAATTAAATAATTATCTGGTTATGCTATTATTTTTAAGACTTGATGCAAGGAAAATTATGTGTAACAAAAGAAATAAAATGATTATTCCTTATATTTTTTACTATTATTATAATTGCCAAAATTCAATTTTAAAAATGTTCAAACAATTCTACTAGTCAAACAAGACAACAAAAAGAATATATTAGAAAAAATAAAAATTACACGATATAATTGATGTCCGATAATGAAATAATAGGCGTTATGTCACTTCTCTTTTCAATTCTAAACACACAACTCTATTTAAGATTCTTACAAGTGATAAATAGATTCCATCTTCAACATGCTGCTCACCGGGTCACCACTACCACCAGCACCCTAGTTGTTGCTTATGGAGCAAAGGGAAAGCAACTACCTTGCTCAGTTTTTTTTGGTCAAAATCCCTAAGAGGATGGAATCTGGGTGCATAGATGGATGAAAAGTAAACCCTAATACAGAAATCGTAAGCATTTTATTAAATTACCAAACAAATTAGCAAAAATTATAAATGGAAGAAACTAGGAGTATCTTCCATGCATGCACTGGTTATCTTTACAGCTATTCCACATATATATTTCGAACAAATCTACCTAGCCTTATACCTTATTACCACATGTTACAAAGAATTATTTGTAACCGTCAACCTTAATTTAGACGACAAACCAACTCCCTCTATCGCCAATATCCCATAGCTACTACTGGGATCCTTACTTGATGCCCTCGGCTGCCTTTCATCAAAATTTCACCAAAACTGTATGCTCCAGTTACTGATCGAACAGTGAGACTCACCGTGAACTTCCTTGATGCACCAGGTCTCAGGGTCATCGCTGGAGGGTTAGCTTCGATGGCAACAGCTGGTTGCATTCTGGCTGTGATCACATAGGTTTCTTCCTCCGCAACATTTGTGACTGTGCGAGTCACTGTTTGCGTTTTCACTAGATGGGAGATAGTGATTGATGGGGTGTTGAGATTTGATGGGTGACCCATAGTGTAGTTGCAGGGTGTGTTTGTGTAGTTCCGTATCTCATGGGCATCAATGCCAGGAGTGGTGCACAAGAAACCCAAGTAATCCTCGTAACCTACAATGTTAACACAAGTCCCAAAAAAAAGGTCAGGAAGTCATTTGAGGTTTTGGTCAACTATGCACCAATTGAAACTACCAAGACTAATAAATACTGGTAGAAACTCATAAGCCTAGCTAGCTTCAGCTTTGAGTTTGAAACCATCATTGTGTATGCCATCATTTTACAACTCTTACAAAGCATGGGTAAAAATGATTTGGGTTCAGTCTGCTAGGATTCAAAATTATAGCTTTAGTTGCTTGCTAATTACGAGGTATTTGTTCCAAAACTTCACTTGGAAAGTAGCCAAGAACAACACCAGCTCACTTTAAAGGACTCCATGTTGTGAAACTAAATTAGCAATAACTTGCATGCAATCAACCACGCCAAGAAAAAAAGGCAGCGAGGATCATACCTGCATCAAAAATGAGTCCAGGATCCAGAGCAGACCTTGGGTTAACATGACCACTCCCATAATCAAAGGGTGTTGCTGTGACCAGCTTCATGGCTTCAGTTTCAGAGTATTGCTGTGCTTGAAGAGGCCTTCCTGCTCTGTCCAATTTTGTTGATGTTGTCAATAATGCTGATTTGATGGCAGCAGGACTCCAATGTGGGTGCTTCTGCTTTACAAGAGCAGCTATCCCTGCTATATGTGGCGCTGCCATGCTGGTTCCGGATATCATGGCAAATCCTTCTCCTGCTCAAAGTCAATAGATGCTTAGGATGCAGATATCTATTTCAAGGAGGACAACAGTATCTCTTCTTTCTCCTCTAAGTAGGCTCCTTGATCTCTTTTAAGTTTTCACGATGAAAATAATATTTTTTTGTTAATTGCATACACCATTTCTCCTACTTCCTTTCACACAATGAGAAATAAAATAATTTCTCCCACTTGCTTTCACACAATGAGAAATAAAATATTGCAAGAGCTTATAATCCTCCTTTCAAAGTGACCCAAGTCTCAGATGAAATTGGAATCAAGAGATACTAAACTCCCCGAACACCTCCCCACCCCCCAAAAAGTTATGCAAAGTTTCTTGAATTGGTTGCACTTCTAGACAGAACAAATGTGATGTGAAACCAAAGATTAATGCCTTAAAGAGATATTGAATTTGATCTATTAACTCACTTACCAACATAATTTGGTTCATCTGTTCCGTTAGGAGACCAAGCAGCCCAAATGAGAGATCCAGGAGCCAAGATATCTGGTTTGAGAAGATCAGCATCTTGGAAGCTGAAGTCTTTTATGTTGGGCCCTCTAGCAGAGAATAATGCCACTTGTGGTGCTGATTTATAGAGAATAGGCATCAAGCCATTCCCAATGCTTCCTGTACCTTTGAAGCTCTTCACTCGTCCAGTCCAATCTCTTGGTGTAGAGGTGTTGTAATAGTCTATAAGATCCTACAGTTGACAACTCACATTATTGTCATAATTTAACACAACTAACAAACTCTGTGATTTGGGTGGATCCAAGACCATGAAGATAAAAGAGAATAACAAGACAGGCAATACAAAAATCAAAAACTTATGACATAGAAAGTGTGGACTAATGATAAATGAGAAAGAAGATACCATTGACTTGGTAACATCCGTGATTAGAATTCCAGGAATACCAACAGGGACAGGATCAAACTTCGTTCCAGGAGAAACATTTTCCACGGCAAGAACAAATCCAATTGCACCAAGACTCTTGGCTGTTTCTGAGACTTTCTTGATGGATGCAGTACCAACAACAAAATTAAAGGAATAACCGCAGATAAGAACGTTCCCCTCTACCAAGTTCTTGTTCAATACTTCTGGTCTTTGGCAGTCTGAAGGACTGTACTTCATCACTGAAGAATCCAGCAATACATCGTTTGCAGCAACCAAGGTGTATGTTTGATTTGGATGTGTAGAAGCTGCAGAAATCCATTGGACCTATTTCAGATTTTGAATCCAGATACTGGTGGATAATTATCAGCTGCTACGCAATTACTAGCTACAGCATGCCTAAAGCAATAACTATAAATTGAAGAACCAGACCGTGAGATTAATTACAAATTGAAATAAACAAGATCAAGAAATTGTGATGGTAAATTGTTGGACTATATTAGAGCACATGTTCACAATACGCTCTTATGTTAGTAAATTGTTAGATTGAGGAATATTTAAATTTAGTTCATCAGCAGCATGTCTCTAAAGTTGGTCATGAAATCCACTCATTCCTCGAGGCTAGAATATGACAACACAGAAGCTTCAGAAGATTTCCAGTTGCTTCTAGACTTCTCAATGAATTTTCCTTGAACTAAATTTTAGCTTGTAGAACAGTAGATAAAGCCATGAACTATTGTTTACTCACTAGGTATATCCAAAGATGACTGGCTACTTAAATATCCCCAGCATGCACCCATAGCAGTTGGGTCAGGGAGCTACTTTTACAATGATGCTCTGCCAAAGAAGCTATACAAAATAAATTTTCAACAAAAGCTGGATAAGCTTAGTGACAAACAAGAATCATTTGAGACAACTTTCGAAACAGGTTTTAACAATTTGAAAAGATAACAAATCAGAAAGGCAAAAATTAAAGAAAGATTTTAGCTTGAAGGGAGGACATAAAAAGAGAGTAATGAAACATAATTTAATCATCCAACACCACATGAATGTCCATCCCACATTGTGGCTGCTTAAGTTCATACATGAAAAGAAAAGAAAAGAAAAACCAGTAAAGTAAATTACTCCAAACTTGCTATTAAAATGATAAAAGAAATCATTTCTATGGTGAATCGTCTTTGGTCAATCACGATAAACCTTTCCGGCAATTCATTTTCACACTTGATTTCACTAGAAAAGAGGGTACCATTTGATTCTTACATGGAGCTATAGAAGATTTCAACCATAGGCAGAAGAATGTCAGTATATCAAGGAAACATAAAGCTAAAACCAAATGGAAAAGGCAGCTAGACAAGGAAAAAAAAACAAAAACATGAAACTAGCGCATGATCCACTATAACAAAGGACAAAATTACTATTCTATTCAATCTCCCATAAAAAATGCAATATGAAAAGAATAGGTTGGGAAAATTTATAGCTGCCACATTTAGTTTTTGTACTGACATTCTTTCTCAACAGTACCCCCACATTATGCAGCATCTCTTCTCAAAGGCTATCAAGTTAGAACCAAAAGCTTGAGTGTAAAACTTACGTGACAAACCAATTCCAGGTAAAACTTTGCCATTTCCTAGGTACAGATGGTTCTTGTATCTCCGGTCATCAATTGCAGCGGCCACAGATGTTATCCAAGGGCTATAAGAAACCAGAGTTTTTGGAAAAGGACCACCATTTCCAGCTGCCTGTGCAACAAATACACCTGCTTTCACAGCTCCAAGAAGTGTAACATCAAAAGGGTTCAAATATGTTGTCTTGGTGGTTGCTGGAGGGCTATTTGGACCCACTGAGAGGCTGAGTATATCCACTCCATCATGAACAGCCTATTCACAAGAGTTTTTGCACATTAAAGTTGTTCAATAAAGAGATAACCATCAAAAGATGTAGCACTGACGGGAAATTGGTATCCTTTCTAATATCATGTTGATAGTAGACCGAGAAAATAATATCTTTTTTTTTCCATTTCAACATAGAATTTCAAATCCAAGGCAGGTGTCACTTTTTTTAACTCAATTTAACAGGAGATACACCAAGAAGATTTTTCTAGTGACAAAAATCAAGAAGAGGGAAGCCTTTTCTTTGTAAATGGCTACCAAGCACTCATAGATATTTAAACCACACATTGTTGCTCGCTTGTCATTGAGATGGGAGGATATATATGGCCACAAAAAAAGTCCATCAGATCTCAGCACCCTGAAGGTGTTGATTATACTGTAACAAGGATAAGATTACAAGCAAAATTCTGGTGCAAGACTTGAGGTTACAAGACAACAAGAAAAGCAACAAGTTATGAACAGTATCCTCAAATCTGTTATGGGTGGTTAGCAACCAAATGAGAGCACACCTGATCAATAGCAGCTACCACATCTGCAATAAAGCCTCCAAAAAGCCTATAGAGTGCCTTGTACACAGCAATCCTGGTCATAAATAAGATCACTTGCCATGTCAAAGAAGGACATGATATTAAAATTTTGAAGGGAATATGACTAATTGAAGTTGTTATTCTGCTCACCTGGCACGAGGAGCCATCCCACTTGCTTTCCCAAATTCATGGCCGTGAATTCTCACAGGAATACCATTATTTCCAGCTGCAATAGCTGCTGTGTGACTAGAATCAAGTTACAGAAACAACCAAGGAAAAAGTATTAGATTAATTTTTTTTTACCATACATGTTTCCTGCTCTCCAGGTCCAAATGAAAATAGTTTTTTTTTCCTTTCAAGTGCACCCTTCCATCAAATTTATAGCATTCTCTAATATGTATTGCAAGCCAACTGAAAGTTTCTTCATTAGTATGTGCTAACCCACACAGCATGCAAGCATAAAACATTTTTTCACTTTGTGAAACCATTAATTGAGCTTCTTGTCATGCAAGCAATCGTAACAGGTTAAAATTCCAGTCAGAAAAAAAATAATTAAAGGATTATATTGCATCACAGTTTTTATATGGAAATTGCATATAAAGATGGCATAGGTTCTAACCTTCCATGCCCATCTCCATCCATGGGAGAAGCAAAATCAATGGAAGGATTAAATGCCCCAGCTGCAATTGCAGCCTCAGCAAAATGTTGGGCTCCAATGATCTTTCCATTACAGAATTCTCTCTTGGTATCAGGATCAACTTCACACTTTCCTCGGTACTTTGGAAGAGGCCCATATGGGTCACTGCTGGGAGATCCAAAACTTGGATGGCGTGGAAAAATTCCTGAGTCTACAAATCCTATTATAATGTCTTCTCCAGCCTTGTCGAAGCCACCCCCTGTTGGCCAAACTCCGGTTGGAAGCCCCAGAAACTGTGGGGTGTGTGTTGTAAGTCTCCTCACCTTCCAATCTCTCTCCACAGATTTCACATCAGGGGCACGCCTCAGGGTTTCTGCCTACTAATATATGGGAACAATGTAAGGATACAAAAATAGAAAGAAAATAATATATCATCCTTTTTAAGAATATCATAGAGATAAATGTACAGAGAGAGTAATTCATAGTTTCACCTGTTCAGGGGAAGTATGAACCGCAAAGCCATTTATAAGATGCTTATAGCTGTAGAGTTTCTTGTAGGTCCCACGGTCAAACAATGAATCAAGAAGCATATCATGTTTCTGTTCAAGGTGCTGGGCATAGGACGTGACCAATTGACTGAAAAATGGCCCAAAGATAGAGAGTGAATAAGTCAAGTGAAACAGTTTCAACCAATTCCATATATTCCTTTATCAATCATGGTGTGACGATCTTTTATCAAAAACAAAATATCACAGTGCAAGGTAACACATAAGACAGTGCAAAACAACAAGGAACCTAATTAGATTTGACTGAATAAGGTACATGAACCACCAATTGAATCATGATAGACACTAAGGCTGGTGAGAACATCCTCATATCAGATGAGCTACTAGCTGCAAATAAACTGTTCAAAAAGCCAAGGGTTAAATGCTTGACGGGATGACTAGATGCATGCATATGTTTGAATCTTTTCACAACCAATGGTCGTTTAATTCTACTGGGAAGCAATTCGAATAGGATTTATACTAAATTCCCAAAGCAGTTATAGTCTACCAAAATCGGCGGACCATAAAGACAAAGTCAATGATTAGAAAATGAGATGCAAACAGAACGTAAACATGGGACAGGAAACACACAGCGCACAGTCTTTACGGTGCCCTTTATTTCTATTCCGACTTTCTTTCCAAGATATTATTAATGGCCTACAACTGGTGAAGAGGTATATGACTTATCAACCTTTATGATCCATATCAAACTGTGAGCATGATGTACACGGCCACAGCAAACACATTACGATTATCCGAAAAACAACCGGTAAATTAAAATTCCAGATAGTAATTTCACTAGGATGTTTCGACTATACAACACGTTTCCCAGCATTGAAAATTAGTATAACAACGCTACAAGTACACAAAAGCAAAGAAACTTGCAACTTGGAAGCACCTACCTGGTGGCGTCAAGCTTCTCATCAGATTCCACAGCAGTGGCTTCAAAACCAGGGATACCTCCTGTATAACTTATGACAGGCTCTCCCTCCATGGTCACAATATACACCTCTGCTTTCCCATTTATCAACAAAGCAAATAAGACAAGCACTGTACGCCAAAACTCCACCACCCTCATTTTCACTGCCTGCCAACTTCTATTATCTCCCACAGTACCTGCTCCATCCAACACAATAAAAAACTAGTCAGCTCCATATTGTAACACCAATAACACTCGAAATCTAAAAAATCATGACAACCCAGTTTCTCTTTTATATTTTTTTGACCGAAGAAAATAAAATAATACTCAGAACTATGACAAATTTTCCTCGTCAAAACATTTCATTAATTAATTAAATAAATAATTAGAAACAACCCAAATCTCAACCACTTGAAGAAAGGAAAAAAAAACCACAAACCCCTTAAAAGAAAAGAAAAACACTTTCTATAATCGATCAGATTACTTACACAAGCACTTCTAAATAAGACAAACTGTTTTAAAGAATGAAATCATCAGTTCTCGATTACCACAAGTAGATACTTCCAAGCTTGAAAATCAATCACCAAACTAAACATTAATTAATATCACTTACCAAATAGAGAGAAAGAAGCTGTTCTGATCAAAGTACAGCAGCAGCTAGCTGTCGCTCTCTTTACTTACATTACTCAACACTCCAAACCAAAAAAAAAAAAGCAACTGAATCTGCAGCAACAAAGTCAAATCTATCTATCAAGAACCTAAACAAGCAAAGAATCTACATTTTTTGGTAGTAAAGAAAGATCCCATCAAATAAAATAACCCAAAAAAAAGTAGATATTTACTTACAAAGAAGAGGAATAAATAAATAACTTGTTCACATTAAGACAGCAAAAGCAAATGCGGGTTTAGATGCTGATGAACATTGTCATTGCCATTTTCATTTGCATTATTTAGCAAAGGAAGGAGAAAAGGAGGGAAAGATGGTGTCTGGTAGAAGCAAAGAGGAGGGAGGGGGGGACTGAGTGAGGGAGAGTATGAGGTAGTTAGGGTTTTTATATATTGTTAATTTAATTATTAATCATAGAGAGATCACTGTGAATTACAGACAGCGACCGAAGATGATGGACTCCTTGTACACTTATTATTATATTTAATTGATACTGCATCACAGCAATTCATTTTAATCAAGTGTTTAGTGAATGTCTGGAGTTTAGCTTCTATTATTTTTTATCTGTTTTAAAAATATAATTTCTTTAAAAAAATTAAAATTAATATTTTTTAATATTTTTTTATAATTTTGATGTATTAATATTAAAAATTAAAAAATATATATTTTAATATATTTTTAAATAAAAAATACTTTTAAAAAGTATTATACACCACAATATCAAATATACAATCAATGTTATCAAACATGTTTGACATGCTAATTTGGTCACCAAACAATCTAAAACTTAGCTCGGGTTATATTTTAAAAAATATAAATTAAATCGAGTGAAAATTAACTTTGTCAAATTCATTTGACCCAACAAATTAGCTTGTGACCTGATTGACCTGTTCAAAATACAATTTAATTTTTTTAAAATAAAAATAATGTCATATTATTTAAAAAAAATCTTGAAAAAATATTATTTTAAATTAATTGAGTTATTTTATGCTACCTCGTTTAGACCTCAACTTATATCCATTAAAGTTTAATAGCTTTGATTTCAGTACTTACTTATTATTTGTTTGATATTGTTATAAAATCTCCATGGATTGAATCGGATTAGATTTTATGGAGAGTTTAAATAAAAAAAACTCGTGGTGGTTTTTTGATTCACATCTTCGAAGTGAATATCATTTATTTAAAACTTGATTGGGAAAAGAATTCTGGATGGTAGAAGAATTTTTTTATGGTTAAAAGTATTTTTGGATGAATTTTTCAATATCAAAACTAAATTTTTTTATGGAAGTGTGGTTGTAATTGCTTTTTAAAGTGTTTTTTATTTGGAAATATATTAAAATAATGTTTTTTTTATTTTAAAAAAATTATTTTTGATATCAGTGCATCAAAATGATCTAAAAACACTAAAAAATATTAATTTGAAGTGAAGAAAAAAATAAAAAAAAATTAAATCTTTTTAAAAATACTTTTAAAACACAAAAATAAATAGATAAATTGTATTCACAACTTAAGTAACAAGTTAGATGGTAAGCGTTACTATCCTGCTTCCAAACACTTAATTTAAAACTCGTTTTAGCTTCTATTTTCAAATTGATATATATATATATATATAATTCTTTTTTTATATATAATTTTAATGTATTAATATTAAAAATTTTAAAAAATCTAAAAAAATATTATTTTAATATATTTTTAATTAAAAAAATCATACATCATATTATTAAGCAGTCAATTGATCCTCTTAATTTAAAAATATTTCGGGAAAAAAGGTAGTGTTTTGTTATAAATTAGAGAGAGAAAACAAGAGAAAAGGCAAATATTATGTCAAGGTCAGGCGAACATTTCTCGAATTTTCATGTGATTACGTTATGTTTCTAAAAATAATAATCATAGATTTTATAGCTAAGGAAAAATCATATAATCTTTAATTGCACACATAAATGTAACACAAGCATGCCTGTTTAATTATTTTGTGGAAAGATGATAAAAATTGGATAATTAAATTAATCTAAAATATTTTTCCTAGAATTTACTGATACTTGGATTTTAAAATACAAAAATAAATTATCCGCTTCCTGTTTTTATTGAATTTTATGTGAAATCTTATAATCATATATTTCATTATCAATCCATAAATGTTATACCCTTTTTTAATGGTTTTCTTCTCTCTCTCGCTCTCTCTGAGTTAGGGATGGCTAGAGAAGGAGAGATAGGATTGGGGGCGTACGCTGTCACGGGAAGTTTATAGCGAAGTGACAAGAATAGCCTTGAATCTTTATGATTATGACAGAACAGCACCTGAGAAGGTAGTCGGAAAACCCGAGGGATTTGTTAATCACCAGTCTCCAAACACCACGTGCCAAAATCTGTGTGCAACCATTTAATTCCCGTCAACGGCAAGACAGCGACACCATTTCTTATATCTCCATTTTGCCCTTTCGTTCATTACTTGTAGTTTTCGTTGCTCCCTCGTTTTTGACCATACACCTTTTAAAACAAAATTGGATTGGTCAACTTATCTCCTATTTCGATCATTAATATAATGTATTAAACAGGATAAAATTATTAAAATGTTAGATTTAAGCTTCGAAATAAAAGAATTAAGAAATGAAACATATCTCTTTAATGCTAATGGTCTCCAAATTATTTTTTTGTTTTTTTACCTTCAAGAAAAAATATAAATGCAAATTGAAATGTTTACACGTACGTTTAATAAAATAGTCAAGAACTATATTTGTTAATAAATAATAATAAATTTGTTTATTCCGACCAAAAATTCTTAAAAAATAAGTTGGATATTTGTTTGAATTTGAAATTGGATCTCTAAAGTTTTACTTTAATTGAATCAATAAAATTAAATATTATTTTATCTACTCGAGCATTAAGTCAATGTCTAAACTTTTTATAAAATAGCAAGAACCACACTTAAAGTCATCCAAAATAAAACATCAAACACAATCCCAAGTTAACTTAATATAAAATGATCATATTTGAAAAGAAAAGAAAAAACAAGTCAAGTGACAAAAAATAAAGAAAAAAACAAAACATTGTGGATTTCCTCCAATGTTACATTTCTATCATTTTTTAAATATTTCTTCCATCTCGTATTGTCTAATTTATTTATGATTTTAAGCATCATTTCATGGTTTACCGAGTATCAATTTTGAGAAATCGAATTACAATTGATGCTAAAAATAGCAATAAAGAAATTGGGATCACATTTGACATAAAAAAAACAACTAAGTGTTTGGTGTATAAACCGAGAAGATGAGATAGATAAGAGAGAGAAAAGAAAGAAAAGCAGAAAGGGTTGTCAAAGTCATACCGGAAGACCTTTGTCTCTGCACTTTACCAAGTAAGAAAGACAATCCCATTGGCACCACGAAAGGCTACACCCAAAGGTTGGTGATTGCCACGCACGCCGTCACAATCATGTGGCCTTTCTAAGTTGACACGTGCCAATTATTTTTTTCATGCTCGTTCAATCTAGTCCCTAATTTGGTAGAAAAGATACTTGATATTTGTTTTGATTTCAAATTTGATGCCTAAAACTTTATTTTAAATCCATAACATTGAATTTTACTGTGCCTAATCAAGCATTAATTAAGAGCCATTATTTTTTTTCAACATCTCAAAAGCCTCATATCAAACAAAACAAAACAAATTATCGAGTCCAAAGGCAAATCAACTCATTTTAAAAGGATTGAATAAAAAAACAAAAAATTATAGGGTTAAATAAAAACAATCTAATGGTAAGATTATATTAAAAAAACGGGGCAAAAGTGGAGGAAAAAAAAGGGAGCAAAACCTAATGGGTTAGTTAAGAAGTAAACTTCATATTTTTTTTTTATACGGGATAATTTTATTCTCATGACTCTAATCACAGGTTTGACGTGTTTACCTATGTTTTCAAGTCCTTTTTATTTATTTTTTTAAAATTAATTTTTTTTTTTTACTTTCACCCCTTCAACATATGGATGGTTGGAATTAGATTTTCTAATTTGTTTCAATTTACTTTCTATGAGATTATCATGGTCTCATGATCCCGATCGCAGGTTTTACATGTTGGCCACGTTTAACATGGATCAATCCAATAAGTTGTCGTCTTAATATTTTTTTATTTGTAAAAACATGTTGTTTAGTATGCATCAAAATTTTAAGTTCATGATTGATTTTTCTTCTTCAGAAAACACACTAGCGACACCTTTATATTTCTTTTAAAGATAGAAAAAAACGATCCGGCCTCCAACATATCACGAACCAAAAATCGAGTATAACATTAAAAAAAATCTCCGAAAGAACATTTCCGCTAACAAAATACTATGTAATTTAAAATAATATGAAATTGATTATATATAGATAAATACTGATACTTGAATTTTCAGAACGAACAAGGGTTTGGTAATCTATAATAATTAGTAGATTTCGAATTTACAGTTCAAATTTCATATTTTTTGTTTTTTTGAGTGAAATGAGTTCAGAATTCATCTTTTAATAGTGATAATCTTGGTTGAACAATGTCGTTTTCTTCTTTAAATTTTTTTTTTTTTGGCACAGCCGACGAAAGAAGGAAAGCTAAGACCCCCTAAAGATCACATCAGTGGAAGCACCTGCCCGGTAAGTCCCTGAACCAGGTAAAGGCTGGCCGCTCCAGACGACAAATTAATATTGTCATTTTCTTTTAATAACCTTTATTTTATGCACGAGCAAATATGATAAATAAACGAATTATGTGGTCATAAGTAATTCTACTGAAAGAGTTTTTTCTTTGCAAATTACTATTTCTTTTCGCAAGATCGTTTATAACCATTAATTAAATTAGAAATAAAATCTTGATTCGGTGCACATAGAAAAGTCGGCCTGAGAATAAAAATAAAATGAACAAAGGCTTGATTGGTTGCCTTGATTGGCGCACGCAACCGAAAGCTCAAGACTTTTAGAATTGAATAATGATGATGAAGATGATTTTGATATTAAATTAGCATAGAATTGATAATTAATTGCAGTATCCTTTGCCAAGGCATGGACCCTTACTTTTAGAGTGGGACTTCCACTTTGTTAGTGTTTAAGAATATAGAAGAGTTTGAGATTAAAATATTTGTTTTTTTTATAATTTCAGGTTTGAGTCCTGGAGTTATTAATATTAATGATTATTGAAAATTTATCTAATTGTAAATTTTAGGGTCCGTGAGGATTAGTCAAGGTGCGCGCAAGTTGACCCGAACACCCCACATGAATAAAAAAAAGAATATGATAGTGGTAACCTCGAGGGATGTAATTCAACTGATCAGACATTGAGTTTGCTCCCTAGAGGTCATTAGTTAAAGTTCCACAAATCTCAAGGCCACTAAGACTTACATGGTCGTTAACTTTAGGGTCAGTTAGATTAGTCGAGGTGCACGCAAACTGGCCCGGACACTCACGTTAATAATAATAAAAAAGAATATGATAGTAGTTATTTTTTAAAGTATTTTTTTTTTAGAAAATGCATGAAAATATTGTTTTAAAATTTTTAAAAAAATATTTTTGAAATCAGTATATTAAAACGATCTAAAAACTAAAAAAATAATAATTTCAAGCAACAAAAATTCAAGAAATTATGATATGGTTTCACCTGCAAAAACAAACACCCCTTTGAATCATTAACCCAAGAAGCATAAAAAATTATTAAAATGGTGCAAAAATCTTGATAGTCTACCTAATGTTGCATTATGCAAGTATGATGCTTAAGTCAATCTTTACTCCATTATCATACTCAGGGACCAAAAGGTAGTCGAGCTGGTGTCAAACTCGCTTTTAATCTTTTTTTCCCACTTGCATGAGTAGAACGTCTATATTTTTTAAATAGAGAAACACGTCATACCATAAAAAGTAAAGTGCTATTTATAGTTTTTTTTAAGGTTTTAAATTCTTAAAAAAAAAACTGGTCGTTTTTTTGGGCGAAAGGGACACTCATTGAAACAAAACAATTCCCAAATCAATGGGTAAATACTATGTTGATAAATGTGGCAGAATATATTTCATTTGAAAAACAAAATATACATATTTTATCTTATGTGGCTCACCTTTAAAATTAACATGCCATACTTTTTTTTATTTTTAAAATTTATTTTTAACATCATTATATCAAAACAATAAAAAATATATAAAAAAATTAAATTTTTTTCAAAACCATAATTAAACCGTAACGCCAAGCACCCTCTTAAAAGATAATCCAGCTTGATACCAAAAATTATAGTACATAATTTTGAACATAACTTAACAATTACGTACGAAGGCCAAGGAACAAGGTAAATTGGAATCAAATTAGTCAAATTTTCTGACTTTACAACATTCTTTGCCGCTGGATGACTCATAGAATATGGTTAAAATGTTGCAGAAATATCAAAAGAGAGATCACAGAAAGATATTGTAGACAACGGTGAAGGAATGCCTTTAATATATACATATAAAAATATACAGAATATGAGGTTAAAAAGTTGAAATCTCATCATCAGTCAAAAAGAATTAAAGATAGCAGATTAATTAAAAACAAATACAAAGAAAAGAAGGAGAAAATGATGTCATTGAAGGTTTATTTCTTATAAGGTATTTGTTTATGTGGCAGCTTGTGCATTCATAAGAAAACATAAATTTTTATTATTTAGTTAACATATAAAACACAGTTTTTCTACATGGGACCCATTGATTATTGTGGTTCAACTATGGGTGGACTCTTCCCTGTTTGTTTTTGTGTTTTAAAAGTATTTTTTAAAAAAATTAATTTTTTTTTATTTTTTTTGTTTCAAATTAATATGTTTTTAGTATTTTCAAATTATTTTTATGCGCTGGTATCAAAAATAATTTTTTAAAAATAACAAAATATTATCTTGATGTATTTCTAAGTAAAAAACACTTTAAAAAGTAATCGCAACCACACTCTTATATATATATATATATATATATATATATATATATATATATATATATAGTTTTTAGTTGATTGTAAAAAAAGGCAAAGAATAACATATTTTTCGTGTAATTAAATAGAAAAAATGTATTTTTTTAATTAAAAACTCTCTTTCTTTGTTCGTGAATTTGTTTTTTTACAAAAATGTTTTTTTAATTAGAAATGTTGCTTAAAAAACTTATTATGATCATAAAAAAAAGTTTTAATTTGAAAATAATAAATTGATCATTTCTATGCACTTATATAAATAAATCTAAGAATAATAATAATGAGAAAATTATGTAAAAATTAGCAAAATAGATATTTTGTTCTTATTGAATATTAACAAACATTTTTTTCCCATTCTCTTCTCTGTATCAGGTTAGTACATAATTAATTGTAATGTGACTGTAAATATCACCATAAAAGCCTTTAATTTTCATTATTGTTTAAGTATTATTTTAAAAAATTTATTTAAGTATAAACTTATTTTAAAATTAAAAAATAAAAACTTAGGATTGTTTAATAAACAAGCCTAGCATGTCTAGGCCTAGAAGGATGGGCCTGAAAGGGTATGTCCATGTGCCTGGTTTGTTTTTAATGGATGGATGCCATGTTGTTTTACGGTGTAATTTAACAATCTCCATGATAAAAAAGTTAGGGTTAAATTTTTGGATTTTAAAAACTTATTTTCAACTTATTTTTACTTGCGAACATCTAAAAAAACATCATAATAACATTATTAAATCTATTTTTAACCCAAACACTATCTTTAACCTTCCAAATACCTTTCAATTAGTCTAATGATAAAAAAAACCAAGCCTGAGCCCCTATCCATCTTTTATGGCAAGATAAAGAATCCAAACCACCTTCATGGAACTTCTATTTACAAGATGAAATCATTGACATCAAGATTATTTTTCTTTTCGTGAATAAAATATGCCTAACCGATCTTTTTCTCTCTTCTTCTATTATTTTGACAATTTTTTTTTCCGACAACTTATGTTTTCCTTTAAATATGCAAAATTAATTTTTAATTCAACATTCTCGATTCTTCATACATGAAAGAGCATGTGAAGTAAAAAATAATATTGAAAAATACGGGAGGATGGGATAGTAAAGAAACTGGTGATGTTCTTTTTACTTCTTGCTTCCCATTTGTTTGACATGGTGGCTATGGGTTTGTGTCTTTGGATAATGGAGTTTTGGAGCTTTGTAACAATGGCAGCACATGTGAGGGCTGCCCCCACCAAAGTTTTTCGTGATGCTTGCACACCGCATGTGATTTGAATGATTCCAAACATAAAAAGAAAAGAAATTGATGATCCCATTTTATGAAATGTATGCTTCCTATTGGGCACATCGCATCCAATAAATTTCATGACATGACATGACTTTCTCTCCTTTAATTTGGCTTTGAGTTGCACGAGATTGCTTTTTAAAATTTATTGTTGGTTTTAAAAAATATCAAGTTAATTTTGATTTATTATATCAAAAATAAATAAATAAACTAAAAAAATTATCCTATATAGTTTCAAATACAAAATTATCTTAAAAATAATCATATATTACAATCTCAAACCTCTTTATTTTTGACATTTCTTTTATAAAAATTCTAAAATCTTAAATATCAAGATTTGATGTACAACTAATCTTCTCGAAAGAAAAAAAAACCAATCCCATAATTTAAATTATGTTTGATTCTTTTTTTTTAATAATTTATATATTTTATATATAAGTTGTCTATCTATTAACTCCTCATATTTATTTTTTAAACTACACAATAAAACAAATATTTAAAATAATGTTAAGAGGAAACTCATAAGTGAATTTTTCAAGTTAAAGTTGCTCCTTTATAATTAACATGAGTACTATATTCTTATTCTATGATGACTAAAGAAAATTACTTGCTCACCTAATGTACATATTTCTTCATCCACTTGTGATAATTATTTTGATGCCACATGGATTGATGAATTGATGAAACACTAGCATGAATGCAGTAAGAAATTCCCTGCACTTCACATTTCTCTTTTCTCTTTTATCAAATTTCTGTTCACAGTAAAACAACAGTATTGATATGCGTTTTACTCTAAACATTCAATCACCTCAGAATAAATCACCTTTTCCTAGCTTGGTGATGTGAGGTGCATGTGTAGCTAAGAAAAACAAGACACTGCTTATCATGGATGCTTAGAATTCAAAGGGCTATAATCATCAAGTGGGGTTGAAGAGATGGACAGATGTTACGACATTCCGGCAAACTGGAACCTGTGTTCTTGCTCGGAATTCGGATGGCAGTCCCAGATATATATATATATAGACTGTTCCAAACTACTGTTGGTAGAAGCATCAGTACTACCCTCATGGTATCCATACATAAATGAAGGGTTTTTACTGCGTTTAAGTTGAAGATATCTCGAAAGACGAGAACGATCGAGTTATAACACGAAATCGCTAATAATCTGTGAATTGCCCTTGTGATGGAGCTCGAGCCCGATGACTGAACTACGAGAGAGAGCCGATTCTATGAGAAATGCCATGACATGAAGATGACCTTTTTCTCAAGTACGTGTATGCAAATAGGAGATCCGTGGATGGATGGGTGAAAATGACCTTCACAAGGTTTTCTGTTAAAAAGGGGAACAAAAGTAGTCGTCAAGGAGACAAAAGGTTTGACTTTATTTATCTTTATTTATTCTATTGATTACAAACCAAATCATCCTCAGTAATCCCATCTTTTTATCTGCCTTTTTTCTCTTTTGGGATTTGATGAATCATAATCATAATCACAAACATTGAATTTGGGGCCTAGTTGTTTTCGTCCATTTGATCAACCCAACCTGGGTTTTACGATGAAGGTGGGTAAGAGTGTTGTTTTCATTATTGTTTTTTTTTCTTGGGATGCTTTGACTTGGGATTTTCATCAAAAGCTACCCAGCATTTATCGCGCTAACCTATGTGTGTGTGGAAATTAAGAAAAACAAAATGCCTCTCTAGCTAGTGCCGGTGAGAATCGGATCTTCTTCCATGATCAAATGTTATATATATATATATCATCTAAAGATGTTCAACACACAGGACTAAATGGCTGAAATCCTTCTATAACTTCTTTTTATATGCATCACAATCACAATCGTGTAATCTTATATAACAAGAAAAAATCAAATACAATTACTCAAAATATTCCCACATCTACACAACCAGATATTATATATCTATGGTGATAGAAACTTGAATGCAGTAGCTATTAATTATATACGGAGATACATTTGATTCTCTCATATCATCCCCTACAAGGTGAGCGTGGCTGAAGAGACAACGCTGAGCTTGCTTTGAAAAAAAAAAAAACTAAGGTGTGGTGATGCCTTTGGTTAGCGAGTGAGCAAGCTGCATATGAGAAAGAACAACAGTAATTCTCAAAGTGCCATTAGCAACAAGTTCACGACTAAAATGATAATCGTTCGCAATATGTTTTGACAGAGATGAGTAACTGGATTTCTGCTATAAAAATTGCGTTTTGGCTGTCACAAAGAACTATAGGTGGCCCTAAGAGTGAAAAACAAAGATCCCAAAGTATTGGAATAAGCCATGCAATATTAACAGTGCCAACAATTTACCAACAATTAAGGAGGATATTCTACTTTTGCACAAGATACAACGCTTTGCTTCTTAGCGGACCAAGAGATTAAATTGGCGTCAAACAAATAGCATAGCCGGTGGTGGAAATACATGCATCATGACATCTAAGCCCAATTCGCATCATAATAGGCAAAAAGTTCATGAGTAAACTGTTTATGAAGTTAAGTAAGTCAATGACGAGTATAAGGCATAATTTGTTTAAGAGCAAGAAAATGATCCTCCTAAGCATACATGAACTGACAAATAAAATTTACAACGAAAGACATATCAGGTCCGGTGATAATCAAGTATGGGAGAACACTAGTAAAAAAAAAAACAGAGTAGGGTCGGAGAACAACTTCTCTTCGCCTGATAGATGTTGATCAACGATAAAAAAAAAAATACAAATAAGCTTGGTATCAATCATGAAAGCATGTTGCAAGAGATCAAAAGCATATTTTGATTAACCGAGAAACAAACCCTTCTTATTAGTTTGAACTTTAATACAGAGAAAGTAATAAAGATTACCCAAATCTTTTATAGAGAATTCTTGGGAGAGTCCAGTAACAAAGGTGTGAACCAAAGAAGAATTATTGCTAGTAATAATCATGTCATTAATATAAACATTAATATAAAAAAGTAAGTAAAGAGTCCCAAGCGAGCAAGTGGATCACTCAATACCAAATTTAATATATTAATAATTTTAACTCCAACCCTTGTTACTCTTATTCTTTTAGAGCATGAACAAAAGAAAAGGTAAGATAATTATATAAAAATACTTAAAAAACTAATATTTCAATAATAATAATAACAATAATTTTGTGTTTTAAATATGATTCTTGGGAGATATTTGGCATTGCGGTCCAACCGTGCTTCTAAAAAATTTTGATTTTTTTAGTTT
>Ga0307517_10002864_pt1 | contig 27354 bp, 21 predicted proteins | sample 23_EM_MG_FD_194515 | JGI IMG/M metagenome (GOLD analysis project Ga0307517, IMG submission 194515) | Populus trichocarpa ectomycorrhiza microbial communities from riparian zone in the Pacific Northwest, United States - 23_EM | ecosystem: Host-associated > Plants > Roots > Unclassified | place... | reverse complement strand
GACCGAGGTGATCCGGCGCGTCAAGCTGCAAGGCCAGCAGCGCGCGCTGTACGAGAGCGTGCGCGTGGCCGCCGACGAACAGGTGCGGCGCGTGCTGCAGCGCCAGAGCTTCGCCGGCGCGCAGATCACGATTCTCGATGCGCTGCTGAAGCTGCGCCAGGTCTGCTGCGACCCGTACCTCGTGAAGGGCAGCAAGATGCCGGCGACGATGGAGCGCGCGAAGATGGCGCTGCTGTGCGACATGTTGCCGGAACTCGTCGACGAAGGCCGGCGCGTGCTCGTGTTCTCGCAGTTCACCGAGATGCTGACGCTGGTGGCCGCCGAGCTCGATGCGCTCGCGCTGCCGTTCCTGTCGCTGACCGGCGACACGCCGGTGCGCGAGCGCGGCGCCGTCGTGCGCCAGTTCCAGGCCAAGGCGGTGCCGATCTTCCTGCTGAGTTTGAAGGCCGGCGGCGTGGGCCTGAACCTGACGGCCGCCGACACGGTGATCCACCTCGATCCATGGTGGAACCCGGCCGTCGAACGCCAGGCCACCGACCGCGCGCACCGCATCGGCCAGGACCAGCCGGTCTTCGTCTACAAGCTGGTCGTTGAGGGCAGCATCGAGGAGCGCATGCTGGCGCTGCAGGCGCGCAAGGCGGCGCTGGCCGAAGGCGTGCTGGGCGTCGACACGGCCGCTGCGGTCAAGTTTTCGGCGGAGGATCTGCGCGGCCTGCTGGTGCCGTTGACGGAGTAGATCCAGGGTCGAGCGCCGCTGTCGATTGAGCGCGCTTCAAAGCGCGTCGGTTGTCTGCAACTGGTGCGCCCGTCCCTCGCGGTCGATAGTCCAGATCTGCGGTTTGCGGATTTCGCTTCGGCGCCAGTGGTGCACGTTGTCGAACCATTCGTCGCAACGCAGCAGGTCCACCAGCACACGCAGCCGCGCCTCGAACGCGCCGTCGCGGCCCTGCGCCTGGGCCAGGTGCACGATCTGCAAACGGAGGTCGCCAGGCCGGTCGATCAGGTCACTCGCGCGCCGCACGCCCATCGCGCGCAACTCGTGCCACAGCTTGTCGGGGTTCTGCTCGGCAGGGTCGCCCGGGTTGTTGTGCACGCGCAAGTACAGCATGGCCTGATCGACCCACTCCACCAGTTGTGGCGTCGGAATGCTGGTGTTGAGCATCAGGTCGACCAGATCGCCATGCGCCAGATTGTCGAGGTTGGCAACCCCCTCTTCTGCGAGCCGGGCGCGGTCGTACAGGTCGATGCCCTCCAAGCGGGTCAGCGGCAGCCGGTCGTCGGTGGTCAACTCGTTGCGGCGGAACTTCGCGCCGATACTTTCACGCACGAACACCAGAAATGTTTCAGGCAACACGCCGACGACGAACAGGAACAGCCATGTGCCCCACGATTCGCCGATCACTGCGCTGACCACCGCAGCCGACACCAGCACCACCAGCACGCGGGCCGTGACCATGCTGTAGGCCTTGGGCTGAAGATCACCGCGTGTATAGCGACGCGCGATCATGCCGAGCGCGAAGTAGTAGGCTCCCAGAAAGCCGAATGCATAGTTGCTGTTCAGCGGCCTGAGCAGCGCGGGAAGGTCGGACGCGCCCTTCAACTCGTTCTGGATCGCCGTGAAAAGGACAATCACGGTCCAGCCGCCGGCGATCACCAGCGTGCACAGAACCACCGGCCACTGGGAGCCCGAAAACCATCGCCCGGCGACGCCCGGGTTGACGTCGCCCCAGATCTCCTGCAGCCGCGATCCGTAGCGCGCGTGCACATCGGCCAATGTGTGGACCTGGCGGTCGAGGCGAAAGATCTGCTGCTCGAAGTTCTCGCGCAGCTGCGTGACGCGTTTGCGGTCGAACAGGAAGTACAGCAGGCCTGGTAGCGCCGCGGCGACGCAGACAAAGGTGAACACCATGGCCAGACCGAGCCCGGTGGCGCGGCCGACCGACAGGAGCTGCAGGCCGTTCGCCCATCCCTCCGGCGTCAGGCTGCCCTGCGCAAACAGCGCCAGCGCCGCCGATGGCAGCGCCGTGGCAATGCTCATCACCAGGGCCAGCGTGAACAGGTGGCGCAGGCTCATCGAGGTGCGCCGCAACCAGGGTGTGAACTTGCCCTGGACGGTCAGGTAGGCCACCAGCAGCAGCACCAGCAGCGTCGCCGGCGAGCCCACCATCAGCCAGGTCTTTCCGGTGACGCCGATCAGCGAGCCGCCGCTGATGTCGGGTAGCGCACCACTCAGGATCGCGCCTCCAAAAATTCCACCGACGACCGCCCAGAAAGCGAGCCCAAGGTACGCCGAATCGTCGCTGGCCTCGACCACGTCGGTGATTCGGACGATCTGCTGTTCGTGCAGGCCGCGCAAGCGGTTGCGCGCGTCGAGTTCAGCCTTGTCGCTGTCGAAAACGAGCCTGCGCGTGGCAAGCGGCGCCAGCGTGTGCACGGATTCGGGGTCGCCTTCGAATACCAGCGTCAGGGGGTTCGGCGTCTGGTTGCGCAGTTCGCAGTGCGCCGTCGGTGTTCGTACGGCAGTCGCGGTGGCAGCCGTCGCAGCAGCCGTCGCGGGGTCAGGGTCGGTCGCCATCTCGATTCCTCCGGTCCGCCGATGGTCTCGACCATCTCGGGCGCAGCCGAATCTAGAGCCCGTCGACGGCGGTGACCACCCCTAGGCGCTGCTGTTCGGGTTGGCGCCGGCTTGCGCTCGCCGGCGCCTTGCGAACAGCACGATCGCCAACGGCATCACGACGCCGAGCAGCACCGCCTCCGGCCACAGTGACGCGAGCAGGCGCCAAGGCAGACCGTAGACCGGGAACGGCGCGACCAGCGCCGACAGCCCACCCAAAGCGGCAGCCAGGGCCACCGCCTCGATCCGTCGGCGCGTGAAACCGGCCGCCAGCCAGGCGACGAGCGCGACCGACGGCGCCCACACCAGGAGCCATGCCAATGAGCGTGGCGCGTACAACGGCACCGCGGGGGCCGGCCACAGGCCGAGCAGCAGATTGGCGGCATAGGGCACCAGCCACCCGATCGCGAGCGCACCGGCCAGTGGCAGCATCGATGTGAAGCGGCCGGCGGGCCGGCTTTCCGGCGTCGGGATCATCGGATCCGCCTCACAGGCTGCGGCGCAAGCGCCGCACAGCCAGTGCACACAGCGCCAGCGCGCCGACCAGCTGGGCCGCCAGGCCGGCCAGGCGCCAGGGCTCGAGCGCCGCACCGGTGCCCTTGAGCATCCACTCCTCCAGCGGATGGCCGGACAGGGTCAACGGGAAGGCATACGACACGCCGATGACACCCCACGCCGCCTGCTCGACCGGGTAGATCAGGCCGGTGATCAGGATGCACGCGACGAGATAGACCGACGATGCGGTGTAGGCGTCCTGCGACGAGCGCAGCAGCGTCGAAATGCCGAGCCCGAGCAACGCAGAGATCGTCGCCGCCGCCAGCTGAACGCCGAGCGCGGTGGCCAGGCCGGGCTTGATGCCCAAGGCAAAGGCGCTACTGGCGGCGACCAGCAGCAGCAAGGTCGCGAGCAGCGAGACGAAGATCGGCAGCAGCAGCTTGGCGGCCACCAGCCGCGCCCAACTCCGCCGCGACGCCATGATCAGCGTCTCCAGCGTACCGGCTTCTCGCTCGCGCACCAACGCGCCCGAAGCGATCAGGAACGGCAGGAACACCGCGATCAGTGCGACGTACCCCGGCACCAGCGAGTGGTCCACGCGCGATGAGGGCGGATAGAACAGTGTCAACTGGTTGGCCAACCACGCGCGCAGCAGCGGCGTCGGAAGCGCCGCATCGTCGCGCGTGCGTCGCTGGAGCTTTTTCACCGTAGCGGCCGGGCCTGAAGCTGCGCTTGACGCCGCGTCCAACGCCGGCAGCTGACCCGCCAGCTCATCGAGCTGTACCAGTTGTTCGCCCAGGCGCTTGCCGCGCTGCATCGACAGCGCCAGGTCCTGTGCCGCGCCTTGGGCGAACTGCAGCCGGTAGCTGTTGGTCAGCGGGCTGTAGAAGCGCCAACTGTCGCTCTCCCAGACCACCACCAGGTCGATTTGCTCGCGCACCGCGCGCCGCTGCAACTCGGCGGGCGCGAGCGCCCATTCGTTGACCCGCACGCGCGAGACCTCCTGCAGCATCGAGCGCAGACGCGCCAGCGTCGCGGGCGGCGCCTCCGTCGAGATCGCCACGCGCAGCGTCGGTTCGCGCACCTTCAGGTGGCCCACGAGCAGCAACAGCAGCACCGGCACGACGAACAGCAGCACGAGCAGCCCGCCGCTGCGCGACAACTCGAGCAGGTCGCGGGCGAAGACGCGGGCCAGGAAGCTCATTGGAGTACCTTCAGGCTGTGCCTTCCGGTATTCGCCCTTGGGGCGGCCCGGCGGGCTCATGCCGGACCGCCCGGGGACAGGTCCATGACCCGCATCGCCTTCGCGAAGTTGGCCGCCGTGTGGTCGGTCACGACGAGGAACTGCAGATCGCTCATCGCCGCCTCGAGTCCTTGTACCAGCAGACGGGCATGGCCGCTGTCGATGCCGCTCAGCGGCTCGTCGATGAACAGCCCGTCAGGCTGCGTCGACAGCGCACAGGCGAGCGCCGCCAATCGCTGGAAGCCGCCGGAAAGGTCGCCGCAGCGGGTGTGCAGAAACGGCTGCAGGTCGAAATCTTGCAGATACCACTGCGTCGACAGCTCGTCCGGACCAGGGCTGCCGACCAGGCGCTGCCAAGCACGCAGGTTGTCGGTCAGCGTCAGTCCCGGCAGCAGGCCGCCTGCCTGAGGCACGAAGCAGACCTTCAGCGCGTCGTAGTCGGTGCCATGCGCGACTCTTCCGCTGGTGGGTTCCGCCACACCCGACAGCATCCGCAGCAGTGTCGACTTGCCGCTGCCGTTGGCGCCGATGATGACGACGCTGTCGCCGCGGCGCAGCTCGAAGCGGTCGATGCGCAGCACGGTGCGCCGGCCGTAACGCTTCTCGGCCTCGTGCAGCGCGACCAGCGGGCGCTCAGTGGCGGTCGAAGCGGGCAAGGACATGGATCTCCCGTTCAGTTCGATGGGGTGTGATCACCAGCTGCGCCGACCTGTATTGCCGGATGTCGGCCAACAGTTCGCGCATCGTCTTGTTGACCTTGTCGTCGGGGTACAGCTGGCTCGACTCGAGCAGCTGCCGCGGCAGCAGCAGCAGGTTCAGCTTTGCCTGCGCCGGCGCTTCGCGACCGTCCATCGCGGCCGCGTAGTCGTTCGAGACCGGCATCGCGCTCAGGCGCGCGAGCCAGCCGGCCAGCACGTCGGCATCGTTGCCCAACCAGAGCGTGCCGTCGCGGTATGCGCTGCACAGGCGGTACTTGTCCTGCTTGAGCTCGGCCCCGTCGATCTGGTCGCGCTTGTCGCTGAAACGGTAGGCGAGATCATCGTCGGTCACCGGCGGCATCAGATAGCGGAATACGATGCCGGCTTCGCCGGGCCGGACGTAGGACGGATTGTCGAAATCGCGCCCGGCCAGCGCGGGCTTGGGCACGGCGCGGTCGTTCGCCAGTGCATAACGAGACCACAACGCGTCGCTCTGCGGGCCGAGCCGCCCGGCCACCTGCAGCGTCTGCACGGTGACCGGTGTCGCCGCGTCGAGTGATGCTTGGCTGCGATAGGCGTCGGCCGCCAGGCGCAGGATTTCCCGGTCGCGCTTGAGCCGCAACGAACTCTGCAGCCGCACCACCACGGCGTCGGCTTCTGTCTTCGCCATCTGCAGGCCGGCCACCATGCCGGGCACGCGGGCCAACGGGTCGCTCGCGGCCAGGCTCAGTTCGCTCAGGCTGTTCACCCCGCGCAGCTCGTCGAGCAGCCCCGGGAACAGCCGCTGAAAACCGGCCAGCGGGCCGGAGGGAGTGTCGGCCGGCAGATAGCGCAGGAAGTAGGGCAGTGAGTGGTCGCCGATGCTGACGGCCGCTTGACTGCGACTCAGCACCGCGGTGACAGCGCCGCTGCGCTCGGGCGGCGGCGCCAGCAGGCGCGCGACCGCCTCGGCGCGGTCGTCCGGCAGTGGGCCACGGACCTGCAGTTCGAGTGAGCGCTCGTTCGCCGCCAACGTGAACTGCAGGTCGCCGAACAGCGCTGCCGCCTCGTTGCCGCCGGTCAGCGCCGCCAGTGCGGCAACGCGCAACTGGCCGCGGAACCAGGCCGGGAGGTCGGCGTCGCGGCCCAACAGCCGCGCTGACAGGCCGCGGCGATGCCAGTCGCTGCTCTGGAAGTAGGCGAGGTTGTCCTTCTGCGCCGCCAGCACCGCCTGCACCAATGAGGCGTCGTCGGAGATCAGCGCGGCGCCATCGTCGCCGAAGCCCAGCACCACGCCGCCGGACCCCGACTGAAACAGGCGACGCTCCCCGGTACCGGCTTGCGCGAAGAGCGGCTCGCCGGTGTAGCGCTCGACCGTCTTCGAGAAGCGGGCCTTGTCCGACACCGGCAGCGCCAGCAGCACGTGCGGGCCGCCGTCGTGATCGACCAGCGTCACGACGGCCTGTTCGGCGACATCGATGCCGAGTTCGGCGAGATCCTCGACCCTGCGCAGCACGATGCCTTTCTTGTTCAGGGCTTCCGCCAGCGACCGCGCCAGCGTCTGCGCCGGGGAGGCGTCGTTGCCGGGCGGCGCCTCGAAGTAGCTCCGCAGGTGCGGGCTGAGCCCGGCCCACAGGTCCTGCAGCGGGGCGCTGACGATATAGGCCGTGCTGTGTGGCGGCACGTAGCGCATGCTGGAAGGCACGCCGGTCTGCTGCATCACGAGGAGGCACAGCGTCGCCAGCACGACGAGCGCGGCGGCGCCGAGGAACAGGCGTTCCGGCCGGCCGGTGTGCACTCTGCGCGTCATGGTGGCATCAGGTCGGCGTAGGGGGCGGCGGCGGTGGCAACCGCCTTGGTCGACGCATCGGCGCCTGGCGTGCCGGCCGGCGGGCTGGCGCTCGCGACGCAGGTGTCGAACAGCACGCGCCGCAACTCCGACTCGTTCAGCGTGGCGCGCAAGGCGCGCAAGCTGGCCAGCTGGTTATCGGCCATGGTGCAGTCACCGCGCGTGAGCGCCAGCGCGTCGACATACTCGTCGAACAGGTTGAGCCAGACCTGCTGCTGCTGCTTCGGGTCGAGCCGCAGCACGCCTTCCGACGCCAGGAAGGCGATGAGCTCGAAACCCGCCTTCAGCGCGACCACCTGCGACGCGGCGCTGCCGGCCATCGGCAGCTTGTCCCAGCGTTCGGGAAAGCGGAGGGTCTGGGTGTGCCCCGTCGGCCTGAAGTACGGCCTGACGCCGATGCGCTTCACGCCGGCCGCCGCGTCATGGCTGTAGTGCACGCGGACGAATACGCGCGGATAGCCTTTGCGGCCTTTCAGGCCGAGCAGCGTCGGGCTGTCCGAGATGACGTAGCGATGAAAGTCGTCCTTCGTCAACTGCGTCGGCATGACCTCGACGTTGTCCGCGTCCTTCAGCGCGATCTGCAGTGCCTTGCTGACATCGCCGAAGATCCGGAGGCCGGCCTCCGGGTCCGGGTCGCCTTCGGGCGGCAGCACGAAGGCGACGTCGAAGCTGGACTGGCGCTCGCGGTCGGTCAGAATGTCCGCACGCCACGCGCCGGCGAGCACGATCAACGCGCCGGCGCCGGCCAGCCCGGCACGCACCGGCGACGCGAAGAAGCGTGGCATCAGGCCGCGCGCCGCCAAATAGGCCGCGGCCAGCAGCGCCAGCGCGGCGGCGAGCAGCAAGCGGTCGGCCATCCACAGCAAGGGCAGCGCGATGACGCAGCCGGTGACCACCGCGAACACGCGGCCGTTGCGCAGCCAGTCGGCGAAGCGCCCGGCCAGCGCGTCGCTGTACTGCTTCGCGAGCGCACGCAGGATGAACAGTAGCGCACCCGCGACCAGCGCCCCGATACCGGCTTTTCCGTCCTGGTAGCGCAGCAGCGAGCCGACGAGGTCAGGCGCGGCGGCGCCGATGCCTGTCAGCGGCCCTCTCGACAGGCCGGCGTGAACGATGGCGATCAGCACGATGATGGCGACACCGAGTGCCGTGGCCACACCGACCCGCCGGTTCGTCGGTACTGCGGGTGGCGTGTCGATCTGCGGCGGGTCGAGGATCGGCCTCAGAACTTCTGCCAATTGTTCCAGGTCGTGCTCCCAGTCCTTGTCGCGCAGTTCAAGCCCTTGCAGTTGCACGAGCGGCTTCAGCTCGTCGGGCAGGCCCTGCGCGACCGGCATGGTGGCGCCATCGACGAGGATCGGGATCAGCTGCACGCCTTGGGTCAGCGCGCTCTTGATCTCGAAGCGCAGGAAGTCGACCGGCCCGTCCGACGGTCGGGACCCAAAGTTCTGCAGGCGCGCCAGCCAGTTCGGTCCGATGACCGCGAGCACCACCGCGCAATCGCGCAAGCCCTGCTCGATCGTGGTGACGAAGTTCATGCCGGGGCGGATGTCCTTCGTGTCGCGAAACACGCGCGCCTGGCCGAAGACCTGCTTCAGCGCGTCATCGAGGCGCCCCGCGGCGCTGGCGCTGTCGGACCGGCGATAGCTGATGAAGACACGCCGCGGTGCGCCGGCCTGCGGCGGTGCCGGCGAAGCGTCTGCTTCAGGTCCGTCTGCTTGCACGGTGCTCCTCCAGCGTAGGGGCAGTGCTGCCGGATGAGACACCGGCGCAACGTCGATTCTGGGCCGGGTGCGGCGCGCATCCATCATCCGTTCTAGGGAGGACAGGTGGCGGTTGACACTTGGTTGGCACCGGCCAAAGACAAAGGGCCTAGCATCGCTGCTAAGCCCTTGGGTATCTGGTGGCGCTTCAGGGATTCGAACCCCGGACCTGCGGATTATGATTCCGTCGCTCTAACCGACTGAGCTAAAGCGCCTAAGCCCATAATTATAACGTCGCTTCAGCGGCCGCTCGCCGCCGGAGGTTGACGGCTGGTGTGGGGCGCGCTTTCCTTCTCGAACCACGGCACGACCCGTCTCGCATGTTCAGCTTCTTCAAGAAAAAATCGCCGGCGGCGGATGCCGTTGTGCCGCCGCCCGCCGAGCCAGTGCCCGAGACGGACACGCGCGGTTGGCTCGATCGGCTGCGTGGCACGCCCGCGCCGGTGGCCGAGTCCGAGCCTGCGTTGCCGCCGGCGGCCGCCGAAGAACCCCACGACGCGGAAGCACAACCGCGCCGCGGCTGGATGGACAAACTGCGTGGTGGCCTGCGCAAGACCGGGGCCAGCATCGCGCAGGTCTTCACCGGCACGCAGATCGACGACGCGCTGTACGAAGAGCTCGAATCGGCGCTGCTGATGGCCGATGCGGGCGTGAAGGCGACCGAGTTCCTGCTCGACGATCTGAAGCGTCGCGTCAAGCAGGCCAAAGCCACCGACCCGGCCGCCGTGAAGGAACTGCTTGCCGACGCGATCGCGGACCTGCTCGCACCGCTGGAGCGGCCATTGCAGGTGGGCGAGCATGTGCCGACGGTGATCATGGTCGTCGGCGTGAACGGGGCCGGCAAGACGACCAGCATCGGCAAGCTCACGCGCCATCTGGCCGAGGCGAAGCAGAAGGTCTTGCTGGCCGCGGCCGACACCTTCCGCGCTGCGGCGCGCGAGCAACTGGCCGTGTGGGCCGGGCGCAACCGGGTCGAGATCGTCGGCCAGCAAGGCGGCGACCCGGCCGCGGTGACCTTCGATGCGGTCGTCGCCGGAAAGGCGCGCGGCTGCGACGTCGTGATCGCCGACACCGCCGGCCGGCTGACGACGCAGCTGCACCTGATGGACGAGCTGAAGAAGATCCGCCGCGTGATCGCGAAAGCGCAGGACGGCGCGCCGCACGAGGTGCTGCTGGTGGTCGATGGCAACACCGGCCAGAACGCGCTGACACAGGTGCAGACCTTCGATGCGGCGCTGCAGCTCACCGGCCTGATCATCACCAAGCTCGACGGCACGGCGAAGGGCGGCGTGCTCGCCGCGGTGGCCCTGTGGTCGCGCGAGCGCGTCGCGGCGGGCGGCGCGCCGCTGCCGGTCTATTTCATCGGCGTGGGCGAGCAGCTCGAGGATTTGCAGACCTTCAGCGCGCGCGAGTTCTCGCAGGCACTGCTGACCTGAGCCTCAGTCGACGCCGGGCCACCCCAAGGCGGCTGGGCACTCCCTCGGGGGCAGGAACGAAGTGACGTGGCGGCTGCCAAGTCAGTTCTTGCGCAGCGGCGCCGGCTCGGAATCGAGGTCGTCGAACCAGGTCGACGGCGGGGGCTCGAGCAGCTCGATCGTTTCGTCCTGCGTCGAATCGCGGCCGGCTTCGTCGAACGGGTTGAAGGCCGGCAACGCGCCGACCGGTGCGGCGGCGGCCGGGGCGTCCGCCGGCATCGCGGTGGTGAACGGTGTCGCCGCGGGCTTGGGCAGGATCGCCTCGCGGGCCGCGCTGGTCGAGGGCAGCGCGTCGGCGCGCCAGATCAGCAACGGAATGTTGGCCGCCTGCAGCGTGCGCGAGATGCGGGTCAGCCGCTTGCGGGCTCGCTCGCTCGGTTGCCCGCTCTCGGCTTGCAGCTCGACGACCGCGACCACCTGGGCGGCCATGTCGCACACGGCGAAGTCGACGCACTGGTAGCCGACGCGGCGCAGCCAGTCGGCATACGAATGGCGCTTGGGCACGCTCAGAAAGCGCGACAACGGCACCTGCGCGAGCACCATGTACTCGGGCAGCGCGCGCACCAGCGTGCCGAACGCGACGCGCTCGCGCGCGGTCAGCACGCGCGTGGCCTGGGGCGGCCAGCCGGTGATGGTGTCGATGCGCTCCGAGGGCGCGGTGGGCTGGGACGCGCCTGACGCGCCCCGGCGGCGCAGCCAGAACCAGCCGATCAGCAAGGCCGCAGCGAGCAGCACCAGAACAATTTGCAATGTTGTCATCCGTCAGTCCCAACTGCGAACGCGAGCGTCGGGTCAGCTTAGCGGGGCTTGGCCGCCAAGTCATCTCCGCCTGTATGACGAGTCACGACCTTAGCGCATCCCGCCGGGCCCGCCCATGCCTTTCATCCCGCCCATGCGCTTCATCATCTTCATCATGCCGCCGCCCTTCATCTTCTTCATCATGTCGCGCATCTGCTCGAACTGATTCAGCAGCCGGTTCACGTCCTGCACCTGCACGCCGGCGCCGGTCGCGATGCGGCGCTTGCGGGTGGCCTTGAGCAGATCGGGCTTGCGGCGCTCGAGCGGCGTCATCGAGCAGATGATCCCTTCCATGCGGCGCATGTCGCGCTCGGCGCGGTCCATGTCGGCCTGGCCGGGCGTCTTGCCGCCGGTCATCTGGCTCGGCAGCTTGTCCATCAGGCCGCCGAGGCCGCCCATCTTCTTCATCTGCGAGAGCTGCGACAGGAAGTCGTTCAGGTCGAAGCTGTCGCCCGACTTGACCTTGTCGACGAGCTTCTGCGCCGCCGCCATGTCGACGCCTTTTTGCACCTCTTCGACGAGGCCGACGATGTCGCCCATGCCGAGCACGCGGCCGGCGTGGCGCTGGGCGTCGAAGACCTCGAGGCCGTCGATCTTCTCGCTGACGCCGGCGAACTTGATCGGCGCACCGGTGATCTGCCGGACCGACAGCGCCGCACCGCCGCGCGAGTCGCCGTCCATCTTGGTCAGCACGATGCCGGTCAGCGGCAGCGCCTCCTTGAAGGCCTTCGCCGTGTTGATCGCGTCCTGGCCCTGCATCGCGTCGACGACGAACAGCGTTTCGACCGGCTTCAGCGCGGCATGCAGCTCGGTGATCTCGCGCATCAGCGCCTCGTCGATGGCCAGGCGCCCGGCGGTGTCGACGAGCAGCACGTCGACATAGTGCTTCTTCGCGTAGTCGAGCGCGGCCAGCGCGATCGCGAGAGGCTTGTCGTCGCCGCTCGACGGGAACCACTCGGCACCGGCCTGCTTCGTCACCATCTTGAGCTGCTCGATCGCGGCCGGGCGGTAGACGTCGGCCGAGACCGTCAGCACCTTCTTCTTGCGCTTCTCGATCAGATGCTTGGCGAGCTTCGCGGTGGTCGTGGTCTTGCCGGCGCCCTGCAGGCCGGCCATCAGGATCACCGCCGGCGGCTGCGCGGCGAGGTTGATGTCGGACACGCCTTCGCCCATCGTCGCGGCGAGTTCGCGGTTGACGATGCCGACCAGCGCCTGGCCCGGCGACAGCGAGCCGACGACCTCGGCGCCGAGCGCCTTGTCCTTCACGCGCGCGATGAAGTCGCGCACCACGGGCAGCGCCACGTCGGCCTCGAGCAGGGCCATGCGCACTTCGCGCAGCATGTCCTGCACGTTGTCTTCGGTGATGCGGGCCTGGCCGCGCATCGTCTTGACCAGGCGACTGAGCCGGTCGGTGAGGGTGGAAGCCATCGGGGTGGGGCGCGCTCCGCGGCTCTGAGCCGGCGCGGGCGCGAAAGTACACTGTGTGCATGATTCTATCGGCAGCCTCCGCTCCTGCAGCCATGCCCGCCTCGGCGTGGGCGCTCGGCGTGCCGAGCCTGATCGCGCTCGCGGCCTATGCCGGCGCGGCGCTGATGCGCGAACAATTCGGCAGCGCCTTGCGGGCAGCGCTGCTCGCCGGATGGGTCGCGCACGCGGTGGCGATCTGCGTCGACATCGCCGGGGTCGGCAGCGACGTGGTCGCCGCCCGTTTCGGCTTCGCGCCGGCGTTGTCGATGACGGTATGGCTGGTGCTCGCGGTGTACCTGGTCGAGAGCCGCTTCGTGCCGCTGCCGGGCGCGCGCCGTGCGCTCGCCGTGCTGGGCATCGCGGTCGTCGTGCTGGCGTGGTTGTTCCCCGGCGAGGTGCGGCCGCAGGTCGCGTCGCGCTGGGCCCCGATCCATTGGGGGCTGGGCATCGCGTCGTACGGCTTGTTCGGTGCGGCGGTGCTGCACGCGGCGATGCTCAACCGCGCCGAGCGCCAGATGCGCACCGCCGCGGTTGTCGCGGCGGGCGCCAACAAGGGCATGCCGCTGCTGCAGCTCGAGCGCATGACATTTCGTTTCGTCGGCGCCGGCTTCGTCGTGCTGTCGGCCGCCTTGGTGCTCGGCGCGTGGTTCGCGCATCCCTGGCGCTGGGATCACAAGACGGTGTTTTCGGTGCTCGGCTGGCTCGTTTTCGCCGGTCTGCTGGCCGGGCGACGCGCGTTCGGCTGGCGTGGGCCGGCGGCGACACGCGGCGTGTACGCCGGCGCGGCCCTGCTGCTGCTCGCTTACGTGGGCTCGCGTTTCGTGCTCGAGGTGCTGTTGCACCGCGCACCGGTCTGACGAGCGGGTCAACAACGACGAATGAACAACGCATGAAGTTCGTGCTGCTGGTTCTTGCCGTGCTGGTGCTGCTGTGGCTGCTGCAGCGCAGCTTAGGACGTGCCCGTCCGCCGCGCCCACCCGGCCGCAGCGGCGCCGAAACGCCGGCGCCGCCGCAGGCGATGCTGAGCTGCGCCCACTGCGGCATCCACTTGCCGCGCGACGAAGCGCTGCCCGGGCGCGGCGGCGTGTTCTGCGGCGATGCCCATCGGGCTGCGTACGAGAAGGCGCACCCGCCAGCATGAGCGGCGACCAGCGCTCCGAGGAGCGGCGCACTGGCGATCGGCGCGCCGGCCGCCGCTCGGCGTTCGCGGACGAGTCGTGGTTCGGGGCATTCAGCTCCGATGCCGACACCCAGCTGCGTGACGACGTTCCGGCGGCCGCCGCCGCCGCTGCCGATGACGCGACGGCCCACCGATCGCGTTTCGACATCCCTCCGCCGAGCTCGTACGCCGACACCGTGACGCCGGACGACTCGCGCTTTCTGCTGCGCGAGGCGACGCGCATGGTCGAGTCGGGCCAGACCGCGTTCGAGCGGCTGTACCGCGCGTTCATCGCGGCGCGTGCCGCGCTCGGTGTCGCGCTCGTGCTCGCGCAGTTGGTTGGCGGTGTGTTCGGACTGCGCCCCAGTTGGTGGGCTGCGCTTGTCAGCGTCGCCTACGGGGCGATCGCGATCAGCATGTGGCTCTTGCCGCGTTTCCGGCAGCCCGCGGTGCCGCGTGCGATGGCGCACTTGCGCAGCCCGCAATGGCTCGCGACGATCGGCGTCGACGTGGTGTGCTTCATTGCGCTGCATGCGCTCGCGCAGGGCACGAGCCTGAACTACGTCGCGCTGCTGGTGCTGCCGATGCTGATGGCCGGCGTGCTGACGCCGCGCGGTCTGGCGCTCGCCACCGCCGCCGCTGCGACGCTGGCCTTGCTCGGCGCGGCCTGGCTGACGTCGTTCGGGGCCATGGACGGCACGCTGCAGATGACACAGGCGGCGCTCGCCGGCGCCGGCTTCTTCGTGATCACGCTGTTGGCGGGCGAGCTCGCGGGGCGGCTCGCGCGCGAAGAGCTCACCGCGCGCGGCAGCCTGGAGATGGCACGTCAGCAGGCGCAGCTGAACCGCCTCGTGATCGAGGAGATGCAGGACGGCGTGCTCGTCGTCGACCGGCGCGGGCGGGTGCGCGCCGCGAACCCGGCAGCCCGCCGTCTGCTCGCACCCAGCGGCCTGAGCCGGCCGGCGCCGTTCCAGCTGCGCGGCGTGCAGGCGTGGGACGCGCTGGTGAAGACGGTGGAACGCGCATTCGGCGAAGCGTCGTGGCCCGAGGCCGGGCGCGACGTGGTGCTGCAGTTCGAGCCCGGCTCGATCAACACCCCCGGCGCGCAGCGCACGCTGCGCGCCCGTGTGCGCTTCACGCGGCGCCGCGAGCCGCAGGTGATCGAGGAGTTCTGCGTGCTGTTTCTCGAGGACGTGCGCAACATGCAGGCGCGCAGCCGTCAGGAAAAACTCGCCGCGATGGGCCGCGTGTCGGCCGGCATCGCGCACGAGATCCGCAACCCGCTCGCGGCGATCTCGCAAGCCAATGCGCTGCTCTCGGAAGATGCCACCGACCCGGGCCAGCGCCAGCTGATGCGCATGGTCAGTGACAACGTCGAGCGACTGAAGCGCATCGTCGACGACGTGATGGAGGTGGCCCCGGGTGTCGTGCCCGACGTCGGCGTGATCGACGCGACGGCGCTGGTCGATTCGATCTGCGGCGAGTGGGCGCGTGCGGCCGGCGTGGCGCTGGGCGAGCAAAGCGTGCTGCGCGTCGACCTGCCGGCGGAGCCGATCGGCGTGTGGTTCGATGCCGAGCACCTGCGGCGCGTGCTCGTGAACCTGCTCGACAACGCGTTGCGCCACGCGAGCAAGGCGCCCGGGGCGATTCAGCTGCGGCTCGATTCGAGGCACGAGGCACAGGCCTTTCTGAGCGTCGCCAGCGACGGCGCACCGATTCCGCCGGATGTGGAACCCTATTTGTTCGAGCCATTTTTCTCGACACGCAGCCGTGGCACCGGGCTGGGCCTGTATATTTGCCGCGAGCTGTGCGAACGTTACGGCGCGACCATCGACTACCGGCTGCGCGCCGTCGGCGAAGGGCAGCGCAACGAGTTCTATGTCGACATGCAGCGCAAGGCCCTGGGCCCGACGCTTGCCTCCTAGGGACGCCGTCGCCTCGAGAATTCTTTGTTCGCCCAGCACCCGGCCCGCCTTCACTTCACCTCATGACCAACGCCTCTCATTTCAGCCTGCTCGTCGTCGACGACGAGCCCGACCTGCGCACGCTCTACGAGCTGACGCTGCTGCGCGAGGGCTACGACATCGAGACCGCGGGCACCGTGCAGGATGCGCTGCTGCACCTGAAGGACCGTGTCTACAGCGCGGTGATCACCGACATGCGGCTGCCCGACGGCACGGGCCTGGATGTGTTGCGCTGGCTCGAAGACAGCGGCCGGCGCGAGAAGACCATCGTCATCACGGCTTACGGCTCGGCCGAGAACGCCGTCGAGGCGCTGAAGGCGGGCGCCTACGACTACCTGACCAAGCCGGTGGATCTGAAGCAGTTCCGTGCCGTCGTCGCGTCGGCGCTCGGTCGGGCCGGCGCGGTCGGTGCGCCAACCGTCGACCCGGCGAGCCTGCCGTCCGAGACCGGCGCCCCGGCCGTCGCCGTGGTGCCGCGCCCGCCGCCGGTCGCGGCAGTGCCTGCGGCGCCGGTGAGCCAGGCGCTGTCGCGCATGGCCGGTCAGTCGGGTGCCATGCAGCAGGTGCGTTCGCTGGTCGACAAGGTCGCACGCAGCATGGCGCCGGTGCTGGTTCAGGGTGAATCGGGCACCGGCAAGGAGCTGGTCGCGCGCTCGATCCACGAGGTGAGCGTGCGCAGCGGCCAGCCGTTCATCGCGGTGAACTGCAGCGCCATTCCCGAGCAGCTGCTCGAGGCCGAGTTCTTCGGGTATCGCAAGGGTGCGTTCACCGGCGCGATGGAAGACCGCGAGGGCTTCTTCCAGGCCGCGAACGGTGGCACCTTGTTTCTGGACGAGATCGGTGACCTGCCGCTGGCGATGCAGTCCAAGCTGCTGCGCGCGATTCAAGAGCGTTCGGTGCGGCCGATCGGGGCCGTCAGCGAGGTGTCGGTCAACGTCCGGCTGCTCAGTGCCACGCACAAGGACCTGGCGGCCGAGGTGCATGCCGGCAACTTCCGTCAGGATCTGTACTACCGGCTCAACGTGATCCAGATTCGCGTGCCGCCGCTGCGCGAACGGCTCGAGGACCTGGTGTCGATCAGCGAGCGCGTGCTCGAGCGCATCGCGCGCGATGCGGGCGTGTCGCCGCCGCCGCGGCTGACGCGCGACGCGCTGGTGCACCTGATGCGCTATCCGTTCCCGGGCAATGTGCGCGAACTCGAAAATCTGCTGCACCGCGCGGTCGCGCTGTCGGGCGACGAGGTGATCGACGTCTATGACCTCGGCCTGCCCGAAACCGTGTTCACCGACAGCGCGGCGCAGGAGCTCGACCTCATCACCGAGAACACGCACAGCGACGTGGTGCAGGCCGCGCATCAGGTGCTGGCGCCGATGGTGCCGATCGAGGAGCCACTGCCGAACGACCTGGAGCAGCACCTCGACCGCGTCGAGCGCGACATCCTGGTGCGTGCGCTGGAACGACACCGCTTCAACCGCACCGCGGCAGGCGCCAGCCTGGGCTTGTCGCTTCGCCAGATGCGCTACCGCATGGCACGGCTGGGCGTGAACGTCGGGGGCGACAGCGGTGGCGAGCGCGATTGACCGTGTTGTGGCGTGACGGCTGGCTGGCGCGCGCGCGCAGGTGCGAGTCGCCGAACTTCGGGCCGCGACCCGAGGGCATCGCGATCGACCTGGCACTGATCCACTCGATCAGCCTGCCGCCAGGTGAGTATGGCGGCGACGCGATCGAGCGCCTGTTCACGAACCGACTCGATTGGGATGCGCATCCCTACTACCAACAGCTCCGCGGCCTGCAGGTCTCGGCGCATTTCGTGCTGCGCCGTGATGGCGATCTGCTGCAGTTCGTGTCGTGCGACGCGCGCGCCTGGCACGCCGGAGCGTCGGTGTGGCAGGGGCGCGCGAACTGCAACGACTTCTCGGTCGGCATCGAACTCGAAGGACTGGAAGGCGAGCAGTTCGATGCCGCACAGTACGACGCGCTGGCGGTCTTGATTGCCGATCTCGCGGCGCGCTATCCGATCGCCGCGGTGGCCGGCCATGAGCATGTCGCGCCGGGGCGAAAGCTCGATCCGGGGCCGGGCTTCGACTGGCCGCGGCTGATCGCACTGACGGCCTCGACGGCTCCGTATTTTCCCGAGTCGGTGAGGACTGGCGCGTGATCGATGGGCGCACCCGTGCGGTGGGTCACGGCCACTGACGGTGCGGGCTGCGGGGCGAATTCGCGCTGTGTGCCACGCGTGGCGCGGCTTGCGAACGCGAAGCCGCATGCAGTCTGCGCAGACCCGCGATGCGGCATCGACGGGTGGCGTTTCCACCGCGTGTTGTCCAGGGCACAGACGCTATAGCTAGTGCTTGTGGGGCCTACACACCCCAGATATAGTGTGTGTTCGTGCTATTCTCTCCGCTCATTTTCAATGTCTTTTCAACGCGTTCGCCGCACCACGTCCGTGGGAGCGCCGCCTCATCGATCCGCCGGTTCCCATCCTCCAGCGAGGAAGCGTAGAGCATCGTGATCAAGTGAAACGACAGATCAATCGACACACACACCAGACCAGGGCCCTCAAAATGCAAGCAGTTACCGCCACCCCCTCGCCCATCGCCGCCACGCCCCGCGCCGCGACCGAGCCCAAGCCCATCCCATCGGTGTACCAGGGCTACCAGATCATTCGCCGCAACGGCGCGGTGGTGTCGTTCGAGCCGAACAAGATCGCGGTGGCGCTGATGAAGGCCTTTCTGGCGGTGCATGGCACGCAGGGCGCGGCGTCGGCGAGCGTTCGCGAGACGGTCGACGGCCTGACCGAATCGGTGGTGCGGGCGCTGCTGCGCTCGCGTCCCGGCGGCGGCACCTTCCACATCGAAGATGTGCAGGACCAGGTCGAACTCGGGCTGATGCGCGGCGGTCACCACGAGGTGGCGCGGGCCTATGTGCTGTACCGCGAGCGCCGTTCACAGGAGCGCGCCCGGCAGGGGCAGCCGGCGGTGTCGGTCACCGAACCCGTACTGACGGTCATCGACCGCGGCCAGCGGGTGCCGCTCGACTTCGCGCAGCTGCGCACGGTGATCGAATCGGCGTGCGCGAACCTGGGGTCGGAGGTCAAGCCCGAACCCATCCTGGCCGAGACCAAGCGCAATCTGTACGACGGCGTGCCGATCGATGAGGTTCACAAGGCGTCCATCCTGGCCGCACGCACGCTGATCGAAAAAGACCCGGGCTACACGCGCGCCACCGCGCGGCTGCTGCTGCACACGATCCGCCGCGAGATCCTCGGCGAGGAGGCGCTGCAGGCCGACATGAACACCCGCTACGCCGAGTACTTCCCGGGCTTCATCAAGAAGGGCGTGCAGGCCGAACTGCTGGATGAAAAGCTGCTGCAGTTCGATCTGGCCAAGCTGGGCGCGGCGCTGAATGCCGATCGCGATCTGACGTTCGACTACCTCGGCCTGCAGACCCTGTACGACCGCTACTTCCTGCACATCGACGAAGCGCGCATCGAGTTGCCGCAGGCGTTCTACATGCGCGTTGCGATGGGGCTGGCGCTGAACGAGATCGACCGCGAGGCGCGCGCGATCGAGTTCTACGAAGTGCTGTCCAGCTTCGACTTCATGAGCAGCACGCCGACGCTCTTCAACGCCGGCACGCGTCGCTCGCAGCTCTCCAGCTGCTACCTGACGACGGTCGCCGACGACCTCGACGGCATCTACGAGGCGCTGAAGGAGAACGCGCTGTTGTCCAAGTTCGCCGGCGGTCTGGGCAACGACTGGACCAACGTGCGCGCACTCGGCAGCCACATCAAGGGCACGAACGGCAAGAGCCAGGGCGTGGTGCCTTTCCTGAAGGTCGTCAACGACACGGCCGTCGCCGTGAACCAGGGCGGCAAGCGCAAGGGCGCGGTCTGCGCCTACCTGGAAAGCTGGCACCTGGACCTGGAAGAATTCCTCGAGCTGCGCAAGAACACCGGCGACGACCGCCGCCGCACGCACGACATGAACACCGCGAACTGGATCCCCGATCTGTTCATGAAGCGCGTGATGGACGGCGGCGACTGGACGCTGTTCTCGCCCAGCACCTGCCCGGATCTGCACGACAAGTTCGGCAAGGATTTCGAGGCCGCCTACACCGCGTACGAAGAGAAGGCCGCACGCGGCGACATCAAGCTGTTCAAGAAGACGCCGGCGCGCGACCTGTGGCGCAAGATGCTCTCGATGCTGTTCGAGACCGGCCACCCCTGGATCACCTTCAAGGACGCCTGCAACGTGCGCTCGCCGCAGCAGCACGTCGGCGTGGTGCACTCGAGCAACCTGTGCACCGAGATCACGCTGAACACCAGCGAGACCGAGATCGCGGTGTGCAACCTCGGTTCGGTGAATTTGGTGCATCACCTGACGAGCATCGATGGTGTCAAGCAGATCGACCACGCCAAGCTGCGCAAAACAGTGTCGACCGCGATGCGCATGCTCGACAACGTGATCGACATCAACTACTACGCGGTGAAGAAGGCGCGCGATTCGAACCTGAAGCACCGGCCGGTCGGTCTGGGCATCATGGGCTTCCAGGACGCGCTGTATGAATTGGGCGTGCCGTACGCCTCGGACGCGGCGGTGGAGTTCGCCGATCGCTCGATGGAGGCGGTCTGCTACCAGGCCTATTGGGCCTCGACCGACCTGGCCGCCGAACGCGGCCGCTACTCGAGCTACCGCGGCTCGCTGTGGGACCGCGGCATCCTGCCGATCGACTCGCTCGACCTGCTCGCCGAGGCGCGCGGTGGCTATGTCGAAGTGGATCGCAGCGTCACGCTCGACTGGGACGCGCTGCGCGCACGCATTCGCGAACACGGCATGCGTAACTCGAACTGCGTCGCGATCGCGCCGACCGCGACGATCTCCAACATCGTCGGCGTGAGCGCCTCGATCGAGCCGTCGTTCGGCAACCTGTCGGTGAAGTCGAACCTGTCGGGCGAGTTCACGATCGTCAACGAGTACCTGGTGCGCGACCTGAAGAAGCTCGGCCTGTGGGACGACGTGATGGTGATGGACCTCAAGCACTTCGACGGTTCACTGCGCCGCATCGACCGCGTGCCCGAGGATCTGAAGTCCTTGTACGCGACCGCGTTCGAGATCGAGACGCAGTGGCTGGTCGAGGCCGCAGCGCGGCGCCAGAAGTGGATCGACCAGGCGCAATCGCTCAACATCTACATGGCCGGCGCGTCGGGCAAGAAGCTCGACGAGACCTACAAGCTGGCGTGGCTGCGTGGTCTGAAGACGACCTACTACCTGCGCACCGTCGGCTCGTCGCACGCGGAAAAATCGACCGTGAAAGCAGGGCACATGAATGCAGTGTCCAGCGATGGCGGCGTGTCGTCGATGGCGGCGAAGACGATCGATGCCGCGATGAGTGTGAGCCACGTGGAGCCCGCGACCGACATGAAGTTCTGCGCGATCGACAACCCAGACTGCGAAGCATGTCAGTGACCGGTCAACGTTTCATGGGCGGTCTCGTACGACCTTGAGTCGATGCGATACCGCAACAGGCAACACGCCCGAATGTCAATAAGTGCTTGGGGTTATCTCGCAACACTCTCATAATTCGGACGCACAGGAAAATTCCACCATGCTGGTTTGGGAAGAAGAAGTTAAACCCGCTACTGCTCACTCTGCAGCTCACACCGCGAGCCTTGCGCAAGCGACTCTTGCGCACGCATCGTCGGCACAGACTGCGCCTCAGTCGGCAGAAATCGATGCACCAGTGATTGACGAAAAACCGGCCACGATGCGGCGTGTCAAGGCCGCGGACAAGCGCATCATCAACGGCCAGACCGATGTCAATCAGCTGGTGCCGTTCAAGTACAAGTGGGCCTGGGAAAAGTACCTGGCCACCTGCGCGAACCACTGGATGCCACAAGAGGTCAACATGTCGCGCGACATCGCGACCTGGAAAGATCCGAACGGGTTGACCGAGGACGAGCGCCGCATCATCAAGCGCAACCTCGGCTTCTTCGTGACGGCCGATTCGCTTGCCGCCAACAACATCGTGCTCGGTACGTATCGCCACATCACGGCGCCCGAGTGCCGGCAGTTCCTGTTGCGCCAGGCGTTCGAGGAAGCGATTCACACGCACGCGTATCAGTACATCGTCGAGTCGCTCGGTCTGGACGAGAGCGAGATCTTCAACGCGTACAACGAAGTCCAGTCGATCCGCGACAAGGACGAGTTCCTGATCCCGTTCATCGCCGCGATCATGGATCCGCACTTTCACACCGGCACGGCCGAGAACGATCAGACGCTGCTGAAGTCGCTGATCGTGTTTGCGTGCCTGATGGAGGGGCTGTTTTTCTATGTCGGCTTCACGCAGATTCTGGCGCTCGGTCGCCAGAACAAGATGACCGGTGCGGCCGAGCAGTACCAGTACATCCTGCGCGACGAATCGATGCACTGCAATTTCGGCATCGACCTGATCAACCAGATCAAGCTTGAGAATCCGCAGCTCTGGACGACGCAGTTCAAGTCCGAGATCAAGTCCTTGTTCCTGCGGGCGGTCGAACTCGAATACCGCTACGCGGAAGACACGATGCCGCGCGGCGTGCTCGGCATGAACGCGTCGATGTTCAAGGGTTATCTGCGCTACATCGCGAATCGGCGCGCGACCCAGATCGGTTTGGAAGAGTTGTTCCCCAATGAAGAAAACCCGTTTCCGTGGATGAGCGAAATGATCGACTTGAAGAAGGAACGCAACTTCTTCGAGACTCGTGTCATTGAGTACCAAAGTGGAGGTGCACTGTCCTGGGACTGAGTCCGGACACAAGACAGTGCCAGTGCACTGTCTTGTGTTGGCAAGCCTCTCGCGCCGATCCGGCCGAGAGGAGATGAAAGATCAAGATTTGTGATGCGTGATGCGCCGACGCAGAAGCGGAGCACGCGGGTCGCGACCGAATTCGCCGTACTGGGGCGCCCCTCCTGGGCAGACTCCGGGCGACGAATAGCTGTCGCACATCGGTTCGCCGATGTGAGGCGGTTCTTTTTGTAACTTGATCAAGGAGAAACGAAATGGCAACTGCAAAGAAGGCTCCGGCGAAGAAGGCCCCCGCGAAGAAGGCGGCAGCGAAGAAGGCTCCCGCAAAGAAGGTGGCGGCAAAGAAGGCCCCGGCCAAGAAGGCGGCGGCAAAGAAGGCCCCGGCAAAGAAGGCGGCGGCAAAGAAGGCCCCGGCAAAGAAGGCGGCGGCAAAGAAGGCCCCGGCAAAGAAGGCGGCGGCCAAGAAAGCAGCGAAGAAGCCCGCTGCGAAAAAGGCCCCGGCTGCGGTAGCCCCTGCCGCCCAGCCTGCGAAGACCGCGCTGAGCCCGCAAGCTGCTTGGCCCTTCCCGACCGGCAGCAAGCCCTGACCGGCTTCGTTTGAGTCTGCGCAGCCCGGCTTCGGCCGGGCTGTTGCATTCCTTCGGGGCAAGCAGAAGCCGTGGGTGGCGCGCGCCCGTGCTGGGCAGGCTACAGACCGAGTGTCGGTGGATCCACCTGGTGGTTCTGGCCTCCCCGGCAGGCGATCTTGATCGCGCCAATGCGATTGCCCAACTCGATGCACCGTGGCAGGTCCCAATCCCGTTCGATGCCGTAGAGCAGCGCAGCACGGAACGCGTCGCCGCAGCCCGTCGGATCGACCACCGCGCTCGGCACGATGCCCGGGATCCGTGTGCGCACCCCCTGTTGCCAAAGATCGCAGCCATCGGCACCGAGCGTGACCACAACGCCTTGAAGGTGTGATTGCGACAAGGACTCCAAGGTTTGCCCGGTCCGCTCGCAAAGCATCTGAGCCTCGTAGTCGTTCACGGCAATCCAGCTCGCTTGCGCGACGAAGCGCAGCAGTTCAGCACCATCGAACATCGGCAGCCCCTGACCGGGATCGAAGATGAATGGAATCTTCGCCTGGGCCAACTGCGCCGCGTGTTGCAACATTCCCTCGCGCCCGTCGGGCGCAATGATGGCCACGCGGATGTCGTCGCGCAGCGGGACCGACTGGAGATGCGCCGATTGCATCGCGCCGGGGTGGAATGCCGTGATCTGGTTGTTGTCGGTATCGTTGATGATGATCGCCTGCGCCGTGTGGCTGTCGACGACCGTCTGCACGTACTCGGTACTCGCGCTCCAGGATTCGATGCGCTTGAGGTAGTCGCTCCCATCCGGCCCCACCGCCGCCATGATCAGCGGCTCTCCGCCCAGCAGACTCAGCGTGTACCCGATGTTGCCCGCGCAACCGCCGAACTCGCGGCGCAAGGTGGGGACCAGGAATGACACATTCAGGATGTGCAATTGCTCTGGAAGGATTTGCTGCGCAAATCGCCCCGGGAAGGTGGTGATGGTGTCGAACGCGAGCGAGCCGCAGATCAATGCCGACATGGGAACTCCAGGAAACAGGTGACAGGGTGGTGCACGTGCGCAGTCTCAGTCTCGCGCGATGCGCTCAGGGATAAAAGATCTCGACGGTGTATCCGGCGACGCGGGCGCCGCCGGTCGTCAGCAGCAGCTGCAGCGGCAATTCGGTGCCCGCCGGTATCGCCGCGGTCGCGACGCGCCACTCGCTGGGCGCCAACATGCGCCGCGCGACGAGTTGCCCGGCCGCGTCGGTCAGGCCGAGATCGATGGACGGCAAGGCCAGCGCCATCGCGCCACGATTGCGCAGCGTCACGGCTAGCCTGAAGGTCTCGGGTCCGGCGGCACGCGTCAGCGCGGTGTTCTCGACCACGATGTCTTCGATGCGCATCGGTGGCTGGATCGAACAGCCGAGCGAGGCACACCATGCGGTGAGCGCCGCCTTGCTTTCGGGCCAGCGCATCGCGATGGTGTCGCGAAAGTGATGTCCCGTCTGCAGCGACAGCAGAACCAACAGCAGCGCGGCGGCCACCGACAGGCTTGCGCGGATCGCCGGCCGCTGCCACCGCGCGCGCTGCTGCGCATGCCTGATGAACTCGGGCGCGGCTGGGGCTGCTGCAGGCCCTGACTCGGGCTCCGATGGCAGCACCAGCGTCGTGTCGTGAAGCGGTGCGATCAAGAAGTCGTCCGAGACCGATTCCGGCGCGAACTGTGCGTCTGGAAACTCCAGCCGGTCCCGTTCGCCGATCCGGGTGGCCGGTGTCGTGCCGCTTTCGGCGCGACGGGTGCCGAGCAGATGCGCGTCGAGCCGGTCGAGCCGCGCAGGGTCCGGCGCCGGTTCGACACGAGCCGCCTCGGCTCCACCGATGAAGGCGGCAGCAGGCACCGACTCGCCGGGAGACCACTCCGGCGGGCTGTCTCGCTCGAGATCGAACAGGCTTTCCAGCGCGTTGAAGACCTCGTTGCAGCGGCCGCACCGCACCCAGCCCTCGGAGACCTTGAGTTGATCCTGCACGACCCGGAACACGGTCCCGCAGGCAAAGCATCGCGTGGCCAGACTCATGCACGAACCCTTCCGCGCTTGTCTGTGTCGCTCACGATGGCCGGCGTGCCGTCATCAGGATCCAGCCGTCCTCGCTGTCGGCGACCGACAGCGTCAGCCACGGCGCATAAGCTGCCGTCAGTTCCTCCGCCTGCCGCTCCAGGATGCCGGCCAGCACCAGGTCGCCGCCCGCTGCCACATGGCCACACAGCAGTGGCGCCAGCAGCTTCAGCGGCGTTGCCAGGATGTTGGCGAGGACCAGCGCATAAGCGCCTTGTGCCGCATCGGGCAGGCCCACGTGCAGCGTCACGCCGTTCGCCAGCGCATTCGCCTGGGTCGATTCAACGGCGCTCGGATCGATGTCGACGGCGTCGACGTGCTGCGCGCCGTGCAATGCCGCGGCGATCGCGAGAATGCCCGAGCCGCAGCCGTAGTCCAGCACCCGCGTCCAGCCGCTCGATCGGCCGGGCGATTGCAACGCTGTCCAGCGCAGGCACATGCGCGTGGTCGGGTGAGTGCCGGTGCCGAACGCCAGGCCCGGGTCCAAGCGGATCACGCGCTTGGCCTCGGGCGGCGGCTCGTGCCAGCTCGGCACGATCCAGAAATCGGGCGTGATCGGCACGGGCGCGAACTGCGACTGCGTCAGGCGCACCCAATCCTGATCCTCGACCGTCACGATGGACTGAATCTTGATCTCGTGTGCCCAATCCCGCGCCAGCAGGAGCGTCGCCGCATCAGTGGCCTGGGCCTCGTCAGTGAACAAGGCCCGCAACAGCGAGCGGCGCCAGCCCGCGCGCGGCGCAGGCATGCCGGGCTCGCCGAACAGGGCGTGCTCACCGGCCGAGTCGGCGTCGGCATCCTCGACCGAGACCGACAGCGCTTCCAGCTCGTCGATCAACGCATCCGAGGCGCGCTCGACACAGTCCTCCGGCGCCAGCAACAGCAGTTCAAACATGGACATGCGACGGATCAGTTGCCGCCGGGCCGCCCCAAGGCGGCTGAGCGCCCCCTCGGGGGCAGGAACGAAGTGACGTGGGGGCCGTCATTTCAGCGCTTGTGACGACCGAGCCAGCCTTCGAGGTAGTGAATGCTGGTGCCGCCCTCGATGAACTTGGCATCGACCATCAGCTCGCGGTGCAGCGGGATGTTGGTCTGGATGCCTTCGACCACGGTTTCCGACAGCGCGATCCGCATCCGTGCCAATGCCTGGTCGCGGGTGTCGCCATGCACGATGATCTTGCCGATCATCGAGTCGTAGTTCGGTGGCACGAAGTAGTTCGTGTAGGCGTGCGAATCCACGCGCACGCCCGGGCCGCCGGGTGGATGCCACATCGTGATGCGTCCGGGTGAAGGCGTGAACTTGTATGGGTCTTCGGCGTTGACCCGGCATTCGATCGAATGTCCGCGCATCTGGATCGCACGCTGCGTGAACGGCAGCTTCTCGCCGGCCGCGATGCGGATCTGCATCTGCACGATGTCGATGCCCGTCACCAACTCGGTCACCGGGTGTTCGACCTGCACCCGCGTGTTCATCTCGATAAAGAAGAACTCGCCGTTCTCGAACAGGAACTCGAACGTGCCCGCGCCGCGGTAGCCGATGCGCTTGCAGGCCGCCGCGCAGCGTTCGCCGATGCGCTCGATGGTTCGACGCGGAATGCCTGGCGCCGGCGCTTCCTCGATGATCTTTTGATGGCGCCGTTGCATCGAGCAGTCGCGCTCGCCCAGCCAGACCGCATTCTTGTGCTCGTCGGCCAGCACCTGGATCTCGATGTGGCGCGGGTTCTCGAGGAACTTCTCCATGTAGACGGCCGGGTTGCCGAAGGCCGCGGCGGCTTCTGCACGCGTTGTCTGCACCGCATGGATCAGCGCCGCCTCGGTGTGCACGACGCGCATGCCGCGCCCACCACCACCGCCCGAGGCCTTGATGATGACTGGGTAGCCCACCGCGCGCCCGGCCTTGATGATCTCCTTCGGATCGTCCGGCAGCGCGCCTTCCGACCCCGGCACGCAAGGCACGCCCGACTTGATCATCGCCTGCTTGGCCGAGACCTTGTCGCCCATGATCCGGATCGAGGCCGGCGTCGGACCGATGAAGGTGAAGCCGCTGCGCTCGACGCGCTCGGCGAAGTCGGCGTTCTCCGACAGGAAGCCGTAGCCCGGATGGATCGCCTCGGCGTCGGTCACTTCCGCGGTCGAGATGATCGCCGGCATGTTGAGGTAGCTCTGGGCCGAAGCGGCCGGGCCGATGCACACCGCCTCGTCGGCGAGCTTGACGTACTTCGCGTCGCGATCCGCCTCCGAATAGACGACGACCGACTTGATGCCCAATTCGCGGCACGCGCGCTGAATCCGCAGGGCAATCTCGCCGCGGTTCGCGATCAGAATCTTCTTGAACATGGATCGCGCCTTATTCGATGATGAACAAGGGCTGTCCGAACTCCACGGCCTGGCCGTTC
>Ga0307517_10002863_pt1 | contig 27361 bp, 32 predicted proteins | sample 23_EM_MG_FD_194515 | JGI IMG/M metagenome (GOLD analysis project Ga0307517, IMG submission 194515) | Populus trichocarpa ectomycorrhiza microbial communities from riparian zone in the Pacific Northwest, United States - 23_EM | ecosystem: Host-associated > Plants > Roots > Unclassified | place... | reverse complement strand
CGCAGGGGTAGATAGGGAATGGCGTCCGGACGTGACGTCCGGCCGACGTCGCGTCCAGAGTAACGGTTAACGTTCTGAGCGTCCTGAGCGTCTGATGCACGGGACGCTCAGGACGCATATAATAATTGTTGCTGATGTGGAGAAAGTAAGGGAAGTAGAGAGGGTGGTACCAGTAGAGGGGCGTATCCGAGTTGGTGGGGCAAGAGCCACAGGTGGTTCTTTTCTTTTCTTTTTTCTTTTTTTTTGTTTTAACTGCTGAGTTTGCTTCTGTATGAAAAAGAGAAGCGGGATTGCAGCGCAGAGGGCAGAGCGACCTGAGGATTGTGTTGATGGTGAGAGCGTGGATGGAGAAGGTAAGAGTGTGGTGAGAAAGAAGAGGAGTTAATTTGGCCTCTCTTAAAAAGAAAAGAAAAAGTTGGTTCACCTCTTGAAAACATCGTCACGGTCTACCCGCAGTCACGCGTCAAGCCCTACTCTCTACCGCGGTAGCCTAACCAAAAGCCCTACTCACCAACTTCTAAGTATGATATGAATGACCCCCCAGATTCAAGCCTTCTACTAATTGCTTTCATCATACTATCAGAGAAAGGAAATTATAGCAACGAGAGCTGTGTGTTTGAGTTCGGAGCGAAGATGGGAGGGGCGTACTCTCCAGGTGCATTTTGTGACTACAATTGTATACTTGATACATAAACAGGAAAGATATAACATCTTGGAACAAATACAACGTCTAGTACAACATTTTCAAGCCATTTCTAAATGGAAGGGATTGTACATTGCGTGTTATGGTAGACTGGGGGTTGCAGTCTTACGCGACTTTAACCATCATACAATTCAAGTGTATGTATATACCCATGCCCTATCAACCTTAACTGTCGTTTACTCATCCAGACATCATGAATCAATATACGCCTAAACTCCAGGGGGCTCACGGAAAGATATGCCGAGCAGGCTTGAAAGGCACTCCTCATGAAATAACCAATTTTTATTTCGTTGGTATAAAATAACTCTTTACCCACCTCTCCTCCAACACACTTCTTCCTCTTAGCAAGCCCTAATATCCGACTCAGCTATCAGGGAAGGTATAGGGTCCCTACACATACGCACAAATACACATACGCACAAATACACATACGCACAAATACACATACGCACAAATACACATACGCACAAATACACATACGCCCAAGGAAGCAGACTCCAGTCACCTACACACCAAAAATTATTTTGCATCTAACTTCTGAGCAAAAACCCGCCTCTCTTTTCCTCTGAACCTCCTTCCTCACGCACCTGTCCGTCAATACAACAAACAACCAAACACCAAAAAAGTAACTCCTGCTCAATGCCTCCCAAACGTCGCGCAAATGATGGTATCTTGGGCCGCAAGGGTGGTGGAAATTGGGGGCCCCCAAGTCGGCATCTTGGTCGGAAAAGAGCTGGGAGGGTTATTGGTTGGGTCCAGCAGCCGGCTCGGTATCCAACTGGCAGGGTGGCAATGGCAGAGATTATTAAGTATCGCCGCGATGGCAGGTACCTAATTCCCAAGGCCCTATTCTATCATCTTTGCCAGGAGATTGGGTCAGATTTAGCACTCGAGCAACAATTCCGTTGGCAAAGATTAGCTGTTAAATGCCTCTAGGTGGCAGCGGAAGAGTTCCTGGTGATCACAATGACCGCTAAGTTGAGTTCCTCTCCTAGTATAATTATCTGATTTACTTATTCTTTGTTCATAGCTGGAGCCCTGGGTGCGGCCCATGCTGATCGTGTTACCCTCATAGTCCAGGACCTGAGATTAGTTGAGGATGTCATGAATGTTATGGCTGGCCAGCCAGGTGGTGCCACTCGGGAAGACATGAGACGTCATCTAAATGAGGACGGCGGTGCTCACAGGGGTGCACCACCACCACCTCCTCCTCCTCCTTCTGCCGGGGGTGCACCTCCTCGTCCCCCTCCTCCCGGTGGTGCTCCTCGTCCCGGTGGTGCTCCTCGTCCTGGTGGTGCTCCTCGTCCCGGTGGTGCTCCTCGTCCCGGTGGTGCTCCTCATCCAGGTGGTGCTTCTCGTCCCGGTGGTGCTCCTCATCCCGGTGGTGCTTCTCGTCCCGGTGGTGCTCCTCATCCAGGTGGGGCTCCTCGTCCCGGTGGTGCTGCTCGTCCCGGTGGTGCTTCTTGTCCCGGTGGTGCTCCTCGTCCTGCGGGTGTTCCTCCACCCGGCCGCGCTCCCCCTCCTCCTCCTCCTGGGGGTGCACCTCCTCGGCGTGGTGCCCCTCCCCTTCGCCGGGAGCTTCTTCCCATCACTCGCCCCCTGCCAATAACGGTAGTGATAGCGACCGTAACGACAGCGATAACCCTCATCCACCTGTATGCCGTTGCTTCTATGGTGGCCCTGGGAGCACTAGCCGGACATGTGGTAGTGGTACTACCGAGGGTGGTGGGGGAGTTGTTAGACAAGGAAATTTGGTTGCGGGTGTGGGTTCTGGTATGGGAGATGGAAGTGGTAGCAAGGAAGGTGATGCCAGAGGTGCCCAGGGAGACCATGATACCGGGCATGTGGGAACTGGGGGGCATCGTGGCAGTAGTAGTAGGGTGGTGACCGGGGACGTCGGAGGCACACCTGCACACCCCGCGGGAACAGGGCTGGCTGGGGCTGGGGTTAGTAGTCGTACCCGGCGGACGCCAGTTCAGCCAACTCGTTGTAGGGGTTGCAGTGGTTGGAGTGCGGCTTGTAGGCGCTCTGCGGGCCCTGGTGGGGGTGGTTGGAGCGGTGGTGGCTGTAGGATGCCGACGTGCTCCTGGGGTAGTGGTGGGAGCGCAGGAGCTGGTGCTGGTGGGAGCCCTACCACCTACACATATTCGGGAATTGTCTTTTTCTTTCTCTTAATTCACCTCTTTTTTCAACTATTATGACTTTCATTCTTCTTGTTTTCTATTACTCCATGGTGTTGTCCCCATGTGGTGGGGGGGACGGGCAGTCTTTTCTCACTTTTACACAAATCATACGGCTAACTCAAACCTCTGAGTCACATCTAACTTAGCATAATTACCTTTTATAGAACTCTTATTGTTATAAATACACTCTTTCTTTAACCTCACTCTTTCGCTATATGAACTCTGAACACAGTAACTCCATAGCACGACTGTGGTTATAATTTGGGAGTATGGCTTGTGCGTATGGCTTGGGCGTAAGGTTTGGGCGTATGGCTTGGGCGTATGATTTGAGCGTATGATTTGGGCGTATGGTTTGGGTGTATGGTTTGGGCGTATGATTTGAGTGTATGGCTTGGGCGTATGATTTGGGGGTTTTATTTGAGCGTATGGCTTGTGCGTATGATTTGGGCATATGGCACCAGCGAATGAATAAGGCTTATGAATTGGGCATATGATTTGAACCTGTGAATAGAGCATATGAATTGGCCTTATGAATTAGGCGTATGGCCTGCTGCGATATATGTTACTAGACTAGGCAACTCCGACGTCCAATTGGTGTTATGAATTATTCCGGTTCATATTGTATGAATCATTCCATGCAAATTAATGCCTGTATATACTTTGAGGTATGTGGTTTTTGGTACACGTCCCTGGCATGAATGGACTGAACACCAGGGGGCTCCTTGGCAAAGGGCTTTCAGCTCCTGTAACCCCGGCGGTGTTCTGTCCATTCATGCCAGGGACGTGTATATGCTCACACAATTACTCAATCATGTATCAAAAGAGCAATGTTCGAGAGGGGAATATACGAAAAAGCAGTGCCCTGGGCGGAGAAAATTCATTGACAGGCGGCTGTTCAGAGCATTGAATGGGACGGGGGCCTGGACGGGGGCAGGGGCTGGGGTTGAAAAAAAAACGCCCCGCCCTGGGCCATTGACCGGGGCAGGGCGGGGAATTGAGGTGGGGGCCCACCGGTTTCCGGGCCCCGGAGGCCCCGTAACGAACACTAGTCGCTTCTTCCGATTTCAGCCAGGCATCGGCCACCCGGCTCCTCACCTTTCACAATTCTGATCTGCAGACGCCGGACAGCTCATACCTGGTGGCCGTCGCGTTAACTTTGGAGAATACCGTGACTCAGACTACATTGCGACACCTCGGGCTCAGCCTTGATCATCTTGAGCTGCCAGAGGAGGCCACTGCAGATCGCAGGCTGTGGGATATAGAGCAGAAGCAAGGTGTGAGCAGTGATGCCTGTAGTTAGGAGATTGAGAATAAGTAGCATACCTGTAATAAATGATATTGGGATGCGGTTGCTCTCACATGTGGGAAAGGGTACACGGATGAGCTTAGTAGTATTGATATGACAACGTCAAGCCACGTCATGGAATTCAGAGTAGAATTAATGAAAGCCAAGTATCACAGCGGCGTCTCGGCTATCCGCATATGGTAAAACTCATCAGGAGAGCGTTAAGAATAAGAGCAGTCTGTAGGTGTAGGATCAGGTATTAGACTTAGTTCACGATGCATCCGAGAACACAAGGCTACCTCTGATACAGTTACGACTGGATCAGAATGCGGCATGTATAGAAGGTGTGATCAGGAAGAACTGACGAGATGTCAGCAACGGAGAGATCAGGATGGTGGGATCCGGACGAGTGAGGTGGGAGGAGAAAATATCGTGATGCGAGGTCGGAAGATGCCCGAAGTCCGGACTTTGAGTGAGAAGGAACCGGCATCAGGGCGGGAGAGGCCTACATCAAGTGACGTCAGAACGCAAAGGCTGTGCACCAGATGCAGTTAGGATGCACAGGACGTAGGGGTCCGTGTCCGGATAGCGTCAGGACCGAGGGTGCTAAGTAACGCAAAATGAGGACGCGCTGTCGGATGAATGTCTCATCCTGATTCCCGATTAGCATTTCGGCGTCAGGTGTGTCAGACACAGAGAACACACCGGACGCAGGGTATTATTTTTGCTGATGGACTTATATCCTACTGCCGACTTACATGCTACTGCTTTCTTCACACTGGCAGCTGGCATCCTACCGCTGTTACACAATATTCCCACTCCGGTATCCGTGCCAAGCTGAAATACCAAAGACCCATCAACGATAACAATAGTAGTTACACACACCACTCTTAGGACCCGGTGCTTGCCGTCGATGTCAACTCTTGTAGTAAGATGGGGAATACAATTAAAAGGTCGTGAGCTTGAAGGTTGATGACAATACAAGGAAATCCATTTATGGGGAATTATCACTTTGATGTTAATAGCCGGTTGTTCTTGTATTTCGCTGTCGCTCATCGTCGGTAAAAGCAAGTTTGACGCAAAAGCAAGTGACATGTGCCAACCTTTTTTCTTGGCTTTATAGACAGGTCTACATAACAGCATTAACTACAACTTTAATTGAAAGCTTCAAAGTTAGCATTTCTAGTAATTGAGTCAGTTGATATACAAGAGGATCCAAAATTTGATTCACTGCCAGTATCTGAATCACAGGAATCATCTGCCATATATCGAGCGCCTCCTTCTCCCTGACGTCTACTGCTAATAGAAATCTGCAAATCCCCAGCTTCACCATTAGGAGCAAGCAATTGGTGATCAATAACATTTGAATGAGTAACAGACATTGGTTCCAGTAACAATAATGCTTGCACCAGATCTGGAGATGCTTCCAGTGACTCCAAATCTTAAGCACTAGGAGTCTTTTCTGTATCTGCAACTGGGATCAGGAGCTCAGGAGGAATTCTTCCACCTGTACTCTCAATACTTCTCACCTGTTTCTTTCTATCCTTCTCCGCCTTGCATGCAGCAATACCATGACGGTTCAGAGCTGCCTTGGCTTTGTTGACTGCAATTTGGATATTCTTGCGAGCTTTTCTAATTGACGCTGCCTTTTTCTTTTCCTCCATTTCCTTCTTTTTCTCTCTTGCACCCTTAACAGTTATGACACCACCTATTTGAACAACCTTACGGGAATTGCTTTTGCATTTTTTCCCATTCTGAATACGGGTTTGAATGTTGCGGCAGGTTTCCTGCTGGGCTTCAGCCTGTGGAAGTGAGACTTGGGTTTTTTTAGCCCAATGTTGAAACTGAATCTTTGAGGTGTGACTCAAGGTTTCAGCACATTCAACCCATTCGCCCAAGCCCTACAGACTTTCGAAATAGCTACTGGGCAGTATTGGAAGCGCTATATCTCCATCGTCTTCTACAGATACAGTGGTATAAACCGCACTGGCGTCCTGGTTGTCTGCTACGTTGTGTAGAGGAGTTGCAATACCTTTACCCCACTTTTTATTATAGTGGCCCATTTTCTTCAAAGCCTTCTTGAATGAAACAGGGAACATTCCAGACTTCTTAAATAAGTTTTTAATAGTGAATGGTGGGAATGTTTGCTCACGAATAGTGCTCAGGTCTTGGAAAAATAAGGAGATGGTATATTCGATATCCTGAGAGTACAGCGCATAGTGGATTGTCTTGTTGTGGTAGTGCTTCCAAGGACGGAATACTCCAAAGTCCAAGGGCTGTAGAACATAAGTAAGATGTGAGGGGAAGGCGATTGGGACAATCTTGTTCTCATGACATTTAATAACAAAGTCATTTTAACCGTGTGTAATATGATTATCCAGAAGGAGAACATGCAAGTGACTATCAGGCCCTGCATCAACATGCTTGATAAATTGATCAAGCTAAGCAAGAGCAATACTCTCATTTGTATATCCCATTTGAGAGACAGCAAGAACCTCAGCTCCCGTCAGGTTATCTTGAACCCAACTCTCAATTATGTTCTCCCCAGAGCAGATAACAACAGGTGGTAGAGGTGTGCTCCCATCAGCATATATGGTTTGAATAATGGTGAGTGATTGTCGATTCTCGGGGCTTGAGGTATAGAGCTTCTTTATATCAGTAGGAACAATAATGATCACTCTGGTTGGGCAGCTAATTCTGCCTCCTAACTCATCTATATTATTGATGTATTTTGGACGCTTGATGCTGTATTTCGTGAGGGTATTCTGATACTCAACAAAAAAGGTTTTCAGATCGTCTTCAGTATGGGTTGGCATTCTAACCCGGGCAATTGGTTTCATTTTAATTGTATTAAGGGTTGAATTCCTCTTAAGCCAATAGGGAAACTAGACAAGAGATGGAGGATTGAGTTTCACTTGTTGTCGAAGGTAGCAGATAGCAGCATAAATGATGGAAGGAGTAGCTCCTAATCCCATTTCCAATTGCTCTGACCAGAACTGGAAAATTGCTTCCTCCTGAGCCTCAGTCAAGATTATATTATTTCCACCATGTCCGTTGAAAATGCATCGAGAGTTTCGTTCCTGGTTACACCTACGAAGTTACCTCATTCTGATTGATGAAGGTTTAACACCAAAGATAATCACGGTAGTACTAGCCTTTTAATTTGACTCTGCATTCAGCCATTCCATAGCCTGCTGTAATCGCTGCTTGGATTTAAGCTTTTCCATCCAGTCGGAATCTGGCATGGGTTGTCTGCATAGCTTGGTTTCAGCAGGAGAACTCACAAGATGTGGCTTGATCTCACTGAATTGAGAATGCCTATGGTTTTATCGTGCCAAAGATAACGTACCCAGAGGGATGAGTGGGTAGTTAGTCATTGCTTGTGTTCCGTAGGATGCCTCCGTGTGGGTCACTACAAGGTTTTCTTTCTGAGACAAAAATAATATTTGGTGTGTCACACTTGCTTTTGCGTCATACTTGCTTTTACCAACTATGAGCGACAGTGAAATATGAGGGGAACTGGCTATTATCCCTTATGGTATTATTAGTCTGTTTTTGTTTTTATTTCTTTTGTTTTTGTTTTGATTTGGGTTTTTATTTGCCATGGGATATTTCCCGAATGCAGCGGTTGAGCCCTAGGGAGTGCTAGTCATGTACCTAAAATCATATCATACCACGGAATTAACAAAAAGAAAAAAAAACACAGGCCCAATCTGAGTGGTAAATGGAATATGATTGTGAGAGAAACCTTAAAGAGACTTTCGGTTCTGCATAATTGGTCACAGTATTCATCCATCCTAATTGCTCAACTTTCTCTGACATCTTCAAATTGCTGACTAAACATGTTTGAAACCATGTCTAGGATAATGAGAGGGGTGGGATGAAATTTTCAAGGGTAAACCTTTTAAATACCATGCAATTAGCAGCAAACCTTTCGGATACCATAGCCCGGGAAATGTGCCATCAAAAAAGTGAAACCTTTGCAAAGAATTACTTCACCTTTGACCCATCATAAAATGGCGAAGAAAAATTGAAAAAACAAGCTGAAAACAGGAAAAAGAAACTTAATTAATGGTTAGATTTTTAATTTTTCTTACTGTTAGAAAGGATTTCTGTGGGTGAATCAATGCTCACTTAAAAGTAGTGTGTTTGTGTAGTAATTTATGCCAAGAATTCTAAGAAAGTCACCCAAAATCTCACCCTAAGTCTCAGTTAATTGTTAAAAATTGTAGAAAACTGTCTGGAAATATCTAGTCGCTTTTGGTTATTTTTTTTTGATTTTTCCAATTTTTTCGAAAATTATTTGAGTTATTTAAAAATTAAAGAAGCTGCTGAAACTCTGAGAATGGTTTACTTTTTGTTGTAATGTGAAACCTTTTGGATTGTATGTCTCGGCCAAGGATGGTATCTGAAAGGTATGCACAAAAATGCATGGTATTTACTCGAGTAAAAGGTTTTCTCGGTTAATATAAAGGGGGGAAAGCAGCCGATAGTAACAGGTTAGCCTATCGGACTAGGTGACGGAACACTCCGGTTTTATGTTTTTAGTGGTGATACTTGGGGTGCGGGTGACCACAATTGTAACAATAATATCAGAGGAGTGAGTTGTGATTTCTAAAAGGTTACTTTGGGCATAATATAAAGCTGGGGTGAAAGAGTCTCAAAAACCTGCAGAGTTTTTATTACAACTATAGTGGGCCGATACCCGGGTAAAAGCTGTGAGGAAAAACTGTAGGAGCACATGGTAGGGGCCCTGTCAAATGTAGGGAACTGAGCAGAAGCTTGACCCAGACGAAACTAAATAATACATGTAATAGTGGCTCCTCCTAGACATATTTGGACATAGCACTAAGCTATAAATGTTTATTAATACCAGATTCCGAATACGCGATGAAATTACAAGTCTAGAATTGTTGGATAGTAGCCTATAGGGCATGGGGTTATGCAGTTGGGCAGATGGATAGATATGCAGGTTTGCGGTGATGCGGTCATGAGAGAGACGAGTATAGGGCCTGTGGCTTTGTGGTTTCCGGTGGTTTATGATAACACCTAGCAGTGGCTTTGTTGTTTTCACACTCTATGACTACCGGCATAGGGTATTGGATTTATGGTTTCTTTGATATTCTACGCCACCAGGCATACGGGAGTTTGCACATTATTGAGGCAGAGGTTTTATGGATCACAAAGGATCATGGGATATCTGGATGGTTCAAGATTGCTGGAGATTAGGTTTTGTTACCCGCATGTGTTTCCTTAGTACATACCGGTTTCAGTGTTCCCAACCGTCCCAGGCGGACTGTAGGGCCTTGAGGGACGGTAGTCGCGGGCGTCCCGGTGAGGTTATCTTTTAGGGGCTGTTTGGCGTGACAATTTTGCGAAGTTTGGCTAGCTACAAACCATGGTTGTGGAACCACGGTTGGAAGAACCTCATACCCTATGTCAGAAACAGTCAAAAATTTGGTGCTGGTTGCTGCAAACCATGGTTTGTAATTCACCTCAACCAAACAGTCCAGTAGTTACAAACCACGGTTTGGATCGAAACCATGGTTTGCCATCCCAAAATCGTCAGGCCAAACGGCCCCTTAGTGTGCCGGGCACTGGCGTCCGTCTTTCGTGAAGACTGGAGTCTTAGGGGTTGACGATAGGTGCCCGCCGTCTTGAGGTAGTAATATTGGGGAAAGGGTGCGAGAGTTATCATCCGGGACCGGATGTAACCGATAGGTACCTGCAGGCGACGACGGGTACCTATAGTCACCGGCCGTCACCTGCAGTCACCGCTTATTACCTGCAGGTGCATAGCCATTGTCTGACTCGAGCTAGAGATTGGTTCCAGAGATTCTGCTGCATACAATTTCTGTATTTTAGCTAATACGGTAGTTACATGTGCGATTAATCTCTAGTCAGATAGTATCGGGAGAATTACTTTGAATGCGTTCCAAACATCAAGTATGAGATGAAAAGGAGCCCCATTCCAATGAAGGGATTAGGTATACACAACAGTTCCTGTCTCTTCTAATCCACTTTAATGTCTCGGGCGCCTTCGCACATATTGACTGGTAGTCAAGGCTCCTTATGTCCTGATGATTCGATTTCACAAGTTATTACTCCATACTTTGACCAGACCTTTCGCTACGATTTAGAGACGCATAATGACGAATCTACCGCAAGCGATATTTTGAGTTCTGCTCCATCTGACCTGCTGACTACGACAATAGGCAATTCATCCGGTACAGCAACCCACAACTATGGTGGTTTAGGTGGTACTGCATCTGCTTCGATTACCAGTGAAATATCTGGTATGCATCTTGGTGTTCCGGCGGTTTCCTAATAGATAATTCATATTGAAAAATACGGTACCTCTATACTACATCAATAACCGGCAGGGCCCGCCAGTCTCCCGGCTTAGCACATTGCGTAAGATAAGACACCTATAGTCCCGTCCAGTCAGTCCCGGGATATCATCCGGACGGACGCCCATATACCCGTCCGCCCCGGGAATTCATTCAGATAATGCAGTCCGTCCCGTCCAGACCCAAGACGGACGGACTGGGCGCTTAGGAACACTGGGTATTTCATGAAAGGTAAACTTGGGAACTAATATTTATCCTACTGGAAGCCCGATTTTTGGATTTTAATGGGCAGGTAGTGTGCCTCTTCCCGAGTTGCTGGTAGACTCCCCTGTTTTCGGGCGCTTCTGGCTTGGGGACCGGCACTGTAGGCTGTACGGTAGAGTAGGTAACAGGGGAATGGACCATTTCAATCTAATTGGTGGGGATAACTTCCCTTCCCACGGATACCCTCATTGCCAAAATCTCGCAACTCTGGTATAAAGTTAGATACGAACTCAAGCGTCTTATTTTATACCAACCCTCACTCACTGAGGCTAGCACTGCTCGAGTATGGGGATAGCGCAGGTGCAGCAAGACGCTACAGCAGTCACGATTCACAAAAGTTAAATCCATCAACACTTGAGAAGGGATACCTGTCTGATGATACAGCCTACTACCATAACTTTGGGCTCTATTTTTTTTCTCCCCTCCGCTCCTACAGGGGTCTAGGGTGGCGAATATTAGATACATTCTAACCTATTACATTATCGAGATACCTGGTATTATAATAATAATAATAATAATATAATATTGTTATACTACGTACATAAGCAAACGAGTAAAAAAGATTGCTGCACCTTTAAGCTCTACATATTAACAACCCCCACCCCACACTACAAAATTTAACTATATATAAAAACGGTTGATAGCAGCAAAAAGAAGAGAAGGGAAAATCTCCCGGCCCCCAATCCCCAACCTAATCTTGGATCACGATTCACAAGCTAACTTGGCACTTCACTTAAAAAACATCAATGTCCCACGGGACACAGGAAGCAATCCCAACAGGGAGGAAGTATCGCAAGTGCGCAGGGACGTTAAGCGTAATCCCTTGCCCTGAGTTCCCCCCCCTGTTCAAGATGCCATAGAAGATTTGTACGTCGCTAGCCCTAATGTTGCCGTCGCCGCGGGAAATCCAGTACTCCGGGGAGATATGGTAGTACCCCAGAGCCACAGGAGGTAATCTCGGTACAGGATCATCTGATTTTTCATACAGCCGTTATGTTAGGAGCTATTATTGTAATGGGCTATACTAGGGCAGAAGGGGGGGGGGTAATACTTAAATGGGTAACCCTATAATTCCCCGAACGCCGGCTGACAAATCTAGAGAACCCATCATTTCCAACCCTAGGAGCACCATAAGTGTACAGATCAACAGAATACCCCAATCTCCTGAACTCCGTAGCGGTAATAGTAGCTAGCGCACCACCGAAGGAATGTCCTGTGACAACTAGCTTGTAAGAAGGGTACTGGGCGCGCAGAGACGTTACGGATGCAAGGATGGGTGGAAACGCCTCTGTGAATGCATCGTAGAACCCTCTGTGGAGCTTGCAGTCCGAGCAGAAGACTGAAGCATCTTTCCAGACGAGCTGGATGTTCGCCCACCAATTCCTCAGGGAATGGGTGCCGCGGAAGGCAACGGTTATGGTCTGTCTGGAGTCGTCGCGGGCGACTATGCCTGTCGCATCGGAGGTGGCGGTGCTTTTGTTGGTTTTGTCAGTTTTGATCATTCCTGGGACAAGAAAGGATGGGGAGAAGTACTTTGCGAATTCAATGATCGTGGTAACGCTATTCGCGGTAACTTGGGGGCAGATGTTTCCCTTGCAGGTTAGTTCTGTTCCGGGAACATGATCCGGGTCGCAGTATGCTGCGGCAGAGAATTCAGCGTAATAGTACATTTCGGCTAGTGTTTGTTCGCTGATAGCTGTCGGGAGGATCGTTAGCTATCGTTTTTGAGTCGGGGTAGATATACATATTATGGGGAACGTACTAGGGGCATCATCTGCGGCTGTAAAGGCGAGAGCATCAGTCTGAACCAGGTCTGCATCCATGGCCAAAAGCTCTTCAACAGTGCGATCCTGGTCTGAGTCTTGTGGCATTCCTACTGGGGAACTCACTACCCCGGCGGCAAAAGCCGCCAGTAAAGCGAGGATCGTCCTTGAAAGCATCGTGAAGGAGAGAGGGGGGGTTCGTAGAAATGGTGTGAAATGTTCTAGCTAAGCAAACGGCAGCCCTGATGGAACCGCTAGAAATATGGAGAGATGGAAGCAGGTTATATATTTATAACTCTCCTTATTTTCTTTCAGTCTTCTCTGCGCTATGGCAGGGGGTTGATCGACTGAATGCGCTAGAGACGGGTGATTCAATTAATCCGCGATAGGATCCTCACTTTATACCACCCCCTTGGGCCCTCTTGCGCTCCTAATTGTGGGGTAGCCTGCATTACATTAACACTCGAGGAACTAACTAGGTAACCAGCAACTAACCAACCAACTGACTTAATACCATCTCCTGTTTGGGGCCGTATTACCCAAGGCCCGCAAGTGCCGTGTGACTATGTGACTAACAGCGCTATACCGCACTTTGTGCCTATCATCATGGTTCGCCCCGCAGAGTAGTAGCGGGAAATTCCGCAGCGCTGGGAGGGTAAAAAGAAAGAGGGAGAGAAAGCGAAAAAGAAAAGGGCTCTGCACGCCCTGAGAGGCATTCAGCGCCAGAGTTGAAGGGGTTTTTGAGTGCCAGTTTTCTAGCTGATCTGTCAGTTTTGTATGCAAAAAGGCCTTGCGCACCAAAGTTTTTCAACTCGGAAAACTTGCATAACCGTTTTTCAACCCCAGGGCTGAATGCTTCTATTGAGGCGTGGGTTTTCTTACGTATGATACTGGTATGGGTCACAGGGTAGACAGGCCAAGCTCCCATTTAATGCTTGGCATTTGATTACAGGGGTTGCTGGAAGCGCATGTACCGTACAGTACTGTACTCGTAGCACTCAATGCAACTGCAAACCGGGACTGTATGCATGTCCGGGAGAGGCAATCTTCCCGTGATCGACTATTACCTTACGGCCATCACCCGATGATAGAAGCTATTGAACTGATCTGGTACGGAACTCTAGTTGCTTGAAGGAGATTATTCGGGCGCTTCGGAGTCTTGTTGGAGGCCACGGGGTCCGTACTTTTGTGAGCCGGGCAGATAGTCAATAGATTAATGGGGGAGGGATTTGTAGATCAGACCGTTCAGCCCCGGAGCTCTAATCAATTACCTTCTTCCTTCCTCTTGCAGCAATACCCCACTAGGTATGACATCGGTGGACTATGATAGTGCGATAGCGCAAGCACCAGGCAAGATGTTTCCGTGCAAGATGAGGAGAGCAGGGGTATCTATTTAAGACATCGAGTTTACCGCATAGGAAAACGTCGCAACATGCTACCGCACTGGGTCGCTGTTCTGTTTTACTTCTCTTACCACCGCCTGGTACTTGTAAATCAGTTACCGGTACAACAGTGATAGCAGACGTGGCCCCTCTGCCACGAGCAATTAAGTTAAGTGGGAGCTAATAACTCCTATCAGGAGTCTAATTAGCCGAGTGAGCAGCCATGAAATGTCAACTTACAACCCTAGACTTTTACCAGTTTTTAAGGATTTTCACTAGTAGGCCACTTCAGCGTGTGCGAAGACTCCATGTCGGTGCCTTGTGCCCATGCTCATATTGCAGGCCATAGCAGCCTTATGACTTCCAGCCCCCGGAGCGCCATCTACGAAATGTGGGGACCAAGCCCACCCAATGATATTTATCAGGCAGCAGGAGCGCCAGAAAAGAATTCCATTTGTGAGCCCGAGGAAGGGGAAACATCTCAACCCCTACAACCAAGTCCGAGTCCTCCAGCAACTCAGGATAGGGTGGCTTTGATCCTGTCGTGAGGCTCTCACAAAAAACAATCTTTGGGAACGGGAATCTCCGTTTCTCCATCCCCACCATACGCCCCATATTCATCGTGCAACCCCACGGGGAAGCTACAGAATGCGTAGAGGTCGTAAAAAAAAAAGTAGTGCCCATGTACCCCGCTATCCCGGATGGCCAAATTTGGGAGGAATTTCATCCAGGACAACAGGATATCTAGGATAAACGAGTGAGAGAAAAATCCTATTATCTGAAGAAGAAGAAAAAAGGTATATCTCCATTCCCATCAAGAGCTTCACAACTACAAATACGCAGGTCGTATTAGTGCCTCTAGTCGTCCGTTCAGTGGACATACGCGCGGCATGTTCTTTAGGGTCGTCCTACTCTTTGCCATTACTTGTACCACAATGCCCCAACCCTTTTGGCTTCCCTTTTCCCTTTCATTACTCCTTTCCCCTTCTTGTCACCCGACGCTCTTCGGGTCCCTCTGGCTTTCTCTAGGCCTTTCGCTGGACCTTGCGTTTTTCCCCCTTTCAGTATAGTTTTCTCATGGGTTACAATAGCATTTACTTTGGCAGGTCAACTTTCTATCGGGGCCAGGGCAGAGATTTGGAGAAACTTCATCCGAACCCAAAAACCCCCTGTCCGGTTCAGCGGGTGACGTCCTTTGATGGCTCGCAGGTGCTGCAGATTTTGTACCGTTCAGCAGGGTTCAAGGTAATCCGGAGTAGCGGAGTACGAGTGCGAACACACACAGAAGGGAAAAGATAAAAGTTCCTGTGAGATAAGCGATAAGTGAAGGAAAAATGGAGGGGTAGGGAGAAAAAGAAATATAAGTTATAAATCCTTGCTCACTCTTACACTTCACATGTGAAGAAAGCTATTCGTTCCCAAAACCGCGGTGGTAAAGTGCAGAAAGACAGGCGAGCGGACAAGCGTTCCCGCTAGCGCCTATGGAGGTGGAGGAGGGCGAAACCTAATAGAAAACCGGCTTTTCTTGTCTACGAGTACTCCCCATCGGCACAAGGCCCGCCTGGGCAACCGGGGAACGGTCCGTGACTACGAGTACATTCCCGTTCTCTTGGGCTCTTATTCCTATCTTTATTGCTATTTTATTTTTCCTATTTGGCCCTTGTTGGTATTTTCACGATAGGAAGCTCTCGCGAGATCTTAGCCGGGCTAGGACGAGCGGGCCTATCCGAGGTTTCCTGTTCTGGAAAGAGATTTAGAATTGTCGGCGATAGACGAGATTATAAGGCGATGGGGACCCCATTTCAATACAATCCGTTTTTGTAGTACCTTTCGGATACTCAGGCTGCATAAGTTACTGAGAAATGTGCTACTGGAAAAAAGTGGCATTTTACCTGGATATAGCGAAGGTTAAAATGAAAAAACATGACAAGGAGAACAGCATTGGGCCACAAACTGTGTGCAAGCTAGACTCAGCATGGCCGAGCTCCAATAAAAACGCCAAAAGATGATTGAAATTAACTTAGATAGTTTACAGAATGTTGGACTGAAGTGGTTGACCCCGGAATACACGGGAGAGCCCGAAAGATTGTTTAGATGCTTGCGGATGATTTGGGAGATTGAGATAGAATGTTTCACAGTTCATGAAAGAGATTGGATCGACATGTCTTTCCTTTATTTATCACGGGAGTGTACGGAGGAATAAGGGCATGAAGGAGAGAGAGATAGGTGTGGTGACCGATGGGAGGATCAGGAAGTGCTACTTATGTTTTACTTATACACCTGTCTCTACCGTGAGTTTTTTAGTTAGTTGGAGTGAATATAACGAGCGTGAGAGAGAAGTTCCTAAGTTCTGTGTGAATTCTCTTTCTATCGTCTACCACTGTGCCATACATAATCCGCCAGCGTTAACACAGATTTCCTGAACTGCTCTTTTGACCACTTGCATGAATTAGAGCCATATCCCACATATCTCTCATACCTCCTCCCCTCTCCCTACCCTGTATCCTGTTCTATTGTAGAGCCTAATACTCTTCATTCCCACCTCTTACCTTTCATGTCTACATATTCTTACCACGCATTCTTTCCATTGCACTCACATCATTGCACTTACATTTCACTTCTCCAAGGACCTCATGGTGTCATAGGAAACAAGCAGTATCACTGTGTCACTCTGCTTCCCATTTCCCGGTAACTTGCTAAATCTTGTCATAACAGTAAGCCTTCCAAGCTTATGCCTTGGGACATTTGATATATTTTGTTCTGCCAAAGGCCCAAGTTTAGTGAGGGCAGATTCTAGTTTAATAGAGTGGTGCTACTAGAGGTAATCGCAAGGTCCATATTTCACTACCGTGGTTTGCATGATAATAGATTAAGGCTAAACTCAATTTCTTTATAAGATGGATGTATCCATGTGTTACTGTATTGCCCTAATCAACTTCAAGAAATTAGTCTTCAACAGCAAAGGGTACCAGCTTGTGTTAGGACGAGTCCAAGAACCCTTAAGAGTAAGATATATCGAAAACCCAACATATTATCATCGTCTAACTTGAATCATGACAGTAGCGCTCCCCCCGTGTTGGCAAATATCGGAGAGCTCCCTCCCGTAACGGTGCTATGGTGGCTGTGGTTGGCGCCCGGCATATATCACAATGGGGTCCTACTGTGGGCTATCATCAATTAACATTTATAATTTCCCTTCCTTCCCTCCTTCCCTCCCTCCCTCCCTCCCTCCTTCCTTCCTTCCTTCCTTCCTTCCTTCCTTCCTTCCTTCCTTCCTTCCTTCCTTCCTTCCTTCCTTCCTTCCTTCCTTCCTTCCTTCCTTCCTTCCTTCCTTGCTTCAAGGCAGGGCCAATTTCTCCATTTTCTCAAATATTTAATAAATATTATCATAGGATCGTTATTTTTAGCCCCGGGCGAGAGGAAAATCAAGTCAACGGGATAAGTATTTGTTCTTGTAGCTATATGATGTGAAAATACCTAGCTGGCGCAGTGGTTATTATGTTGAAAAGCAATTAGCCTCCTGTGCAATTTAGCAGGAGCCCAGGAGTTCGATTCCCCTCGGGGGGAGTTGTTCTTACCTATCACGTAGGGTAGAAACCTACAGGAACTGGGAGACAGAAGGTGGTAGCATCCGACTCTGGACCTTCACCCCTAAGGGACCTAGGGGTGGGGTCCGCGATCGGCGGGTATAAAATAGCTTTTTTTTCTTTCTAAGTATGATAAAAAATGAGTTGCTCTGCCTCCTTTGATTTGGGGGAAAGGGGCAGCTGCAAATTCCGAATGCTAATAGAGTAGAGATTCTCTGGTATTATAGAATTGGTGATGGTTCCAGACTCGGCAAGTCAAGCCCCAGCCAACCCAGAATAGCACCGGCCTCAGACTCGTGTAACTGGGCTGCTGTGACTTCTGCACTTAAGATCTTCTGTGAGTGTGTTTGATTTATCGCGCTCTAGAGATTTGTTGAGGGGGTTTCAGAAGCATTGGCCTAAGCAGGAGCTACTAGTAGGCTGATTTCAAGTCTGCATGGAGCTGGTCTATTTAATAAGCATAAGACTAACTATAACAAGGGATATCATAGCATTATTATTCCCCATCAGAGAGCAAAGAAGTATATTTAATACCTATTCTAAGAGTACCCTCCAAATCCTAAAACAAACCTTGCCGAGTTTTAAAAGGCCCCCCCCCCCAACTATTTTGTCCTCATATGAGCCTGGCTGTAAATACTACATGCTAGGATTAAGTGCCCATAGATCTACTTTCAAATTCGACTCATTTGTAACACCATCCCCTTTTCGTTATCTGCTGGTGCTTGTATTCGTCATGCCCCTCGTGGAGGCTGTCGCTGAGAACAGCTAAGGGAAAAAATCGGGAGATCGTACGGTAGCAAGTGGAACTAGACACCTGGGATAGGATAGCGCCCCGAGCTTAGTACGATCCAATACCGTTACATCCTTCAACTCGTACCCTACGAATGCTATTCTCGCTCCGTTCTCATTGCTATCTGCTCTCTGCCACGCCATACTCATCTACCCTCTTCTCGGAAAGAGAGTGATACATACCCCCATGCCAAACTGCGTACCAAGTAAGAGGGGGAGAATCGGAGTTCCCCTAACTTAGCCCTTTTCTCTTCCACTTCCGCTTTTACCCCACTGCCGGGAGTTCGATAGAGTACATACTCGCATGGCCAAGTTGAAACTAGACATTTTGTACCGGGATAGCCACCTTCGGTACCCGGTTTCAATTTGGTCAGGTGAGCACAGTAGTCGCATTCACGAAACCAAGCCGTAAACCCCACATCAAGGGTTCATGGTCCTTGATGTAACCGATATCTTGCACCTATATACTATAGTTTGTATAAGTGGTTTGTAGAGAGGCTTTCCAGGTTAAGATGGGGTAGATGGTTTTCTGCCTAGACCAATGTGCTTTTTGTTACCTAGTTTGTATATATCCAAGGGTGAATGGCTTGCTAACTAGCTGGGCGTTAGGCAAGGCTGCAGACGGGGGAACAGGCACCGGTCTCGCTAAGCACTTGACCCTCCATAACTATTTCCCATTTCTTCTCGCTTTTTGGCCTATTTTTGAACTGATTGTTCTCCTGGCTGGTCAGGAGGTTATCTTACGAAAAACAGGAAGCTGCAAGGGAGCAAGAGAGAGGACATCTGAGGCCGCAATTGATTTGGAAAAAAAGAAAGGAGGAAAAATCAGGCTAAAAGATACACAGCAGCTGAAACAAGCCTAATCTACTAACCTAGGGGCAGAATCTGTGGGGTCGGCCGATTAGGACTCAGTATGGAACTTCCCCGCACGGTTTATCTCTCACAACTAAGGAAACTATTCTTTTTCGGAGGAAACCCCCCATCTTTCAGCTACCCTCCTAGTACCTAACACTAGCTATCCTCCAAGAATCAAATCCTAACTAATTAACCTTCTGATAGCAGCATCACGGAACAGGTAGTCAAAAGAGTCAGTACCCCAACTCCGTTATCACTCACATATCACACACCATCACTCGCTCGGCCACCCACCAACCTACAGCAACAGAGCTCTCCATGACCCCCACAGCGCACAGAATGTGCCACAGCACACAAAAGCAAGCAGCGGGGATTTAGACACCATCTCTCACACGTTTTCAGGCACCCCCCCCGCACATCCCGGATTCACCACCCCACAATGTCATACATGGTGTCTCCCCACTTCTCAACCCCCCCCTCTCTCTCTCCATCTCACCCAATCCCTATAATCACATGGCCCCACCTCCCGGACACTGCATACAATTCCTTCACACGGGATAATTTTCTCTCAGCCAATCTAATCACACGATTTTTATAGTATACACAAGCACTCTCCTATCTTCAAGTTTGAAAGTACTTTTCCCGAAGTTCCCGAAGTTTTGCAACCTTTTCTTCCGCTGCAAGGGGTTGAATGATTTCTGTTGTAATTGTGCCTCAATATGTGAACGCGAAACTGTAAAGAATTCGCACAACTTCTGCTCGCCGTATCATTCTTACTTATTATCCAAAGAGAAGGGCCAAAAGGCCAAACATATATAGGGAATGTAAGTGACCTCATCCGTCATGAAAAGTAACCGGTTTCCTGTCTTCAGCTCCGAATGCATCATCATGATGTGTTTCAACTGAGTGTACGCCTCCAAACCTGGAGAGCGCAATAAAGCCTAGCTGATACAAAAATAGCTGCTCAGTAATCAAGACCCAACTGATGATGTCTCACCACCACAAAAGATGCAACCCAATAGAGCGCAATGATATAGGAAAGAAATGCTTTAGACAAAGCCGTTGTTTGAGGACAATGGAAGACTCAGACAATAATCAGAAATTCAACAATTTCCATAGATTCCTCGACCACCGTGTGTTGGCTGTTTCAGCCTTTAGTAATGTGCAGGGTAATTGGGTCCCATGGCAGTCGGAAGGCTCTGCCTGGACTCCCGACTCACGTTATTGTAGCGTGGTATTCTGCGCGAGCCGCATCCGAAAACAGCTTACCGCACTCAGAACGTTTGATACTAGCAGCAGTACCAGGGATTTCGGGCTTTTCATCACCATTGCACCCATCTCCACCTCTACCGACAGGGACCGGAGACGAGCCGGGGTTGAGTGGCCGATCGTCTGAGCCTTTGAGTTGTTCCATGGGTGTCTCCTCATTTTTCTCAAGCCATATCAAGGCACCCTGAACTACAGTGGAGGTCAGTGAGACAAACATCTTTCAAACAGAATCTAGGCCACCTACGATCGCCAGTATTTTTTAGTGGGAGTGTAACGCGTTCAGGAGCGAAACCAAATAGGTATTCGATAGTGAGAATGGGGTGAGGATTCAAGTAAAACAGGACATAAGGAACATGGCTTCTGCCGGATAGCCCCAGCTGGGTAGGAGGATCGATCCCCAATGCACCACCCAGAGGGAAACCTTAGTGACAAGGCCGGGTTTCGGAGCACCTGAAGATCCGCTACAGAGTGGGGAGGGGTGGGAGGGAAGGAGGATTTTCATTTTTTTTATGAAGCTAGGGGTCGGCCAAAATATAATAACTCGGGGATCGTTATTATGGCCGGAAGTGTGGCATGCTTCCCTCACGAGCGGTAGTATAGCCTCCCGCCTCTCAATCAATATCCCCTAATGCTACTAAAGACATTCCTTTCATCCCCATCGTTCGTCCTAAGACCAGAGCACCAACTCACTCATGTTATACAGCATCATACTCCTTTCCTATGCTCCCTAGAACGCTATTCCCCACCAGAGCTACTTCGCAAAAAAAAAAGGGGGGGGGGTCCAAATCCTGAGGCCAGAACACCCGAGGAGGGTTGGGGAACAAGTATCCTCCAACAAAAGAAATGCGCAAAAAATTTGTGACAAGAGTGGGACTTGAACCCACGCTCGGTTTCCCGAACCAGGATGCGTGTTAAGATAACCTTAACCTGGCGCCATAACCAACTCGGCCATCTTGCCATTACCAGTAGCAAGCCTGGGTCAGAAGCCTTTCATACCATAACGCCAGATTATCCTCTCTGCCGCATATGCATAGTAGTGTAATGGCACCACCTTAGGGAACAGGTCTTGTGGGGTAACATATGTCGGGATTGTGGTGATGGCTATTACCTCAAATTCCTTTGCCAGAGCCCTAGATTCGAAGGAATGAGATTTCAATACCACTATATCTCAATGACACTCATCTAACGGGTAACACGCATCCATGGGGGCTGCTAGCGGGAGCCGCGAGGGGGCCTAAAACTACTACTTAAGCAGGGGTATCTCTTCCTACAGCAGAATGGCATTAGCCTTGAGACGGAAGACATCAGAGACCAAGCTCAATTGAGTGGTCCTTAGGAGGCAAGTCTCTCTCAAGCTATTGTGCCACCATCAGAACACAAAGCACAGCCCCTGGATCAACAGACTAGAGCGGTGGAGCACCACTACGTTTAAAGGGTGCTTCCCAACAGGAGCATCTCAATCAACTTGCTCGCTCCTAAAGGGCCTTAGGGTTTTAACATTCACGACCAAAGGTTTCCACTCCTCCCTATTAACTTAGTATTCACACAATACTGAAATCCTCCCTCCCTGGCAGCAACAGCGGACCCCACTGAGTGAGAGGGTTCATACTTGCGTTGGCTCTCCATCTTATCCAACACTCCCGTCCACCTCGCTATCCCTTTTCATAAAAAGTCGTCCACAATACACGAGCCAAATTCCTACTATACTGCCGATACTTATCCCCACTCATACCACTTCACACACTAACCAACCCATCAAAACACGAGAAATATACACAACCCCCCATCGCTCGTTATACGAACCACACCACTGGTATAAGGAAGTAAAAGAAGATGTTCCATAGCATGCGAATTCTAGAGCGATAAAGGCTCTCAATAGCACTCACTTTTGCACACTCTTCACCTCACTTCCCACACCCCTTAATCTACTTTGTTAATCTTTCTCCAGATCTTCCTCCCATGCCTATCCCTTCCCGGCTCTCGGTACCAACCCTACTCTCGTTAGTAGATATCACAAGACGAATGGACGGAACCTTCAAGGATTCAAAAAATGTAACTAGGTTTACCCAGAGAGCGAGTGAGAGGGAGTGAGCAGGGAGTGTTCCATAATGGATAGTATTCATACCATTAACATACTTTGTTAATCTTTCTTCAGATCTCCTTTCACCTCACGCCTGCCCCTCCCCGACTCTAGCTACCAACCCTACTCTCCCGTTAGTAGATATCCCAAGACAAATGAACAGAACCTTCACGGATTCGAATGTAACTAGTGTTCGTATCATATATGGCTTCTTTCTCCTCTCTAATGCTTCTTTCAGCTCTCCATTTCCCAAGCTCAGTCCTTGTCTGGGCTGAATGTCCGCTCTTTTATTGTTCCTTTTGTTCTTCCTATGTGGCTTCTTTGAATGTCTTTGTTTCCTAATTCCTTGTTGAGATCTCGGTGGTAATGGCTGGGCTTAAACCACTGTACCATATAGCTAAGCTATGTCTTTCTTATTGTTCAATTGATGGTTGCGGTCACAATAAGAATTCTTGACTGTTATCTATTACCACTTCTTCGTCTGAGTGCCGGCCGCATATTGCAACAGCGAGGTTTGCCGGGAGACCGAGTGACAGGCAGTGAGCGGGGAGTGTTCCATGATGGATCACATTTATACTATGTTTTCTTTAACTTTCAAAGCACTACTGTTCCTAGTGGGCATATACCTCCCCCATACCATGCATACACGAAGTCCAGGAGAGAACGCCCCACAATGGAGCATAACCCAGCTCACTCTCCTTGTTTCCTTTCTATCGCCTACTATATATATCTCATGAACGTATGGCCACCTCCCTTATCCCAGATCGTCTTCCCCTCTCGCAGTCCTGCAAGCAACACAACAGCATCATGCCCCATTCCTTACTACCTTCCCCTCAACTTTATTCCCTCAAGTCATCTTGCAGCCCTCTACCGCGACAAAATTGGAAGACTCGGCTCTAGGAATAATTACCTGTATCATGGGCCATCTTCACTAAAACAGAACCCAGGGCAAAGCGAAGCCCGATCTCCCTATGTGTCCAGGGCGATCGGAGAAACTTGCCCACCATCAGCAAGATGAATGATCGAGACAGGAATAATCGTTCCCGGGGTCTGGGATAATGTTCGAGCGAATGAGGGATTATGGTGTTTTCCATCTGCCCCGGAATTAGGAAAAATATTCACAGCGGTATCCCCAGTGCTTATTGGGCTCAGGGTATACTTCCCTTGTTATTTTCCGTTCTTTCCATGCTATCAGACAAGTCACTTCTCACACCGATTATGTAACTGTCGCCACATATTACTATACACCAGCACACCCTTATCCTTCCATGGTGCCTAGTACCATAGTCTACGTCCTGCGCTTCTATCGGAAAACCTTGCAAGAACAAGGCGAGGTGAGCCAGGTCACCGGCCAGAACACAACTACCTGCATAAAAGCAGCATCGGATCGATCTAATCGGCACCCACCCACTCAACAAGGAACCATCCTTGGTATGGCCACGGGACAAGAAATAAAAAATAAAAAGGGCAAAAGCAGAGCTATCAGGAAGCAACCTTCATAGAAGGTCGCCTTATCGCTAAGAGATTAGCTAACTCAAGTCAAAAAAAGCCCAAAACCAGCATAAAGGAAACCTGGGTAGGGAAAACCGAGAGGGGTTATGTCCAAGCCCCCAAACCGGGCAATAACGGACCAAAAGGACTACTATAGCTCGTTTCCACCTCCCTCAAAATCCCGGGGCCCCCTCCAGTAGTATAAAGTACTCCATGACCAGCATCAGCGCAAGAAACGCCCTGCGAACACCAGACCGAAGATAACCTGTGGTCAGGCTCATCTCGCAATTCCCGACGCTAGAGGATCTAGCGATATTAAACTCAAAACCCATGCTCACAGCGAGGTTCCAAGGCTTGTTGGAATGCACAAACCAGCTATCTCAAGGGCAATAAGTCGCTCACCGTGGGGCGATTACGATATCAACTCCATTATGCATACTTCATAGATTCCCCAAAATCAAGCGCTATTATACCTCGGGTTGGGGGTCCGGTGATATTACACCATAATACATGACATAATACCCATGCACTCCTACAGAGATTGCCCCAAGTCACTAATGATCACTCGCATCTAAAAGAAGAAACACCAGAGACAGGACCTCGGTATAGAGTATGGGAGAAAGGGTGACGGAAATTAATTATTAGGCAATAGGAGATAGCTACTGTCTAATTTCTGGGTATGATAGGTACGGAAGTCGTAGCAGCCAATCGTTCCGGCAACCTCTACCAAAACCTGACGGGGTCAGGTATTTAGTCTCCCTCTACGCCAAAAATCCCCTCTATAAACTCGGAAACCCCCCAATCTCATCTTCCCGGAAGTCAGCGGTTGGCGAACATCCGCTCTTTTCAATAGCCTCGAGCCCTCCCTTTTCGATATTCATGATTCCACCTCTCTCTTTAACCGTTCTTGCGATATGAGGATTGTGCTATTATATCTTGCACATTTCTAATCATAAGCTTCTCACACAATCCCTAGCAATAGCCCGAGCTTCGGCGCAATGATCACAGTATCAATTCGATATAGTTTACTATTATAGCTAATACCGTTACCCAGCCTGCTAGGAAAAAATAAGTCTGCAAGGAAAAAAACGCTGGGCCAATGGTTTATGAGCAACCCAAAGGGTTAGAAATTCCTATAGCATCTTAGAACCCGCAGCTACTGCCCCAAACTAAAGGAAGCAAAAGGAAGGGGGAAATTTGTTTTCTCCTTTCTGCTGCCCGGCCCCTCGCAGACCTTACGTAGAGGGTGATAGCCTAGAGTAGGATTCTGCCATCCAGTAGAAGGACTGACTAGCCCTGTTTCTCTCTCCTAACAGAAGGCTTGCAAGACCTCAATCCCTATGCAGAAAGATTTCTCGATTCTCCTATCCACGTAACAGATCGTCCGATGATTGCTCAAACGATAGGATATTGAACTCCTATGCTCCTACTAATTGGAATGGATGTTGATTGTTTCTTGGCATCTCAACCACTGTCCCAGCTGGGCATTTCGCATAACATTACTCTTGAAAGAAATCCTTATCCTTCTGGAAGGTAGATCCTGTCTCCCCAAGTGAAAGGACATGCTGCCTCCCTAAGAGGCCCAGGGCAGATTCTTGTGGTTCCTTAGGTATCCTCTGGCGGAGACATCCCACACAGTTTCGAACCGGGAATAGTGTTTTCTAGTCTCTGTACAGTGATAAAACATCTAAGGCGCAGAACCCAAGCAATACCACTCACCAATGTTATAACAATTATAACAACCAAGGAGTCGAGCAATGTATCCGACATGCTTCCTCCCCCCTATTTTCCTGTCCGCTTGAAGATTGGCCACGTAACCTCCTTGTGATCCGTCACATTCTGGTTTTCAACGAGTTAGCGTCCTTGATTCCTTATCGCCTCCTCTCGCGATAGCTTCAAGTCTTTAACTTCAAGTACTCCGCTGGGCTCTGCTTGATTTTAATTCTTTCCTTTCGATTACGATCGTTTGGAATCTCGAGGTTCCTCATCTTTCCCCTCTGCTTTCTTCTTCCTTCGGTTGGCTTGCCCTCTGTTTCTTCCTTCCTTTCGGGGTTAACGCACCTGCTTCTTCCTCCTTTGGTTGAGTGCTGGCGGTTTCCTCCCTTCGGTACGGTCGAAAGGTCGGTGGTTTTCTTCCCATCAGTCGGTTAGTTGCACGGTCGGTCTCCTTCGCAAGTTGATCGTCATGGTTAAGCGAGGTTCCTCAACCTTTTCTGCCGCGGCGGTCGCAAGATCGGGCCTCGCTCTTGGTCGGACGGTCGAGAAAACTTTGGCCCTCGAGGCTGAGGTTTCCCGCCTCCGCCATCACATTTCCGTCCTCTCCCGTCGGCTACATTTGTCGGCTCTGGAGAGTGAGTCCCTCCGCCGCGAGCTCGATGCTCTTCGTTCGGTCGCTCCCCTCTCTCGTGAGGGTGACGGTGCTGAAGCCTCTTCTCCTCTTCGTGAGGAGGTGGCTGATGAAGTGGCGGTGCTCGCCCCGGTGGCTGAGCCTGCTGCGCTTACGGTGGCGTCCCTCGGGGCACATGTGGAGGCGTTGACGGTGACTACTGTGGCTTCCGCTGTCGTGGCGCAGGAGCCTGAGCCCGGTGTAGCTGAGCCAGTGTTACCAGTGGTGGTTCAGGTTGAACGGTCGCCGTCGGCTGATGGGACTGTTGCCAGACGTCACCCACGTCGTGTGCGTTGGGTGGACGATGCGGCTGGCGTGGCTTCTCAGAAGGCTCGGGTGATTGAGGTTGTTTCCTCGTCGCCTCCTCCGGTTCCCGCTGGTCATACCAGGTCTCCGGTGGCTTCGGCTGCTGGGGGGGAAGGATCCAATCGTTATGCTCGTGATCCTGGTTTTATTACCGTCGGCCGTGGTCGGCGTCGGAAGGGGCGTGGCGGGCGCCATTAAGATTGTGTTGGATTTCTTTTGTCGTGTTTGCGTGACCGGTTTGCCGGAATGTGGGCTTGGTTGTGGCTATGGCCTTGCTTACGGTAGTGATTTGGTGGATGGCCATGGGAGGTGGATTTACTTTGTTCGTACCCTAGTTGGGTGGTTTATTTTGTGATTCCCGTGTGCTGGCCGGATACTCGGGCTTCGGTCTATGAATCGCGCGGGTGGTACTTGTCCAGATGTACTGCGGGCTAGGCGGGTTGGACTGGCGTACTCCTTGGAACGTACTGCCGTATGGTTGTGCAAGCCCGGATAGGTAGTCGCTCCATTAGCTATATAGTTATAAATAAAAGGAATTGAACCCCCCTATTTTCCCTCCAAGTGCAATTTGCACTTTCAGAAACACCACGTACACTATCTCGAGATTTCCGCGTAACGTGACCTGTCAGGTTACACGAATACCATATGGATCCCTCTGTCCCACCTTT